>Ga0098059_1001352_pt1 | contig 12444 bp, 10 predicted proteins | sample 20_taG_FD_92580 | JGI IMG/M metagenome (GOLD analysis project Ga0098059, IMG submission 92580) | Marine viral communities from the Subarctic Pacific Ocean - 20_ETSP_OMZ_AT15318 metaG | ecosystem: Environmental > Aquatic > Marine > Oceanic | place: Subarctic Pacific Ocean | collected 2015-01-19
CAGACCTTCGATCCGCGCATCTACGCCGTGGGCGAGTGCGTCGAGCACCGCAGCCAGACCTACGGGCTGGTGGCGCCGCTCTACGAGCAGGCCGGCATCTGCGCCGGACAACTCGCCGGAGAAGGGCGCGGCGCCTATCGCGGCTCGGTCACCGGCACCCAGCTCAAGGTCAGCGGCGTGCAGGTGTACTCGGCGGGCGACTTCAGCGGCGGTCCCGGCACCGAAGATCTGGTGCTCAACGACGCGCGCCGGGGCGTCTACAAACGGCTGGTGCTCAAGAACGACCGCATCATCGGTGCGGTGCTGTTCGGCGACACGGCCGACGGACCCTGGTATTTCGACCTGATCCGCGCCGGCGTCGACATCCGCGAACAGCGCAGCCGGCTGTTGTTTGGTGCGGCCTACTGCGACGCGGAGGCCGCGTGAGCGCTCGCCCCGCCAGCGCCTGCACTCGGCCTCGCCGACCGCCGACCGAGGCCGCGCGGTGATCCGCACCACCTGTCCCTACTGTGGCGTGGGCTGCGGCGTGCAGGTTCAGGCGCAGACCGATGGCTGGGCGGTGCAGGGCGACGCCGCGCACCCGGCCAATCTGGGTCGGTTGTGCGTCAAGGGCGCGGCGCTGGGGGAAACCCTGAGCGATCACGGCCGGCTCACGCAGCCCATGCGGCGTGCCCGCGGCGCGGCGCCGCAGGCCGTGAGCTGGGATGCGGCGCTGGACGAGGTGGCCGCCGGTTTCGCCCGCATCATCGACACCCACGGGCCCGAGGCCGTGGCCTTCTACGTGTCCGGCCAACTGCTGACCGAGGACTATTACGTTGCCAACAAGCTGATGAAGGGCTTCATCGGCAGCGCCAACATCGACACCAACTCGCGGCTGTGCATGTCGTCGGCAGTGGCCGGCCACACCCGCGCCTTCGGCGAGGACTGGGTGCCGGTGTCCTACGCCGACGTGGAGCAGGCCGATCTGGTGATTCTCAGCGGCAGCAACCTGGCGTGGTGCCATCCGGTGCTCTACCAGCGTCTGGCGGCGGCCAAGGCCGCCCGGCCGCAGATGCGGGTGGTGGTCATCGACCCACGGCGCACCGCCACTTGTGACCTCGCCGACCTGCACCTGCCCATTCGGCCCGACAGCGACGTGCGCTTGTGGAACCGCCTGCTGGTGCACCTGGCCAAGGTCGGCGCCGGCAGCGGTGATTTTCTGGCCGGCACCTCGGGTGCCGATGCCGCAGTGCAGGCGGCCAGGGCCGAAGCCGACGACCCGGCGCAGGTGGCCGCCGACTGTGGCGTGCAGGCCGAGGCGCTGGCCCGCTTCGAAGACTGGTTTGCCACCACCGAAAAGGTGGTCACGCTGTTCTCGCAGGGCGTCAACCAGTCGGCCAGCGGCAGCGACAAGGTCAACGCCATCATCAACGCCCACCTGTACACCGGACGCATCGGCCGCCCCGGCATGGGGCCGTTGTCCATCACCGGCCAGCCCAACGCCATGGGCGGGCGCGAAGTGGGCGGGCTGGCCAACCAGCTTGCCGCGCACCTCAAACTGGAATCGCCCCGACACCGCGCGCTGGTGCAGCAGCACTGGCAGGCACCGCGCATCGCCGACACGCCGGGCCTGAAGGCCGTGGACCTGTTCGAGGCACTGCACGAAGGGCGCGTGAAGGCCGTGTGGATCATGGCCACCAACCCGGTCGTGAGCCTGCCCGACGCCGACCGCGTGCGTGCTGCCCTGGCGCGCGCCGAGCTGGTGGTGGTGTCTGATGCCATGGCCCACACCGACACCACCGCACTGGCCGACGTGCTGCTGCCGGCCACCACCTGGGGCGAGCGCGACGGTACCGTCACCAACTCCGAGCGCTGCATCTCGCGGCAGCGGCCGTTCCGCACCGCGCCCGGCGAGGCCCGGCCCGACTGGTGGATCCTGAGCCGCTTCGCCGCAAAGATGGGCTGGGGCGCGCACTTTGACTACACCCATGCGGCCGGGATCTTTGACGAATACACCCGGCTCACCGCCGCCGGCAACCAGCCCGACGACAGCCCGCGACTGCTGCACCTGGGGGGCCTCTTCGGAATGACCGCCGCGCAGTACGACGCCCTGCAACCGGTGCGCTGGCCAGTGCCCGCAGCCGACACGCCGGCCGCCACCGCCCCGGCGCACTACCGGCTGATCGCCACCCCGTCGCGCAGCTATCCCCACGCGGTCGACGCCGACTGGCCGCTGGTGCTCAACACCGGCCGGGTACGCGACCAGTGGCACACCATGAGCCGCACCGGAATGGCCCCCACGCTGGCCGGCCACCGCGCCGAGCCGGTGGTGGACCTGCACCCCGAAGACGCCCTGCTGTCGGGCGTGCGCATCGGCGAGCTGGCCCGCGTCCAAACCCGCTGGGGCGCACTGGTGGCGCGGACCACCAGCAGCGGCGACATGCGCCGCGGCGAAGCCTTCGTGCCCATCCACTGGAACGACCGCACCGCCTCTGATGCCCGCGTGGGCGCCCTGGTGGCCCCGGTGGTCGACCCGGTCTCGGGCGAACCTGCGTTCAAGCACACCCCGGCGCGGGTCGTGCCGTTCCCGGTCAACTGGCAGGGCTTCGTGATGAGCCGTGCGCCGGTCGATCTGGCCCACACCGACTGGTGGGTGCGGGTGCAGGGCGCCGGCCACGTCCGTTTCGAAATGGCCGGCCGCCAGATTCCCGATGACTGGAGCGCCGCCCTGCGCCGCTGGCTGGGCGTGCCCGACGACGCCGACTGGATCGAGGCCGCCGACCCCGAGGCCGGCATTCACCGCGCCGCGTGGCTGGTCAACGACCGCCTGCAGGCCTGCGTGTTCATCTCGCCGCGGGCCGACCTGCCGCACCGCGAATGGCTGTCAGGCCGCTTCGGCGAACGAGCGCTGTCGGTGCCCGAGCGCGCCGCCCTGCTGGCCGGCGCACCGCTGAAGGGCGGCGACGCCGGCCCCACCGTGTGCGCCTGCTTCAGCGTGGGCCGCAACACCCTCATCAAGGCCATCCGCGGAGGGTGCCTCACCCCGCAAGCCGTTACCGCCAAACTCCGCGCCGGCGGCAACTGCGGATCGTGCCTGCCCGAAATCCGCACCCTCATCGCCGACCTGCAACCGGTGGAAGCGGCTTAGATCAGGCGTCCGCCCGTCGCGCGTCCCCCATTAGGGCCTCGGTGGTTTACCGCGTGGGCACGCGATGAAGCCGCTTTGCCCACCCTACGAATTGGCGCGTAGGGCGTAGGGTGGGCAAAGCGAAGCGTGCCCACGCGGTGCGCAACCTCGATAACCTGCGAATGGTCGTCCCAAACGAGCGATCCATGTCTCGCTACCGCCGCAGCCAAGCCGCCGGTGCCATGTACTTTTTCACCGTGACCCTGGCGGATCGCCGCAGCGCCTTGCTCACCGAGTCCATCGAAAAGTTGCGCATCGCCTACGGCGATGCGTGCACCAAACACCCCTTCCATACCGTCGCGATCTGCGTGCTGCCCGAACACCTGCACGCAATCTGGCAACTGCCCGCGAACGACGCCGGTTTCTCCCGGCGATGGAGCGCAATCAAAACCGCGTTCTCGCGCGGCTTCCCCGCCGGCCCGACGCGCACCGCGAGCAAGTCAGCCCGACGCGAGAAAGGCATCTGGCAGCGTCGCTACTGGGAGCATCAGATTCGCGACGACGATGATCTGCAGCGTCATGTGGATTACATCCATTTCAACCCGGTCAAGCACGGGCTGGTGAGTCGAGTGCAGGATTGGCCGTACTCCAGCTTTCACCGGTTTGTGCAGCGCGGATGGCTGGCGCTGGACTGGGCAGGCGATGCGGCCGGCGAGATCGTGGGGAATGCCGGGGAGCGGCGTTGAGTCCGGGGTGGCCGCCGCGTGGGCACGCTTCGCTTTGCCCACCCTACGAAATAGCGCGTGCGGCGCAGGGGAGGCAAAGGCCATAGGCCGTGCCCACGCGGAGGGAATGCGGCAGTTCGTCGGCGCTGAGTCGAGGGGGTGGTGGCCGCGTGGGCACGCGATGAAGCCGCTTTGCCCACCCTACGAAATAGCGCGTGCGGCGTAGGGTGGGCAAAGGCCGTAGGCCGTGCCCACGCGGAGGGGATGCGGCAGTTCGTCGGCGCTGAGTCGAGGTCGGCGGTCATGGCCGATTCAGGCAGCCGCCGCGCCCTCGCGGCCGCCTATGGCGCGGCGGAGAGTCCCTGCAGGCCGTCGGCCAGGGCCTGGGTGAGCGGTTTGAGGGACCACGACTGGCCGGGCATGACGTCAACCCGGGCGCCGCGAGCGCGCAGGGCGTCGGCCACCACCGGACCCACGGCGGCCACCTGGGTGCGGGCCAGCCCGGCCTGCAGGGCAGGCAACTGATCATGGTCTTGAGCGACGCGGTAGAGCCGGTCCACCTGCGCCATGCTGGTGAAGGCAATGGCATCGACCTCGCCGGCCGCGAGCGCGGCGATCAGGGTCGTCACCGCCTGCTGGTCGGCGGCATCGGCATAGATGTATGGGGCTACCGGATGCACGGTGGCGCCGAGGGCGGTGAGGGCCTCGGTGAGTGGCCGGTTGGGTTCGCTGCCGTAGCGCTGCACCCCGACGCGGCGACCGCGCAGGGGCTCGTGTTGGTCAAGCTGTTGCAGCAGCGCGATGAGCCCCGGCGTGGTGGCGGGATCGGCCACGTGCTGGGCCTTCAGGCCCCAGTCGCGCAGCACCCGGCCGGGCTTGGGGCCGCGGGCGATCAGCCGGGTCAGGGCAAGGCGCTCGCGAAAGGCGGTGCGGTGTTGCGGCGCATGGTGTTGCAGGCAGCCGTCGAGCCGGCGCAGCCCTTCGCCGGTGAGCAGCACCAGGTCGTCGCAGCCGCCGGCGATGAAGGCGTGCAGCCAGTGCAGCACCGGCGCAGGGTCGGGCGCGTCTTTGATGGCCACCAAGGGGCAGCGCCAGACCCGCGCGCCGCGGCGCTCCAGCAGGCCGGCAAACACTTCAAGCTCACGGGTTTCTGGCAGGGCGATGCAGCGGCCTGCCAGCGGCGATGCGGGTGATTCGATTGGGGTCATGCCGGTATTCAACGGCGGCGCGGCCGACAGCGCAAGCCGCGCCGCCGGGCATCATCCATTGGCGACCTTTTTGGGCAGCAGGTGCAGGCGGGACTCGCCGGCGCCCGCGGCCGGCGCGGGTGCCGGTTCGGCTGTCGAGGCGCTGTGTCCGGCATACAGAAAATGCAGGATCTCGGCGCGGCAGTGGTGGTAGTCGGCGCTTTCGGCCAGGGCCAGGCGTTCACGCGGGCGCGGCAGGTCAACGTCGAGCACCTTGCCGATGGTGGCGCCGGGGCCGACGTTGAGCATCACCACCCGGTCGGACAGCAGCACGGCTTCGTCGACGTCGTGGGTGACCATCAGCACGGTGGTGCCAAGACGGGCCTGAATCTCCATCAGCGAGTCTTGAAGCTGGGCGCGGGTGAGGGCATCGAGCGCACCGAAGGGTTCGTCCATCAGCAGGATCTGCGGTTGCATCGACAGCGCCCGGGCGATGCCGACGCGCTGCTTCATGCCGCCGGAGATTTCGTGCGGCCGTTTGTCCATGGCGTGCGCCATGTTGACCAGTTCGAGGTTGTGCTCGATCCACTCACGTTGTTCGGCGCGGGTTTTCTTGCCGCCGAATACCTGACGCACCGCCAGCGCAACGTTGCCGTACACGGTGAGCCACGGCAGCAGTGAGTGGTTCTGGAAGACCATGCCGCGGTCGGGGCCGGGGCTGTTGACCTCGTGCCCGTTGACGATGATGCCGCCCTGTGTGGCCTTGAGCAGGCCGGCCACGATGTTGAGCACGGTGGATTTGCCGCAGCCGGAATGGCCGATCAGCGACAGAAATTCACCCTGCGCCACTTTGAGGTTGATGTGGTGGAGTGCGTTGAACGTGCCCTTGGGGGTCGGGAAGTCCATGCACACGTCTGAGAGTTCGAGATGCGTTTTCATGGGTGGGCTCGGTTGGGGGCGATCGCCAAAAGCGTGCTGAACGCCGGCGCGCGGCGGCGCGACGGCGGTCACCGGCCGCGCTGCGGGTGCGGTGGCGGCCGGGCGTCCAGCGGGGTGGAGGAGGAGGGGCGTGCTCATCGCAGGATGGCGTTTTTGTCCCAGCTGACGTTGCGTTGCAGCCAGAGCATGCAGCGGTCGAGCAGGAATCCGATGAGGCCAATGGTGAGCACCGCCACCATGATGCGGCCCAGCGAGGCCGAGGATCCGTTCTGGAATTCATCCCAGACGAACTTTCCGAGGCCGGGGTTCTGCGCCAGCATTTCGGAGGCGATCAGCACCATCCACGCCACGCCCAGCGAGGTGCGCAGACCGGCAAAGATCATGGGAATGGCGCTGGGCAGCACCACCCGCCAGACGTGCGACAGCGCATGCAGGCGCAGCACGCGCGACACGCTGACCAGGTCGGTGGAGACGGTGGAGGCGCCCACCGCGGTATTGACCAGGGTGGGCCAGATGGAGCACAGCATCACGCACAGCATCGAGACCAGATACGACTTGGAGATCATCGGGTCGTCACTCACGTACACCGCGCTGACCACCAGGGTCACGATGGGCAGCCAGGCCAGCGGTGATACCGGTTTGAACAGCTGGATCACCGGATTGAACATGGCGTAGAGCGTGGGCGACAGGCCAATGGCCAGGCCGGCCGGAATGGCGATCAGCGAGGCCAGCAGAAAGCCGCTCATCACCGTGACCAGGCTGGTCTTGATCTGGTCGACGAAGGTCGGTTTGCCGGTGTAGCTGCGAATGCGCACTTCCGCCTCGGGATTTTTCGCCAGCTTTTCGGCGTTACGCTCGTCCTGACGCTGGTAGAACGCCGCGGCCTTGGCGCGCTCGGCGCGGTGCTCATCCCATAGGTTGCCGGCCTGTTCCCAGACCGCCACCGGGCCGGGCAGGGCGCCCAGCGAGGTTTGCACCTGCTTGGCGCCCTGTTCCCAGAGCATCAGCATCACCAGCAGGCCGATCATGGGCAGTGCCACCCGCTTCAGCACCGACCGCGCATCGCTGCCGCGCAGCGCGGCCACACGCGCCACCAGATGCTGGCCGGTGCCCTGCAACCGTGAGGCGACGCCGGTGCTCATGGCGTTTCCTTGCCCTTCAGGCCGATCTTGAACTGTTCGAGATAGGCGTTGGGGCTGCGGCCGTCAAAGGTGTTGGCGTCGATGAAGGTGGTGTGGTCCACCGGGCGAAACCCGGTTTCGGCGGCAAAGTCGGGGAAGTCGCTGGCCGACATCTTGCCCTCGGCGATCAGTTCCTCGGCCGCTTGCTGGTAGATGTCGGCACGGAACACCTTCTTGGCGGTTTCGATGTACCAGCTGTCGGGCTTGGCCTCGGCAATCTGCCCCCAGCGGCGCATCTGCGTCAGGTACCACACGGCATCGGAGGTGTACGGATAGGTGGCGTGATAGCGGAAAAAGACGTTGAAGTCAGGCGCCGGACGCACATCCCCTTTCTCGTATTCAAAGACGCCGGTCATGCTGTTGGCGATCACTTCGTAGTCGGCGCCGACATAGGTCGATGACGAGATGATCTTGGCGGCCTCCTTGCGGTTGGCGTTGTTTTCGGCGTCGAGCCAGTGGCCGGCGCGGATCAGCGCCTTGACCATGGCGATGTGGGTCTTGGGGTGCTTCTCGGCCCATTCCTGGCTCACGCCCAACACCTTTTCGGACACGTTGTTGCGAATGTTCAGGTCGGTGACCACCGGCACGCCGATGCCGCGAAAGACCGCCTGCTGGTTCCACGGTTCGCCGACGCTGTAGCCGAGGATGGTGCCGGCTTCAAGGGTGGCGGGCATCTGCGGCGGCGGCGTGACCGACAGCAGCACGTCGGCCAACAGTTGGCCCAGCACGTCACCGCGCTGCGGCGCGTAGAAACCGGGGTGAATGCCGGCGGCGGCCAGCCAGTAGCGGATCTCGTAATTGTGGGTGGACACCGGGAAGACCATGCCCATGTTGAACGGCTCGCCCTTGGCCTTCTTGGCGGCGATGACCGGCTTCAGCGCGTCGGCCTTGATGGGGTGCACGGGCTTGCCGTCTTTCATGGGCACATGCGGCTTCATCTCGTCCCAGACGCTGTTGGCCACGGTGATGGCGTTGCCGTTCAGGTCCATGACGAAGGCGGTGATGATGTCGGCCTTGGTGCCAAAGCCGATGGTGGCGCCCAGGGGCTGACCCGAGAGCATGTGCGCGCCATCGAGTTCACCAGAGATGACGCGATCGAGCAGCACCTTCCAGTTGGCCTGGGCTTCAAGGGTGACGTACAGGCCTTCGTCTTCGAAGTAGCCTTTTTCGTAGGCGATGGCCAGCGGCACCATGTCGGTGAGCTTGATGAAGCCGAGTTTGATCTCGTCTTTTTCCAGCGCCAGCGCCGGATGGGCGCCCAAGGCGGTGGCCGTGACCACGGCGGTGCTGATGAGGCGACGTGACCAGCCAAGTAAACGTGATGACATGCGGTTCTCCAAAAAAAAAGCGCCCATGTGCGAGGTGATCGCGCATGGACGCCGTTGTCCGTTCGGGGCGCCCTGCGGGGCGCGCTGATGTGTGCAGACCGTCTTTGGTGTGCCGTACTGACCAAGCAGGGTTCGTGCCAAGCCCCACGAAACGTCGTCAACCGACGCCCGCAAGAGCATCGATGGACGTCGTTGTCCAAAACGCCCGGCCGGCATTGGCACGAAACGTTGTGTGAGTGCTTTAGTGCGTCAGCAACAGTTGTGCCAGCGGCGGCAAAAGTCCGTGTTTTGATGCACTGCGATGGGTCGCAGGTGCGATGAGGCGCCCACTGCGGCGCCGGTCTGTCCTGTGGCAGGGCGCCTGCACCGGAAGGGCGTGGATTGGCCGCGGTTCTGCAGATCAGGGCCTGCGACGGCGACTGATGCGCCAAGTCATCCACACGCCGCTGACGCCGAGCCACACGGCCAGGATGCCGACGATGTTCACCACCCAAACCCCCACGTCGCCGAAGATGCGACCGCTGTGCAGGCCGAGCAGGGTTTGTTCCAACGACATGCTGGGCCGTGAGTACGGCTCCAGATCGGCCCGTTGGGCATCTGACAGCGGGGTTTTCTCGGACCACTGCACTTCGGCCAGCGCAGTGGGTTCCAGCGGTGACCAGCTCAGGCCGCCATCGGGGCTGCCAAAAGCCTGCTCGGGGCCTTCGATGACCACGGCGCTGGGGGTGGTGCCCAGGCGTCGCAACTCCCGCAGCGGGATGATGGGCGAATCGAGTCGGTCGTAGAGCGTGCCGTCGGGGGTCATCAGGTACAGCGACTCGCGCGTGGCCATATACAAAAGGGCTTCCCCGCCTGCGGTGCTGACGACAAAACCCAGCGGCATGGGCGTGTCGTACGTCAGGGCCACGCCATTCAGCGTGGTGGTGTCCCCGGCTTTGACCAGCCAGAACGGGTCGCTGGCAAAGCCCTCGCTCGGCGGCGAGGCGCGCAGGCCATACAGGCCGGTGATCCAGCTCCAGTCGATGCGCGTGGTGTCGTAACCCCAGTCGGAACTCTGGTTGATGAGGAAGCCGCTGACCCCCAGCCAGATCATGAACAAGAAGGCCGCAACGCCCGCCCGCTTGTGCCACTGGCGGAGAAACATGCCGAGGTTGCGACGGGGCGCTGCTGTCCGCGGGCCGCGCGACCGCCAGCGCTGTAGCCGGTTTCGGACGATGTGTCGCAGGCGGCCTTTGGGGGGGCTGTGGTTTGTCTCTAGCTGTGTTTGAGGCATTGGATTCAGTCCACCAGCCCGTCCAACGCAATGGCGGTACGGGCCATGCGTTGCATCATGTAGACCGACTCGGTGGCGCCGGTGATGGCGTCAACTTCTTGGGTGAGCCTTTTGCCGTTGGAGCGGGCGCCCTCAAGCTGCTCAAGAAAGAACTCTTCACCCACCTCTTGGCCGCGCGATTCGCGATAGACCAGCACGCGCGCATCGATGATCTGGCCGTCTTTCACCAGGAAGGCGCTGGTGGTGGGTTGATAGCCCTCTTTGCCGACGTCATCGAAGATCCACGCGGTGTAGCCGTCGGCGCTCCAGTAGCGTATGCGTGGGGCCGGGTAGTAACGCTCAAATACCTCGCGCACAACTTCTTTATTGCTGTTGTCGAATTGCAGCACCGCAGGTGCTGGCGGGTTGCCGTTGAAGCTTTCCGAGAGAAAATCTTCGGGTTCGTGAAAATAAAAATAAAAGGCAAAGCGATCTTCTTTAGCGGCCGACGCATTGCCAATGATCGCTGCGCTCAAAAGACCCAACGTGCGCGCGGAAAATATGGATAAGGCTGAGCGGAGAAGGATACTGATAAACGTTCTAGAGGGAGTTGTGGGCTCTTGATCAGACGTGGCAATACTTTCTTGCGGGTTGGAGGAGTTCATGATCCTTTGTCCGGTGTTTATAGGAACTTTCTGCAAAACGACTGCGCTCGTCATTTCGCATTCCGGCGAAATGCGAATTGAGCTTCGCTCGCGGCGTTTTTCAGAGGCGCCAAAGGTGATTAATGCAACTGGCAAAAATGAACCGGAAAGAAATGCCCGGCAGCGCCTTGGCGGGCTAGAAACTAAAAGCGCCAAAGCATCTGCCGCGCACCCCTTTTGTGGCGCTGCCAAAACTATTGAGTGACGATGTCGAAAGTAAAAGGCGCCAAACCGGCGATGATCTGGTTGCACTGGTAATAGTGGAAACTGACCGCATCACAGGCGTTATAAGCGGCTTCAACCACGGCGTTAAATTCTTCCATGGTGATGCCCAGGTCACCGTGAGCGGCGCTCATGCTGGCCCCGAGATACTCGTTGCCGGCACCGAGTACGCGCTGCACCAACTGCGTGTTAAGTGCAATCTGTCGCTCGATATTGCCGTGTTCAATGAAGATTGGGGCGATGCGGTAATCCAGCAGAATGTAGTGAAAGAGCTGTTTGACCCAAAGATTTATGCCCGCCTCACCGCCCATGGCTTCGACGGTCCCTTCAGGAATGCCGGGGAAAGCTTTGGCTTTTCCGGACTCGCCAAATGGCGGGCCGCCTTGCGCCAGCGCAGTGTGAAAACCGCTGACCGCGAATATTAAAGCGGCGCCAGTGGCGGTGCTTTTTAAAGTTGACTTGAACGTCATGGATAATCTCCTGATAGACATTTGAGACGTGGATAAAAATCGACTCGGGGCTACTAAAGCGGGGGGCTCGTTGACCTCAAGCCGATGTACAACACTAGAAGGACGCTTGGAACGAGGCATAGAAGCCCTGTTGATCAGGCGTGAGCGTGATGTTTCCGAGCATGGCGTAGGCGAAGGTGAATGACAGATTCTTGCTCGGCGCAAAGGCGACGAACACATCCATCCAGTCGCTCTCGTCGAGCTGCGTCAGCGTGTTGCCGATGTTGAGCCCCAGACCGCTGAGCAGATTTGTGATGGGAGTCAGATTGATGTTGCCCTCGTTCCCCAGCGCAACGCTGCGGTCGTCGAGATTGTCACCGCGCTGCGCGTACTCGACGCCAACCGCCGTCCGCTTGTTGAGCAGGTGAGCGATGGAACCCTCGAAGCGGATCTCCCGGTCGTTCTTGTCGCCGCCCCCGAATCCGGTCAGACCGGTCTGGTTCGCCGATGTGTAACGGGCCGTGACATTGAAGAGCGTGCTGATGGGGAAGAAGATCTTGGTAGCGGAGATGTAGCCTTCCCAGTCCTTCGCCTTGTTCGCTTGCAGGGTTTTCAGCAGCACCTTGTTCTTGTTCTCCTTGTAGAAGCCGCCGATCGCCACCTGTGGAATCAGGCTCTGCGAGTTGTAGACCGCATCGCCGAACAGCCGCAGCTTGGCGCCATAGATATCCATCTTGATGGTGGTGTTGAAGGGCTCGATACCCGAAGCGACGGTGTCGTTGAGCAGATCGAATACGAGGCCGAGTGTGTCGAAGGTGCCGCCGGTGGGGAGGACGCTGTAGGCGTATGACAGTTCCAACCGATCATAGAACCCTATATTGAGACTGATGGAATTGAGGCTGTAGTCCGGTAAATAGGCGAAGGTGTAACGCACGCCAGCATTAATGCCATCGCGGGTCCCGTACCCGTTGATGACCGCCCATGGCGTGATACCACCACCACCTGCGCCGTCGATGCTGCCGACACCGCCGGTCAGCAAAACTTTCCCATCGTCGTACTGGCTCCACGCTGCAAAGGACCACAACATGAGGCACATGCCCAAAAGCAGAGTTTTTGGGGTGGGTCGCTTGCTGAAGTTGCTCACTGGGTTCATTTGGAAACTCCCTCGTTATGGGGCGCCATAGGGCGCCAATGTCGATGTCGATGTCGATGTGCAAAAAATGCGGGCATAAAAAAGTCCACACCCCTGATTGGCACAGGGATGCGGACTTCGTTGTCATGTGGAGCAGCAGCATTGCCGGTCCGGTGCAGTCAGTGAGACGCCAGCGGTAGCGCTCAATACCGAGTTAGC
>Ga0098059_1001353_pt1 | contig 12437 bp, 5 predicted proteins | sample 20_taG_FD_92580 | JGI IMG/M metagenome (GOLD analysis project Ga0098059, IMG submission 92580) | Marine viral communities from the Subarctic Pacific Ocean - 20_ETSP_OMZ_AT15318 metaG | ecosystem: Environmental > Aquatic > Marine > Oceanic | place: Subarctic Pacific Ocean | collected 2015-01-19
CAATCAATCTACGGAGAAAGAAGAAACTCCAGCGGAGCCAGAGGTTAAGTTGCCTGCTTATGAAGAGTCGGACGTATCAGAAAGTACAGATGTTAAATCATTTGTAAAGAGCTTCAATGAAGCTAGAGGAAAGAGAAAAGAAACAGCTCTTCAGGTTGCTGAAGTTACAGAGGATGAGATTCAGAAAATACTAGACGATGGAGGTCGTGTATTTATGACTTCCGATGGATATGCAGGAGGTTATGTTACTGTAGATGGATATATGGGCGGGTTGTTTAGAGATCCAGACGCTCCTAAGAGAAGAGCCTCAAAGGTAATTCAGGAAATGAGAATTAAAGCTGGAGGTAAGTTCTTTGACGCATTCGGAATTAATGTAGATACAGGTAAGGGTACTAGTCTTGAGGCTATATATATAGCTAACGGATTCAGACCTGTCGCTAGGATGACATTTGATCCAGCAAAAGCTCCTGAAGGATGGGAGGATTCTAACCTAAGAGAGAGACCAGACAATGTTTGGTTTGTGTACGATCCTAATTATAAAGCAAAGGAGGGAGAAGGTGAGCGTATTGAAGATTTTGATGAAGCATACAATACAGCTAAGAACTTCAACCCAGAGGAGGCAGCAGCACCTGAGGCTACTCCAGAAGCAACTCCTGAAGCAGTAGAGGAGGCTACTCCTGAAGCAACTCCTGAAGCAACTCCTGAAGCAGTAGAGGAGGCTACTCCTGAAGCAACTCCTGAAGAAACAAAGACTGAGACAGGTGAGTTTAATGTAGATGGTTCGGATATACTTGCAGATAACGCAAGAGATGCTAGGTCTACATCTGAGGAGAATGACGCAGACTACGAAGCTCGCCATAAGAATAGAGCTGCAGCAGGGATGAGTCATTCTAAAATGACCAAAAAAGAAGCAGCAGATTTAGTTGCAGATAAAAGTAAGTTTTTGACAGCAGACTCTACGGATGCGGAGATTAATGAAGCTTTAGATGCTTTAGCCGAATTAGTAGATTCTAAATATGGAAAGAAATTAGACGCTAAAACAAAGAAGAAAGCTTTAGAGGTTTTAAAGAATACCATTAAGCAGGCTCAGGCTTACGCTAAAGCCAACAATAGTAGGTTTATGATGGGTCTTGACCCTCAAGCAGTTGAAGCAGCGGTAATATGGAGAAGAGGTAAGTACAATCAAGACGCTTTGGGGATGTTTTTCCCAGCTACAGGAGATATACTTGTGGATCCATTTACGGCTTTACTTCAGGCAAGTCAGTTCGGTAACTCAGCTGAGTTGCTTACTAGTATGTCCTCTACTATAGCTCACGAAATTTTTCACGGAATAATAAATTCTGTATTCAAAGGGGCTAATCTACCTAAGGAAAGGATTAACGCAATGAAGCTTGAGTTAGTTAAGCAGATTGCTATTATGTTTGACTCAGGCAAACTTAAGTTCACTAACTTAGATGGGGAGGATTACTTCAAAAGATTCCTTCAAGCTTATAAGAAAGATGGTATAGACAGCATTACGGAAGAAGTATTGGTTGAGTTAATCCCAGCGATGCTTAGAGGTGATGTTATCTGGAAAGCTAATGTCAAGACTAAAGGATGGGAGAAACTAATATCTAAGCTGGTTGATATATTCAACGATCTATTTAATGCAGATATAGACTTTAAAAGTCTAGGACTAAGAGAGCTTAAGAAGACAACCGAAGCGGAAGCTTTAATTACTACATTCTTGTTATCTACTAAGCCTGATGCAAGACTCAGTATAGAGACTATACAGGGGATGACTGCATCTATATTCTTTAGTGCAGAAATGAGAGCTGAAGAATTTGATCGCAGAGGGAAGAAAGCTGACAAAGATGGAAAGCGCGCTAACATAATAGAGGATGTGTTCCTTAGGACTAATGCTGCTAAAGTAAATGAGCTTAAGGCGCAGGGTATTAATATGAGAGAAAGACCACTTCTTTCTTCTACAAAATACACAAAAGCTGAGCAGGATTTAATTAAGAAGATGGGTGACAATCCATTAGGTCACGTTATGTTGGCTAAGAATGTATCCAGAAGCAACTCTAACGACTACGTTGCATTCCGAAACACTACAGCCACTAGGAAACTGAAGAACTACTTTAAGCACCACAAGTTTGAAGTATACGAAAGTCCTTCAGGAATTGTAGTATTAGGGGTTTCGGAGCAAGACGCAATGGACGCTATGAAAGAAGAAGCTAATCTGTTTGAAGGTATGATCCATAACGGAACGGTTCTTCTTAATAATGGCAAGAGATTGCCTACTATGAATATGCTAGGAGATAAAGGAAGGTTAGGTATGGGTCTTCTTTATGTTGATAACAACGGAGAGATCCAAAGAGGTAGTTTAAATCCTGTGGTAGCAGATAATGGTGCTGAGCTTAACATAGTAGAGCTTCTGTATAATGCAGAATACGCTAAGACTATAGCTGAGGCTATACCTAAAAAGGATAGCCAACGTACTAACCTAAGGAACTTATCTAAGGCGTTCCAGAAGGCAGGTATGTACAAAGCGTCTAATACTATAGATCAAGTTGTGTTATCATTAAATGCTCTAACAAAGGCTGGGGTAGATGTTAAGATAAACTTTGACGAGTCAGGAAAGCTTAACGCTGGGAATGAAAGTGTATTAGAGGTTAACTTAAAGACTGATAATGTAGAGACTATAGCATACAAGATTAACGATCTTCTATTTAAGAATATGGCGATAAGCCAAAAGGAGACTATAGTTAAGAGGTATTCCTCTGCCTTAGATAAAATAATCAAGACAGATAACACTGAGTTATTTGCTGGGTTAGGGTACCGAAAGGCTAAGGAGAAATACGACGAAGCTAAGGAAGAACTAAAAGAGCTAAAGGAGGAAATAAGAAAAAGGCGTAAGAAGCCTACGAAAAAAGAGCTAGAAACTATAGAGAAGTATGAAAAATTAATCAATACCTTTGAGAATACAGATAAATATAAGTGGTCTCAAGATAGATTAGTTGGACTTAATATAGATATGTCTCTTAATAGTTCGGTGAACATACTTATGGGTATTGTTTCTGGAAGAATTGAACTTTCCGATTCAGAGAAAAAACTTATAGCTTCAGGCATAGTTAAGTACAAAGAAAGTGTTCTTAAAAAGATGGGTATCTCTGCTAATTTAAATGCAGATTTAATAACTGATAATACTGACAATGTAAATCAGATATTTGTGGAGACTATCAATGAGCTTATGGTGTTCGACTCAGAAGCCTTACAGGAAATGACAGCCAATGGCAATGTAATAGGTGCTTTGAACTTAGATAAGAGTGTTGTTTATCAGGATATAAACACTGAGAACTCAAGAACTATATCCGAGGAGTCTATAAATGAGTGGGCCAGAAGGTATGAAAAACAAATGGGACTACCTGAAGGATCTGTTAAGATTCCGATGTTCGACCCTAGAAACCTACCTAATGGTACTATGATTATGCAGGTTCCTCACGATAGGCAGTATACTGGGGTAGTAAGATCTCCGTTTGGCAATGAGTTCGAGATGTCTGGAGGTGTGTTAGGTATGTTTCACCCAGAAAGGACTAAGGCTAACACTGTGTATATGTCTGAATTAGACGCAGTTATAAAACTACTTGAAAGTGCAAAAAGCCTAGCAAATTACATTGCAGAGAAAGATGGGTTAAAAGAAGTTCCGAATACAGTTATAGCAGCCCCTCAGATGGGTAAGGATAACTGGAAGAACAACAAAGATACATCTAAGTTTATAGCTTCTATGGCTGAGCAGTTCTATGGAGAAAGAATTAATGAGCCTATGTCTAAAAGCTTTATTAATACGATTAAGGAAATTGCAGGAACAGATAAAAAACTAGACTTAAAGGAGACCTTTAAGAAAACAAATACTTATGCAGAGTTTTTTAGTTTTATAACTAAAGGTTCATTTGAAAGCAGAGGTAAATGGATGGCTAAGTGGATATCTGCAAAGATCCAAAAGCCTTCAACCGCTGCATTTGGGGCGAGAGAAGAGGTTCAGTTCTTCCAGAAAGCTGGTAGAGCTGTAATGGATCTATCTATAGAGCCTACTTGGAATGAGATACCTACTAACCACCTTCCTGCTTTATTTGAAATAGATATAGCAGCGACTGAAGCGGAGGTGGAAAGGTTGACGAAACTGAAGGAAGAGGGAATAGCTCCTGCAGGTGTTATTGATCACAATACATATGGAGCAGATATTAAAGGTCAGTTCTTAGGAGTTCTTACGGAAACGATATATCCTCCTAGACACGTTCAGTTTGATTACGAGACGATAAAATCAACATTGGCTCCATCTTCTGATCCTAAGAAACCATTCAGTGAGAAATTAAGCAATATATATAACGCATTTGCTAAAACTGAAGAGAGTGTAAGTAAAGGAGAGGGTACCCCAGCAGACATATCTAACTTAGCAAGAATGGGAACCATTCAGAGACTCGGAGGTGCTTTAGATATGGATGGTGAAATAGGGACTACAAACATTGAGTCAACAGCACGAACTGCAGCATCTAATGTAGAGTTCGGATCGGATGAAGTTAGGCAGCAGAGACCTACACAAAAAGGATCTGTAGCTGCAGCTACTGTTCAAGCTAGAAGAAACTCTAGGTTGGCTAGAAAGAAAGCTCTTGGTGATCAGGCTATTGAGTTAGTAAGAAGTTCGTTGGCTAATGCTGTTAATGATATACAGGCTGGTAATATTAAATCATTATCTGCAATGTCCGATAACAACATTAGTGAAGTGTTAGATCTACTTAAAGGTATCGAAGGGGAGAGAATATCTGCATTTGTGATAGCGGCCAGCAAGATGCTACAGAACAAGAAATCGCCTTTATATAGAGGTGACAGGATTATAGTAGATCAGATGATTAAGACCTTCGATATAGACTCGGATCAAGCTATACTATTGTTAGAGGCACTATCTCAGAGACAATACACTAGCACTGAGACTGCTGTAGAAAAGGAAAGAAGAGAAACTTACGCTAAAGTTATATCTAATTCTATGGCTATGTATGTAGAGGTAAGTAAGGTAGGTAACTCAAAGTTAGCTAGGCTTGCCAATAGATTTGGGTTAACAAAGTATGAGGTCGCGGATACATTTATTGGAGATAGTAGAGCAATTCTACATAAGCGTATCAAAGAGGTTATTGCTGCCAAGATACCTATTCTGGAAAGAGAAATAAAGGTACTACAAGCAATGCATGATCAAGCTGTAGCTAACGGAACGTTCCCAGACCCTGCAATTGCGGATGAAATAGATGAGAAGCAGGATCAGATCAAGAACTTTAACGACTATAAAGATAGTATAGACGCTTACAACGCAATGGACAGGGCTAACTCTGTAGCTGCTTCAATGAAAGCAGATATGAGAGACTGGCTGTACATTTCTGAAGGTAGTTTTATGGAAAGGGTTAAAGCTGACTTCGATCTTGCAGAGTTCAACGATCTTCTTAAGGCTACACACGCTGAAGAACGTATGACTAGGCAGATAGAAATGGCTACAGAAGCTCTCGGTTTAGCAAAAGTATCTAGAATTAACACAAAAAAGGAAATCGAGAAGCTACAGAAGCTTGCCGATAAAAATAAAGCTAAGCCTATACAGCTCGCTCAGTTGGCTAGACTAAAGAAGAAGGACGCTAGAATGGCTGGGGAGATTAAAGAGCTTAAGGACACTTTAAATAGGGCTAAGGAGCATTCTGCTGAGGTTGTTATGCCTCAAGCAAAGAGGTTGCTAGATAAGTTAGCAGCAATGGACGACAAGAAGAGGGCTAAGTTCGAAAGCCTGCGTCAAGAAATGGTTGATAACTTAGTTACTAAGAGGCTTGATATGCTTTTAGAGTCTGGAGTTATTAATGAATCTCAATACCAAACACTTAAGAACGGTGGGAGAAAGAGCATTGACGAGATAAACAGAGATGTGATCACAGAAAGGCTTTATAACGATCTGACTTCAGGTAAGATTACTAGAGACGAGTATGAGGACGCTGTTAATGATCTTGATGATAATAGTTTCTACAGGGAAAAACAGCAAGAGCTTACAGAGGTAAGGAGACAACTAGAGTTAGAGCTAGATAAGGCTCTTCAGGAGGAATCTGAACTTAATGATAAGCTTGCAAATCAAAAGATATCTCAGTTCGAGTACGACAAAAAGATACAGGAGCTAGAAGCGAGGATAAATAAAACAGAAGACGGAATAACTGATATCGAAAGTGCTAAGAAGGATCTAGTATTCAGGTATAGTAATTTCGAAAACTATGTTCCGTTTAGCGTTAATCAGGACACATACATAGAGAATTTCTTAGCTAAGATGTATGAGGAAAATATAGACGAAGGAGATAGGCTTACATATCAGGAAGCTACTAAGACTATAGATGATCTTATGAATCAGTTCTCTCACGATGTGCTAGAAGACAGGACTACTCCGGAATTTGAAGCACTATCTGATACGGTAAAGCAGACATATAAGGATGGAGGTAGAGATGACAAGCTTGCTCAGGATAGGAGAAGAAAGTTCAATACATTAAAAAAGAAAGTAGCTAAAGAGAAGAAGAAAGTCGGTGCTGGTGCAACGTCCAATACTATCCAATCTATAAAGGGTAACTATGAGTTCGGATTAAATGACATGAACCCTCCATTGGCTGTACTAATGACTCAATTTGAGCAGGCAGCTAAGGTGGCTACAAGAAACGAAGCTAAACTAAAATTAGTTAAGCTAGTAGAAGAGATCAATGATCTTCTAGCGAAAACTGAAAACGCTTCCGACCTACTTATGGTTACTCCAATAGGTAGAGTGATCAAGTCAGGAGGTAATCAGTCATTAAGCTTGACTAGAGAAGTTAAGAATATATGGGAAGATAAGCTGCCAGCAGAAGATGAAGCTAAGATAAGTTCAGAAGAGAGCGAGACTACGATGAATGTTATGATCGATGGCAAGAGGCATACCATTGTATTTGCTGTAGATGCAGAAACTAGACATATGGCTAGAGCTTTACTTCAAGATGAGGCAACTGATTTTGATATGATTAACTCAGGATGGGTTATGAAAACGTGGAGATCTTTTAATAACATTTTTAGGTCTATGATTACTACTGCATCTATTTATTTCAACATCTCTAATCAGATGAGGGATACACTAGAGGCTACAGCCAACTTACATTATGTGCAAGATACCTACAGGAGAGAAGGAGCTCAGAGTACATCGCAGATAATAAAGAGGATGGCTAAAGATACAGCTCGAATGGCTGGAAAGATCACTAAGATGTTTGCAATGTATAGCAAAGGAATGTCTAATAAGGTTACAATAACGGTACCGAACCCAAGTGGAGGATCTCACCAGATGACTATAGAGGAGGTTATTGCAGAAGCTAGATCTCAGGGAGCACTTATGAGCTGGTCAATGCTTAATGATAATATGCAGGATGAAGGTATAGAAGCTGTAAATGACTACCTGAAGAAAAAAGCCAAAGAAGCAGGTAGGTATAAAGACAAGAGCAAAGCTTACAAATTCTTCTCAGAAGCAGGTAGGGTTATATTCTCACTTCCAAAGATCTGGAAAATGGGAGATCCTGAATCACATAGAGCTATGTATTGGATGAATAAGCTTGCTGACAATATGGAGAATCATAGTAGGCTTGCAGCATACGCTCTAGGTAGAGAGAAGGGCTTGACTCCATCTCAAGCAGCTGCATTATCTCGTAACGCAACTGTTAACTTTGAGAAAGCAGGTACAATGTTAAAAAGTGCTAGGCTTCCAAACCAAACAAAGTTTGAGACAGGGACAAAGACCTTCTTTCAGGTATTCCAAAACTTCTATTTATTTGTTCGGCCAGCAATTCAGGGTGCCAGAAAGAATGTGCAGCGAGCAGGTACTAAAGAAGGAAGAATAGGTCTGGCAGCGATGGCTGCTATGAGTATGGCTCGTAACGCAGCAATAATATATACGCACCAAGACGAAGACGAAGAAGAGTTGAAGAACCTATATAGAGATAGGTATACAACAGAAAACTGGTTCTTGATACCTATGGGTAAAGGGTTTACGATTAAGATAGCGAAACCTTACTCTCTGGATAAAGTAATCGATAATACTGTTACTAGGATGTTTGGGGCTAAATACACAGGAGATGATACAGCTACTATATTCTGGAAAGGACTATCTGACGTTGCAAAGATATCAACTCCTATCGATCTTACTCAGGTAGATAACAGAGGAGCTTATGGGACATTTACTCCTACAGCCCTGCAGCCGTTTAGTGATTTACTTAGTAATACAACCTATAGTGGACGTAGACCGCTTAGAGACACTGAAGATTTAGCAAACTCAACAAGCTTAGAAATGCTTAAGGGGACTAGGCTCTTCGGACATCAGATATCTGACAGGAACCCTTATATGGTTGCCTCAAGTAAGTTATTTGATCTTGGTCTTGAGTCTAGATTTACGTCACCACAGGGTCTTAAGCATTTGCTTGATTCCTATGTAGCAAACACAGGTTACTTTAAGGTTGGCGGTCAAGTATCAAAAGCATTCTCTACTACAACAAAGGAGAAATTGATGCAAGATCAGGACTTGAGTTTAGATAGAGTTAGGCTTATCCAGACAGGTAAAGCTTTCAAGTACTTCTCTGTAGATGAAGGAAAAAATAAATCTGCATCTAATATGTATCAACAGCTTAACGAGAGCATAGGTAAGGGCTACACTCAGAAAGCTGCATCTATAATGGCTATAGAAGACGGATTTTTAGCTAATGAAGAGATGGGTAACATAAAGTCAAGCGGTCAAAAGGCTAATATGAAGAGAAACCTAAATAAGTGGTTTTCTAAAAACGCTAGGGATGGAGAGCTTACGATAGAGCTAATGAAAGAGTTCGCGCCAGAAGTAACTAAGTTCCTGAACGTAAACAAGTTAAAGGAAAAGCAAGAAATATCAGTAGCCAGAGGTCTTGGAGTGCTAACGCAAAAAGATCAAGATCGACTGGACAGAGCTGGATCTGACTTCAAAATAAACCTAGATGACTTCGAAGATGAGGTGGGTGAGGCTATTGAGAAGGCAGAAGAAAGAGACGAGGATGCCGTATCTAACAAGAAGGCTAGGCGTGCATTCTGGGAAAACTGGTTCAAATAATAGATTTTTTGTCTCGGTATATGGTTTAGGTTAGGGGAGCTGAAAAGTTCCCCTTTCTATTTATGATAGTCTCATATATTTTAACTATATTAGAAACTATCACGAATAAATTAATTACTTAACCACCAAGCCAAAAACTATGAACATATGCAAGAAATAATCATAGGCTCGGCAGCAGCCATATTGGGTGCGATAGGTGGATTCTTTATTAATTTAAAGAAGACTAAGAGTGATGTAACTACTAACCTACAAGAAGGATATTCAGCGTCACTAGATAAGCTAGCGGAGATGACTGAGAAGTGGCAGGATGCGGAAAAGGAGATGGCAGAGGTAAGGGCAGAAGTTGCAGAGCTAAGGAAAGCTATAACGACTCTAACTTCCATACTGACCGCCTATAAAGAAAAGTATGGAGCAATATAACAAGTATGCTCAAGTATCTTAAGAAACAACTAAGCCGACTAGAAGGAACAAAAAGGAAAGTCCTCGATAGAGATCCTTCCTTTGATACAACCAATCTTAGTAAAGAAATTCAGCAGCTCCGACTTGATATCGATGCTGCTAAATTATGTCTAAGTTCTTATTATTCTAACCAAGATCCTCTACCAAGAAGTAAGAATAGGTAGTAAAATTAGTTAGTCGCTCTATAGCTCTTAGTTTGTATAGTATCTGATAAAATTCTTTTTGTGATACGTTGGTCACCTGACAGCCTGCAGACCATCCACCTACAATAGTGGATGTCCCTGCTTTGTTAGCTGTATGTAGGTTAATTCCATAATACCCTTCGTGTGTTTCACCTTCCCAGTCGTGGAATTTATCGCCATCTTTATCTCTGACAACTTTGATCTTCCCAGCACGCTGTACTAATGCAGGTTTACCTTTATGTGATCCTATTTTCCAGACTCGTTTATGGAAGCCCACAGGAACTTGTGCTGTACCATTTCTATTTATAGGGTTCTTATACATAGAAACCCCAGCTAAAGTAGTGGCAGGCATAACATACCAAACCCTTTCTACATCATAATCTTCCCAATTGGGAGATAACTTATGTGTAGTCGGATACTCCCAAGTAAACATAAGTAGATCCTGAAACTTATCAGATACTTTATTATCTTCTCTCTTAGTCCTGTAACCTACGATTGAAACATCATACAAGCCCCTGAATAAAGATTTCTTACACTGAGCTTCGGCAGCTTTATGTATCCACTTATTTCTTATAAGGTCTCCGTACAATTTAGTTTCTTCCCATTTGCCATCGGCACCTATTGTATATATTCTGTCGTTCGTCATTATGCAACAATTGTAAGGTCAGATAATTCGGATAATTCTATATGATCGAGGAACTCATCTAACATATCGTCATCTGTATCCTCTTCTTCCCCAGAAGCGTATTCGCTTAGGTATTCAGTTATGTCTCTAGTTGATACATACCCAGCACATCTAGCTGATAATGTAGCTAAAAATCCAGCATACATAGTGGTTAGCTCTTTCATTGACATACCGCCATCTTCTCTTATATCTAGACCTCCTAATTCAGCTCTATCCCTCAGGTCTCTCAATAAACCACTGAAATCTAAGAAATCTTGCACTCCGTACGTCCTTCTCTTGTATCCATCCAAGCCTATAAGTATAGACTGCATAAAGTTAGATACAGAAGTATCTAGAATAAGTGAGCCTAGAAGATCTTTAGATACCTCCATATACTCCTCAATAATTGCTATAGAAGGATATGGATCACTCGGCGTTCCTGCCCAGCGGTCAAACGATCCGAAGAAGTCAAGCATAGCCCATACGTTTAACTTTGCAAGATCTTCAACCCTGTCATTAGATAGTAGATTCAAGTAAGGAGCAACCCTAGTAATCTTATAAAGGTTTGGCTTTCTCTCGCTGATAAGATCTATAAAGTGCATATGGAATAAATCCCAGTCCGAAGGAGGATCTTCTTTTTCAAATGAGCTCATTTCGAACTCCTCGCCCTCTTCTAATTGATCAAGTATCTTGTCAAGATCTTCATCTGAAAGACCGTTTAGATCGACATCTTCTAGACCTTCTATTTGATCCATTACTTCTTCTGCACCTATCGCAGCCTCCAGAGCGTCCCAAAAGAACAGAGCACTCTCCATATCTTTGTGATTACACTCTGTTCCTAGCTTTTTAAGACCAAAAGCTATATCCTTATAGATATTAAATACAACTTCTGCACTCTCATTGGATAGGTTTAGCCACCTAACTTCCCCTTTAGTAAGGTCATTTTTACAGAACAACACAGAAGGAATAGGTGGTTTTTCCGTGTATGAGTATAGCGAAAGCTTTACCTTAGAAGACATAGAATATACAGAAAGCTTGATCTTTTCTGTGTTAACTTCGCCTAGCTCCACTATTGTTATATTACTTTTATCCTTTAGCATCTTTGTTTTCTGTTTTTAGTTCAGATTGAACCTGTTGATTAATATCCTGCTTTACTATCTCTCTAAGGAACCAATATCCTGCAAGATCCATAACGGAATCTTCTATAGACTCAGTAGTCTCCATAATCTCCTCCATAGTAGGCTCCTTTGGTATGCCCTCAACTAGACTCTTTAGCCTGTTAAGTTTCTCATTCATTCTAGAGGTGATGATTGCATAGCTTTTCGGATCTATTGCCATAAAATCAATTGGATTCAATGCAGCGTCACCATATTCCTTATTTTTCTTAACGATTACAGGCTTGAAGCGTTGCAAATATATAGCGTCTAGTCTATCAGCAAAGGATGCTGTTTCCCAGCTTTGTTTTTTTGGTTTGTTATCTTTCGACATAAAAAAGTTTTTAAAAAAGCAGCCATCAATTGACGGCTGCTTTTAAATTAAACAGGTAATAAATTAGAAAGGTAGATCGTCTATGACCTCGCCTTCTACTTGTGGAGTTTCATTCTCCATTGAGTTCGTTGCTGCTTCAGAAACTGCACCAACACCAAATGGGTCATCGATTTTAAAAGTAGCTTCCTGAAGTGGAAGGATTGCTTCCATTGAGAACTTCATTAGTCCTTCAGCATCTTTACCGAACTGGTCGTAGAAGTCACGGAACGTCATAGACATTTCCGCACGCTTCATATCTCCTACAGGAACACCTTCTTGGTACTCTTTGATTGAGATATTTGCATAACCTTCATCTGAAGCCCAAAGGTACAGACGAACAGGTTTTCCAATAAGACCATTAGCAATTGCGTTCATTAATGCGTTAAGCATTCCTGACTTACCGAAATCTAAACGAGCGTACTGATTCACTCCGAAGTCAACAAACACACGAAGCTCAAAGCCTGTG
>Ga0098059_1001356_pt1 | contig 12428 bp, 8 predicted proteins | sample 20_taG_FD_92580 | JGI IMG/M metagenome (GOLD analysis project Ga0098059, IMG submission 92580) | Marine viral communities from the Subarctic Pacific Ocean - 20_ETSP_OMZ_AT15318 metaG | ecosystem: Environmental > Aquatic > Marine > Oceanic | place: Subarctic Pacific Ocean | collected 2015-01-19
GGAAGCAGCAACTATACTCTAATGGCAGATAATTTTCTAGCGGAAACAATTAATTTCTTTTTGCCTGGAGGTAGGTTAAGCTCAATCGTTTCCAAGAAGCAAAAGGATTTGGGAATCCTTGAGATGGGCAAGGTCTATGGAATGAGGGTTAAGATGCGAAGAAGCATGGATAAGCCAAGATTGTTAGATTTTGTTTCAAGTTCAAACACAAACCCAGCAGCCGGCGTAGTTAATGGAGCGAGGTTTTCACCTCCACAAGATTTGGTACGTGGCAATAATTATCCCAGAGAAACATTTACAATGTATTCTAGACCTTCTGCTTTCGGGCCACCGACAGCAGGAATCCAAGATGGGGTTTCTGGGTACCCAAGGATACATACGTCAAACGCCACCACAGGCTCGACTCAAAGAACTCAATTGGGTACTATCGCAGCAGACGCTCCTTATCCAGCTCTGGGACGCCTTGAGGAGGACTCAAGGCATGGATTTAATTTTCCTTTTACACCACCATATTACCATGGAGAAGCTTGGTGTGATATATTTATAACAGGCAGTGGAATACCTTTAACAGTTAAACAAATTATAGACCTAGCCTCCGGTTCGGCAACTTATAGTAGATTTGATGATCGATCTGTGTTTCAAGCAGGATCCTCACGACTCGACTATGGGCCGCAAACTCAAGCTATCAAGAATCAAAACGCCGTACAGCTTTCTGGATCTTTAAATTTGTTTGGGGTTGGAAATGTTAGATCAAAGAGCAAAGCAGGCTCTGCTGGAAATTTGATTGTTGACTCCGGACTAGAAGAGGAAAACCGTTGGGTAATTCAAACTAAATTTGAAACCCCGATGTTAAATTTTAACCACATAAGCGAAGAGAACGACAATGTTTCAATACCAGCCCATGGAGCTGAATCTGTAGCTAGGGGAATGTGGCACCAATATGGCAGAATTCCTGAAGCAGATGAGGGTGTATTCATTAGTGTTGGGCCGATACCTCTTAACTACCAGCAAGCAAAAATGGGAAGAAGCAAAGTCGCTGGTGATTTAATTCATGATTTATCATCATTTCTTGGTTTCTCTGGAGTTGGTACAAAGCTTGGAAAGGTACCAAAATCAAAAACCATATCTGAGGCCGTTGTTGCGGTTCCGTTTGTAGAAGACTCTGGTAGGAAAAAATTCTTTAAACTACCGTTAAATCAAGAGATGTTTGAATCATATTTAGATGGAGACATAAACTCAATAACAACTGGCCCTCCATCTCAACAAATCGGACGCTCAGTTTTAAATCAAATGAATAAGATGAAAAAGTATGTCTTTCCTCCATCCTTTGATTTCGTAAGCTTTCCTGGGAAAGTTGAACCAATTGCAATGTATGTCTTTGAGTTTTCCCATACATTAACACAGACGGATTTGCAAGATATATGGCAAAACTTACCTCCCGACATTGGAGCTGAGATGGAAGTAGCTGAAGTTGCAATCACTCACCCACTCCTTAAAAAAGAATTATTGGGAAGCGGTGGTGAAGATGGAAACAGCACGATTGAAATACCGAACAAGTTAAAGTGGATGGTCTTCAAGGTAAAACAAAGAGCCTCCAGCAACTATTTCAAAAAGACAGTTTTGCGAAATCCTGAGATCAATACAGACGTTTTATCTGGAGACGTTAGTCAAGACGAGTTTGGTGACACTTCTGCACTTCAATATAATTGGCCCTATGACTTCTTTTCTTTGATTGAGATGGCTAAAATAGACACCGAGATGGAAATGGGTAATTTCAATGAAAACGAGTTGAAAAATTATGTAGACCACATCCCCTCATGGGAACCAGTAGAGGCAGAAAACATGGTTGATGTTGTAACTTCTCTGGAAGATGCAATACCTGAAACAAATCTCGCAGCAAATATCGGAAATTTATATGTTAGCCACGGACCTGATAGTCCTGGCGGTGGTCATGGTGGCGGCGGTGGACCTGGCCGAGGCGGAACCGGCGGTGGCCCAGGCACCGGTGGTGGTGGCGGCGGTAAACCTGGAGGAGCCACCGGCGGCCCAGGTGCCGGTGGATACGGCGGAACAGGTACCAAAGGCGGTGGTGATTTCACCCCAGGTTCAGGCCATGGTGGTTTTGGTGATGTCGCTGGTGGATCTGGAGGCTTTGGCGGTGGCGGCGGTAGCGGCGGAGGAAGCAAGAGGGACATGGATGCGATTGAGGAGTGGTTTGCCAACGAGGATAACGATGGGACCATGGGCGGCTCTGAAACAACTGTGTTCTCTGAATCTGGCGGTAGCGACAATAACAATAGCAACAATAGCAATAGCAACAACAACCCGGGCTCGGGTGACGACCCTCTGGGTCCAAATCCATGAATAGGATAATAAATTATGACCTTCTTTAACAAAAAAACAGAAGTAATGCAAATTGAAATGACTCCTTATGGTCGTTATTTGTATTCTATTGGAAAGTTTAAGCCACATTCATATGAGTTTGTGGATGATGATGTTTTATACAGAACGAAAGATTCAGGAGAGACTCAAGAAGCCGCACACTCCAGAATTCTAAGTGAGACCCCTAGGTTAAAAATAAATCGTGCATTTCAGGATGAAGCTGAAGTTTTAGAATCTCCAGCCACAGTATCTGACATGCGAGTAATGACAAGAAAAATGAACCAAAGACAAGTTGGACTATATTCTCTTGGTCGATCTGCATATTCTGGAAGCAATATTCCACTTATGCAAACAACAATGCTGCAGGGGTCAATAAGTGGTTCGCAAATGACCTTCGTTGTATCTGCCTCCAACCCCCATGAACGTTTAGCTAGCAGTCTTGGTGGAGAAGTTCTTATACCTCAAATTGATATTGATTTAGATTTTACAGCAACACTACGCAGTGTTTTAGATCCACCCGTAGAAGAGGTTGGTGAGTCAACTACTTCCGAAGTGTTTGACGATGGGACTTTTATTAGTATCAATTATGTGGAGCCGATCATTCACCTAAAAGAGTTTAATTCATTTTATGAAAAAGAAAATTTTGAAATTGAAGCCTTCAAAGTCTCTGGTCCTTCGGGTCATCCAATCTTGACCCCCTTGAAGATGAATAAAAAAGTGTCTGCGATTGTTAATGGTTTACTTGTTGACAATTTTCAAGCTACAAATCCGTATCTATCGCCACACCTCTTGGACAACATAGAGTCTCCAAATTTTTTAGAATACTTCTTTGAGATACAGGTTGACGATGAAATACCACCAGAACTGCTATGTCAGGCAATTGATAGACTTGAGATAAATTCACAGTTTCTTGATGAAGAATTGATATGTCCTGATCAAAGAACTGATGTCTTTGATATTTATGGTACAAGGGTAAGACCAGAAGATTTAGAGGATTGTGATTAATGGATAATTTGACTGTAGGCATGGAAAACCTTCCGAATGTTTTTATTGACAAGATTATACTCAGCCCAGGCACCTATGGGGAAATGGAATACAAGATAAAACTATGTATGTATGACCATCGTCCAAAAAGATCATGGCACAATAGGGATGATCTCACGGGGCTAAGGGTAAAGGTTGCTTTGGTGAGTTCTGATTCTGTGATTGCTGGGTTAAATTCCGGGCAAGAAAACCTTCAGAATTATGATACTAGCGAATATCTTCAGATAATAAGCGCTTCAGATTTTAACATAGAACAAGATGACGCAATGCAAGATTTTTCTAAATTTACAAAAATAGTTACCTTTAAGTCTCCGGCCATCTTTAACAACCTAAATGTCTATGTAGTATGTTTTAATGACTTTGGTCCAAATTTTGACCTTGGAAGCAGCTTGTTTAATAAATTTTACGGTCCGATGGCCGCAGAAAAAATATTTGTTGGTGGCCAACAAAATGAGTTATCCGGATATTTTTATTACCCAGATAGCAATAAAGAGTATGGAGGCCCAGTTCATACCCACGATGGCTCACTTATGGTAGGGTCTCAACACAGAGATGTCTCCCATGCTTCATTGGAATATGTTGCCGAGGAAAACAATAAGATAGTATTCCCGATGCGCATTACCCGGTCGCCGGGTGCATTTCAATCTGGAACAAACTCAACACCAGACACTTTAGATCCTACCCACCCCGATTATGACCCCAACGCGACATTAACGGGTATCCCTCCATCTACTCCCCCTCCTGGGTGGAATCTTGGCGATCCATTGATTGGGACCCCGGCCTCCACACCTGGAGCCACCAGTGTTTCCGACGCAGCCACTGATCCAGCGGCCTCCAGTGTTACCCAGGTAGGTAATCAAACTTATGCGCAGGATCTATTGGCCGATGTCAGTTTTGAAATTCGCGATGCAATTAGAAAAGGGAGAAGCTACTAATGTCAAAATCTATATCCTTAACCATAGAAACGCAGACGGAAGAAAGTCAAGTTATATCTCTTTGTCACATAAACGAAAAAATGTTGGCACTAGAGGGATCTCTTATCGCAAATAAGATGTTAAAAATGAACCGTTCTTTGTTTAGTAGGATCAACAATACAACAAAGATCATTGGAGGATCATTGTATAGACAAGAGGTTGTCAAGTCAAAGGGGAATACAAATAGAACATATGTTAAAGTGGACAATAAATATGAGACCCGTGAAGTAGAAATAGGAAAATTAATTTTTGAAAACAACCGCCTGATTCCAAGCCAGAGAGCAATCAGTAAGTATGGGAAAAAATTTGATTTCAACCCAAACCTAGTATCTGACAATAACACTGGAGGAACTTTCAACGTAAAGAAATTGTCACCTAGTGACATTGAGGCGTCCGAGTTGATATCAACCATTGAAGAGGTAGTGCTATTTCAAGACAAGGGTGTAAAATCCTTTATGATAACTGACAACTTAAAGAGTAAAAAATCTTTGATAGAAACAGGATACAGGATACAAATAATCGTACACACAGAATTTAAACAATATGTGGAATATGCCATCAAGCAGGCTGAAAGCTCTATTGTTTTTTTAAATGATTATCTAAATTCCCTGGGCCATGAATCAAACTATGATCTGGTCAAAATGTCCTTTAAAGAGGAGTATACAAGCCGGATCATGTCGTCAATCGGGTTGCCTACAGACATCTCAATTGCAAACGTTAACACTCCACGGATCAGAAACTCTAATTTTGGCAAGACCGCTTTGTCATATTATAATATTGTTAATTTACTATCTCCAATGGACAAGAAGGTGTATTCTAAAGTTTTGAAAACAATTTTGCCAACAAATAGGACTTCTCCGGAGGTAATAAATGATTTTCTTAGAAACTTTAATAGTGTTTTAGAGAGCGTTAGATATGAATATTTGGGAAATAGAAAAAAAGACAAGAAGGGGCTCAAATATTCCAAGGTTGATAAAAAGATATCTACTAATGTATTGGAAGCCATCTCAAAAGAAAAGTTAAAAATAGAACTAGAGACCCTTGGTTACACCGTATTTTCAAACAGAATAGGGCAGAATATGCTAAGCGCAAGTGATTATAAAAACAGACTAGTACAAGAGCAAGCAAAACACTACCCGCGAATTGAGATGGATGATGCATCTTCTTTCATGACCAAGAAGGAGAGGGATAGGTTCGCAAGATTAGATAATGCTCCTGCTTTTTTAACCCCAAATGCCTTGGTAATGGGAGATAGGAAGATAAGAACCAACAGAGGTATGAGTAATCTGGACATCAATGACATTAGAGAGTTTCGCCTAGCCAAATCTAAAAGATTTGAACAACAAAGAAGTGAGAGGGTTCAGAATACATCTCGCAACAACCAGTCTCTAGACTCCTTGTCTAGTTTGAATGTTGTGATATCTTCTCCAAAAATTGGATTGCTGAAAAGAGCCTTGGATCAAAACATAGATCCTTTGGTTGACTCAAAGCATTATGTTGGGACTGGTACTGATTTTGCAACTAACAATCCACTTTCTCTAGCTAAAAACTTCAAAAGAATACGAAGAGAGGAAGATCGGAGAGTATTGTCAATTGCTTCCGATATAATCCCAAGAAGATTTTTGAGAAACAACAGATCCATAAAATCAATCAAGGAAATACAATTCTCTAACCCAAAATCAATTGTAAGAAAATTAGCTATTGAAGGAACTCTGCCAATTGAATCAATCCCTCCACAGGTTAAGTTTATGATGAGCAAGTCTTTCAATGCAAACCCAAATTCAGACCCCATGCAGAATAGCGAGTCTAGAGAGATAATTGAAGAAACTCAAAAAAATCTCTTTCTCATTCAGGGATTGGCCGGCTTTAGAAAGAACCGATTAGGATTTTGGGATGTACATAGTCCAATATATAAACCATTAAATAATGCAGCGCTTTCCTCTCCAAGACCAATTATTGCGAAGGCATACGACTATGAAGTCCCAGAGCTTGGAATCGTAAAGGATAATTTTCTGGCAACTATTTATAACAACCTTATATACATAAGAGGGTAAAAAAATGTCAGCTGAATCATTGTACGAATTGGACATGGGAGATCAAGCAATTGATGTCTCCGCAGCAACTAGAAAATTTCAAACTTCTGTAACAATAACCCAAGATCCGTCAAAATCTGGTATTTTGATTGTACTTAGGAATACGAGAGAAGATCCCCCAGCAAACCAGACTGGTCAAACCTCCGGAGGTTACTAATGGGAAAAATTGTAGACTCAGAAAATGTTATTAATTCCCTAGAGACGGCCCCAGACCGCCTCAGAGCAGAGATAGGGGCATACCACACCATTGTGGACACTCCAACTGGGCAAGAATTAAGGACCGCCAACTTTAGGTCTGGGATTAAAAACGATTTTGTCTATGAATATACAACCGCAGAACCTCAATTGTTTGAGACAAAAAAAGCAAGAATTCTTATCTCCGGATACGACGAGCAATTCAGAGACCAAACGCAGTGGCGAGAGTATATATCTCAGACAATTAAAACTGGAACGTCTTTTTCTGACCATCAATTTTCTTTTGATGGTGTTGAGATTGAAAACTCATTAGTGAAAAATCATCATGATGCAACCTATGAGGATGTGACAAAAAACGCTCCAACAAACCATCTCTTGAACTGGAACTTGATTGCCTATCCATTCAAGAGTGAGATAGGTTCGGTTCAAAAAATAGCAGACATAAGGACTGGTTTTGACCCCGAGAGTTATGAAGTCGCCGGTGATATAGAATTCAAAAGATTGGTGGTGGAATATCCAAGTAGAATTTTGAACTATTCTGGCACGACGACCGAGATTGAAGAAAAACAAAGAAACATTTTTGACCTACAAAGACCTACGATATTACAATATGGTGATATAATCGCTCCAATTGTGCTAAATGGACCACTTGTTCCTTTGGAATCCTTCCCTTATTATTATTCCAAAACTCTACCAAGAATAGCCTATGGAGATCCCCGACCAGGTCGGCGCTTTAATTCCACAATAAGTAATTGTGAAAAAAGAAAAAATATTTTTCAATTGATAAAGCAAGACTCATACTTCTCCACTAGAAACTTTAACATTGGCATGGAGACTATGAATGTTAAACTATACAACTTCCTAGACATGATAACAACAACTGGTATTGTCGGAATAACAGAGCAAAGCGATGAGTTGTTTTTAGTACCAGAAAGCGAAACGGACTTTGACAGTATCATTGGTAGATTTGTTGATCAAGTAAATGCAGTTCGGTTTCTTGGGGGCATGAGGGATTTTGTAAATAACAATAACCGCTCTGTTTCTGAATTAATAAAACCCCCGACTCAAAATAGCAAAAACTTTTTCTTGGGATACAAGATTGAAAAATATCTAGATCGCGATATCGGTTTGCCAATTCAAACTTATTACACAAATGACAAAAATTTTTACGATACCCAATTAAAGTACGGTAGAAAATATATCTATAAAACAAAATTATTAATTGGAATATTGGGAAGTACATATAGATACTCAAATCTTTTCATGTCTAAAAATGAAACGGAAATGATGGGAGAAGATGGATCAATAATGGGAATGTATCCAGAAGGCTTTATGGACATTGTAAGTGAAAAATACCGAGCTTATGTTGATGTTGAGGCTACTCCATCTTTTCAAGTACTAGAGTATGAAGTTGATGTTGATGAAGTTGCCTTCGTTGATACTCCAACATTGCCACCGCAAGTAGATTTTAGAAATAATTCAAAAAAACCAAACGTTGAATTTTTCTTTTCGCCAATGTTTGGGCGAGTTGAGAGTGTTAGGCCTAATCCAACCACTCCTGAAGAGCTAATTAGACCCCTAAATCCATTAACTGAAGAAGATCGTCGGATTGCCGACCTAGTTGCTCTGTCAAAAACTGATGGTGCCAACATAGATTATTTCACTGGAATTTACGAAATATATAGGATGGCAGAGCCACCGAAGAAAGAGTCTGATTTTACTGATCACTTTTTAACTTCTGTTGATGACGGCGAGGACTTGATATCTGGAAAGCTTGTTTCTGCATTTTCTGATAATATGAATGCCCATTTTGAAGACTTTATAGCGCCAAATCGTAAGTATTATTATGCCTTTCGGGCACTGACCTACCATGGTACGCCGTCAAACCTCACCGTACCATTTGAAGTAGAACTTCTAAAAGACTCAGATGAATACAAAATAAATGTATCACAATACAAATACCCGTCCGATAAAAACTATACTCATCAAAAATCAGCCAAGAGGATAATTAAAGTAGTTCCAAATATTGAGCGCTTATTTTTTGATGACCTTGAAGCCACCAAGATAGATAAGTCATCTTATAAGCTTGATGGAGATAGCATGTTGACAAAAAATGAAACAACAACCTTCAAGATTAGGGTCACATCAAAACACACGGGTAAAAAAATTGATATCAATCTCAATTTAAAATTAGTTGAGGACGAAAACAGTTTCACTCAGAATTAGAAAGAAACTTAAAAACAATCTATTTATTGGAGAATAGGAGAAAGAAGTATGGCTTTTCAAGACAACAGTGGCGATATTATTTTAGATGTCGTCTTAACAGACGAAGGAAGAAGGAGATTGGCGAGAGGGGATAGTTCCTTTTCGGTTGTTAAGTTTGCACTAGGCGATGATGAAATTAATTATAGTCTCTTTGATACCGGATCAACAACGGCCTTGCAAGACCTGTCCATCCTTCAAACACCTATTTTAGAGGCTTTCACTAATAATACATCGCTGATGAAGTCAAAATTAATCTCCCTAACAAACAGTAATCTGCTATACTTACCAGTACTAAGACTTAATGATGTTGTCCCCGGTGGACAGACAGTAAGCGGCGATGGCAACTATGTTGTTTGTGTTGACAAGCGAACATTTGATGATCGTTCCACTTCGGGAGACAAGGCAATTGGCTACGATTCTGCAACTGGCCGCCGGGATGGCTTTCTATATGGGTTAGACTCTGGAGACAATAAGGGTGGATTGATTCGAGTTGATGCAGGTATTGACTCGGATGATGTTACAGAAATTGATGAATCCTTGATTGAGACATCTTTTATTGTTGAAATGGACAGTCGCCTTGGACAAATCATGTCTGCCGATGGGACATCAATGCCTGGATTTACTGTTGATGATGATTTTGTTGCAACCTATAGTTTTACTAGAACTGCAAATGACTCTTTTATCTATAGACCATCACAAGATGAACTAAAAGACTCGGACACTCCAATTGATGGTCCTGTGGCCTCATATTTCCAATTCAAAATTCGTTCATCCCAGGACCTAAGAACGTCAAACTTCTTGTTCAACAGAATTGGATCAACAACTAGTACATATCTCAACAGAGCTGGGGTGGCTGTGACAGGTGTTAAGTTTATTGACTCAATCATTCGTGTGACTGGTAGAACGACTGGTTATGCAATTGATATCCCAGTAAGATTCGCAAAGGTATAAGGAAAAAAATATGACTATTTTTAAACCACTCGCAGCAGACGACAGAGTTTCAACCAAAACATTGCTCCATGAGGCAATCCCAGTGACTGGGACAATTGTGAGTGGAACATATGGAACATTTCCTAACGAAGGTAATGTTCAAAACTTTACACATGGAATGTTTCAATCGGTGTATGATTACCCATATCTCAGTTCATCCGCTAACCATATTTTTGATGTGACACTTGGTTTTCACCAAGACGGACAATTATATCCTCTCATCACAAACCAACAAGATAAGAAAAACAACATTTATAATCAAATGGCTCAAGTGCTAATGGGTTATGACAAAAATGGTCAAATTCAACGATTTGATTCCGATGGGGATATTACCGCTGGTGGTACAAAGATTGACGACGCCATTTTTGTTTCATTCTCCAGGCTTCTTGCTAAAGACGAAATTAAGAAAGGTTCGTTTCAAATGACCATTGCAGTCAGTGGAAATTACGATGACACCACCCACAATGAACTTGCTTTGATCAAAGATGCTGGTGCAGATACTTCATACAAAGTTAACTCTCCAGCTGGGGAATATGGTATCTTATATATTTCCAATACCGACAATGCTGGTGGTTCAGCTGGTACCCGCGTTATAGGAGATCCAAACTTTACCACAAACAAAACAGCCGTTGGACTACTTTACTATCAAGCTGGTGTAGCAGTTCTAACTTCATCTGTGTTTACTACTAGCTACCTTTCTTCAAGTGTTACCTGGGCTTCAGGCTCGGACCCAGATACGATTAACGCACACATAACTGGATCTAGTATACAGTCTTCTGCTGACTTCTTTAGACGTAGAATCAATAATGTACAATTCAACAATACAATTGAGTTGAATTCAACTGTGTATTTCTGCCGTGCAAAACACAATGAGTTCAACTATAGCTCAAACCCAACTTATTTGACTGGTTCGCAAATCCGCGTCAAGAATGAAACAACTGATATTCCAATTTCATACATTACATCAATTGGTTTATATTCTGCCGACAATCAACTTCTTGCTGTTGGTAAGTTCTCTGAGCCGATTCGCAAAGACTCAAATATTGAGCTAACATTCCGAGCACGACTGGATTACTAGGATGACATGCATAGATTTAAGTTTACACCTGACGACCTTTTTGTTAATAGACTGAAGACGTACCCCGAGTACAATGTCTTCATCTATCAGGAGCAAATGTATGTAAACAAGGAATCTCGCTTAACAGGATCAGGTGGTCTTGTTGTTTATGATATAAACAGGAATAGCTATGGATATCCTTCTCTCCGTCCTTACCAACCGTTTGTAGTTGCAGGTTCAGATAAGATTGCTTTCAAAACATATCAACACCAACCTCTAATCCAAAATCATTCTGGAGATTTCCAGTGGACATCAGCATATGTTAATGGGGTTGCAACACAAGCTGTTACTCAATCGGTTTTATCGTATGCAGATTTGGAGCGTAACGCCATTACAATAAGTGATACTAGGCAGGCGATTACTGCCTCTTATTCGCATGAATCTCCAATAGAGAGAAAGCTCACCGGAACATCTCAAACACTTAGTGGATTTGAATATTTTGATGTTAGCCGAGGTATTGTGACAACTACAGCTATCCAGCTAGCATCTCCAACAAACATAACAGCCTCAGCACTTCAAAATGTTGCACGAAAATATACTGTTCTTTCTGAGCACTTCATATTCACAGATTATGCAAAGCTGGGTCGCGATCTCATTCATGGAGTTGCAGCTCAAAATATTAATTTTATTTTTATTCCAAACATGTACTATGGATCAACCATCAAGAAAGGTTCGGTAGAACTTAATTATTATCTAACAGGATCCAAAGTTGCTACATGTGCGGACATCAACCACAACGGAACTCTAATCGGCACAACCGGTTCTACATCGGGTTCCGTTGTCGGTCTTGTGTTGTATGATGAAGGTGTTATCATGCTAACTTCTTCTGCTAACTTGGAAACAGGACCTGCTCTTGGTATCAAATATGACGCAGTAGATCCACAATTGTCCTCTTGGCGATACTATGGAACAACATTGAACGATGGAATTAGTCATAATACTTTAGCTTCTGCTTCGTATGATTTAAACTTTAAAGGCACCAACTATGTCAACTCAATGACCATGTTTGCTCATGCACGGAAAGGCCAACTTAACCACTCAAACAACCCAACATATAGAAATCTTGAAACCACAAGGACAAATGAAACAGGGTCTGGTCCCATCTTCGCTGAAGGACCATCTGACATTGCAAACATTGTATCTGGTTCTCACATCTCAGCTTCGTTTGACAAAACAACTTACATATCAAAAGTCCACATTTACGATGAAGACGGTAACCTAATTGGAATAACATCACTCGCTAACCCGATCAAGAAAACTTTAACGGATGAATTCACATTTAAAATGAAATTGGACTTGTAAAATCCCCCAAAATATGTTATAATATATAAAAGGAGTTTTTATGATCTTGGGATTAGACGTCTCAAC
>Ga0098059_1001357_pt1 | contig 12426 bp, 6 predicted proteins | sample 20_taG_FD_92580 | JGI IMG/M metagenome (GOLD analysis project Ga0098059, IMG submission 92580) | Marine viral communities from the Subarctic Pacific Ocean - 20_ETSP_OMZ_AT15318 metaG | ecosystem: Environmental > Aquatic > Marine > Oceanic | place: Subarctic Pacific Ocean | collected 2015-01-19
TCACAATTAGATGCTAATAATTCTGTTAATCAAAACGACACTAATACAATTGAAAATCCATTAGCTCTTAACTTATATGTGTTGGGATATGATTCTGATAAAAAATTATCAATACTTAATCAAGCCGTTAAAGAAAATATACAAACTTACCTAACTCAATTTAGAATGGTAACTGATGCTGTAAATATAAAAGATGCTTTTATAATTAATATAGGAGTTAATTTTGATTTGCTCACCAAAGTAGGTTACAATAAAGAAGAAGTAGTTTTGAGAGCTATACAAGAAGTACAATCATTTTTTGATATTGATAAATGGCAAATAGGACAGCCAATTGTTTTAGCTGATTTAGCTTATAAATTATCATTGGTAGATGGTGTATCTGCTGTAGTTCCACCAGGGTCTGACAATCCTAATAATCTTCCAATTTCTATAACTAACAAGTATAAAGAATCCGATGGTTATTCTGGAAATCTTTACGATATAACTACTGCAACTAAAAATGGAATTATTTTTCCATCTTTAGATCCAAGTTGTTTTGAATTAAAATTTTCATCTGACATTCAAGGAAGAGTTGTCGGTGATTCGGTTGGAGGTAACTAATGAATTATTTTATTTTTCCTGATGTAGACACAACTATTTATCAAGCAAGTGGTTCTTCAAATGCTGGTTTAGATCAAATATTAGAAATCAGAAAAGATATGAGTACTGCTGGTTCTAATATAAAAGTATCTCGTATTCTAATGAAGTTTGATCTTAATGAAATTTCAAAATCAATTGTAGATGGAACTATTACAAATCCAAAATATTATTTAAATATGTTTGATGCTAAATCTGAAAATTTGAGTACATCTCAATCATTGTATGCTTATCCTGTAAGTGGTAGTTGGCTTGAAGGACAAGGAACTGCTCATGACGATCCTGGAACCTTAGAGGGTGCTAGTTGGAAGTATAGAGATGGTTTAACACAAAAATCATTTTGGAGTGGTTCTTCAGGAGAAAATGAAGGTGGTGCTTGGTATACTTCATCATTTGGTTCACAATCATTTCAATACGAGACATCAGATATGAGAATGGATGTCACCCCAATTGTAAATAAATGGTTAGATGGAACTCATCCAAACCAAGGATTTATTGTAAAAAGAAGTGGTAGCTTTGAAAACCAAGATACCAATACTGATGAGGGAAGTACAGATAGGTTGGGTAATTTTAAATTCTTTTCAAGACAAACACATACAATATATCCACCTAAGTTAGAAGTTGAGTGGTATGACACAAAATGGAGTTCAGGAACACTATCAGCACTATCATCAACAGAATTGGAAGATTTAGTTTTTTATATGAAATCTTTAAGACCTGAATATAAAGAGAAATCAAAAGTGAAGTTTAGAGTTGTTGGTAGAGGGAGATATCCAACTAAATCTTATTCCAATACTGCTTCCGAATATTTAACTGCGAAATACTTACCAAGTGGAAGTGTAGAAAATATAGGTGGTGATGGAGCTTACTATTCAGTAAGAGACACTCAGACTGAAGATATTATTATACCTTATGGTACAGGTTCAATGATAAGTTGTGATTCAACAGGAAACTATTTTAATCTTTGGATGAATGGTTTACAATCGGAAAGATATTATAAATTTGAATTTAAAGTTGTGAGTGGTAGTAATACAGTAGATGAAACCATACAATATTATGATGATGATTTCGTATTTAAAGTTGTGAGATAAAAAATGCCTTATAAAGTAGATGAACTAAATAATTTAGTATTTTACCAAAATTTGATTTCAGCTGATGAAGATGAATATCTTGGAATTAGACAAGCCTATATAGATGACTACAATACAAATAACAAAAGTTCGGTAAGAGATGAAAAAGGTAACTTGTTAATATTTGAAAATCCAATAGGAGAGGCTTTATTTGAAGATGTATATTCGAAAGTATTGCATTCTACGATAGTTGATCAATTAAAAGATGATGACAGTATAAATGATATAATTGACAGAGATTTTAGAGAACTATAATGTCATATAAATTATCAGAAAAAGATAAGAAATTACTAAATTCTTTCAAACAAAAAAGAGTTGGCGATAAGCCTTATGAAAATGGTTACTTTTTAAATAAACCAGATGACTTTGTTTATTTTGAATTATATGATGAATCTGAAAATTTAATTCAATTTAAAAATTTAACAAATCTTGACAAATTTAATATTAATTCTAATTACGATTTAAATTTTTTTCCTGCAAGCGAAATAAGAAATTTAGGATTTACAGGTGGTACATTTAGTGTAAAATATAACTTTTTTAGAAAGTTAGCTGGTGATGACAGGGCTGTATTATTAAGAACTAAAGAAGGATTTGAAGGTGATATTGTACCAAATGATGCGGAAATACATATAACGGAAGACGGAAAGGTGTTCTTTTCGAATGAACAATCGTATTTAGATGATCCAACAGGAGTAGAACAACTAGCTATAGAAGATTTAAAATATCAGATTGATGCTATATCTCCAAGCAGAACAGAAGTAAGATTAAAAGCAAAAAACATACAAGGTTCTTATATTGATGAGTTTATAAAAGTACAAGAATCTATAAGAGTAAGAGAAATAGAAGGTACTATTAATTTTGCAAACGATAGTGGCACCACTAAAAATATTATTATCTCAGGTACAAATTTTAATTTTACAGATAAGATGTTAGGTGGTAACTTAATTATACCAAATGTGTACACAGTAGAAGAAATAGTTGTTCCTAAAAAAACTAATGTTAATATTATTCAAAATCCAAGTGGTGAAATTATTTCTACAGGTAATTCTGGAGAAGCGATTCCTATAGATGCACCTTGGGATCCGACCTTACACAATGACGCGGTGCGTGTACAGAATTGGTCTACTGGTTATAATGGGTTTACTGGAGATGGTATTCATAAAGGAACTGTTGGTTTTGGATATCACGCAAAATGGGTAAAGGGAGAAGGAAAAACTGGTGGTACTTGTATGAAGTTTCCCGACACCAATGATATATTTGAAGAACAATTTAGAAATAGCTTTATACCGAATAGTGTTCGGTCAGAATTTGACGGCAACACTAAAAGGTGGTTAGGTATAGATCAAACTATGCAACCACTATCTTCATATGGAGTTCTTACAGAAGATGAAATAAATGTAAGTTTAGATGTAAAGACTACTGTTGCTGGTAAAGGAGTTGTTGTTGCAGCTAAGTATAAAAATGGATACAAAACAGAAGAACAGCCTACTGATCCACCAGCAGGGTTTGTAGACCCTACTCAACCACCACCAACGGAAAATAAGCCTAATGAGCCAGTAAATTTTGTTCCTAATACTGAGATTGGAGCAACTTCAATTGAAGAAAAGCCACCAGGAACTATAACTGATATAAAAAACAAATTAGCTTTTATTGCAGCTAAAACTGATGTTGATTTAAATGATGTTTTATTTGATGCTGCAGTAGGTGATACATCAGCTAATGTTAATGGATTAAATGGACTTGGTGTTTGGATAATTTTTGAGATTGACTATGATAAAGATTTAATTGTATGGTTACCCAATGTACAACCAAATTTACAAAGTGATGATGTAAAAGGAACAAAGCAGGGAAAATTGAGTCCTGAAGGACAATGGAAGTGGAATGGACAAGGTGATTGGGATACGGTTGCTCCTACATCAAAACCTAGTGTTCCAGGTACAGTAAATTCGCAAAAATATTCAAATGCTGTAAATGGTTTTATATACACATCGGAAGATGCTCTTTACCCTTATATGAGAAGAGAGACGGAAAGAGAAAAAAATAACGGTTGGCAAACAGGAACAACCGGGCCTGAAACGACTAACGATGAATTATTATTGTTTAAGGATGATTTAGTTTGGCAATCAATTTACAACGCAAACTCTTTGAATACTTTAAAGGTACAGTCGATTGAATCTCTTATGCCTGGAATATTTAGGAATACTGTTATCGATGGTATAACATTGTATGAAGATGTATTTATGGGAATGCCTGAGTTGGATAAAGAACCTGGTTTTATTCAATCTGTTTCAAGAATAAGACCATATGAACCTCAAGCTGAAGATGATGAACAATATGGTGATTACAATGATCCAGGTAATGTTTATGAACCATTAAAAAAAGGTTTCATTGTTTTCTACAATGATGGTAGAGGTTTAGAAACTTCTAATAAATATTTTCTAACTAAAGCAGATACATATAATACAAACGGTACTCCAAGTGGTGATAATATTGTGACAGGTGATGGTTTACCTGGAATAAAAACATTAAAAAGTTTAAATGCAGATTTTAATACCAAGGTATTTGAAAATGACAATAAGTTTGAGGTAGCTGTAAGAAGAGAAGGTTCTTCTAATAACCGTAACTATGCATACTACTTTTTTGTGGGAAACAAAGTTTACAGGCTAGAAGATAATTTTGGTAACTTAGAAACAAGTGTGGATTCTACAGGAAATGTAGGAACAACAACATTTGATAGTAGCTATCCTAAGAATATTAGTGATGTGGTGCTGGGGGATGATGAAGAGAATCTGTTAGGTAAAGATACAACTCCTGATGCAATTTTTGATGCTGTTGGAAGTAGTGCAATTTCTAATATTTTTTTTCATGCAATTTTAGAAGATTCTTTTATTGAGAATAATCGGAACAGTAGACCAATAGAACAGGTATTTGAAGGTTATGGAACATTAGGTAGTGCCGGTTACAGCTTAACAAAGGGGAATAGAAATCCCGCAGCTAATCCGTATCCTACAACTGCAAAGATTGCAGGACTTACATATCCCTTTAATCCTTTAACTGGTATAGCATATGATGATGGTACAGGAATAATTCAATATCCTGAAGGTCTTGCTGACACCTTAATGGTTGGTGCATTAAGTCCTGTAGGTCTTTGGAAATGGGATGGAGCTCAATGGGTTAGCCTACAAAACGGTCCTCCAAAATTTACAAAGAGAGCTATTTATTATTCTGCAAAACCAACAAGAGCAGGTGAATGGCAGAGATTTGATATAAAAATTGCAATACCAGAAGATTGGTTTGTTGGAGAAGATTGGACTTTTCGTGTGTATGGTCACAATGGAGGAGCAGCTTCGGGTGTAACTTGGGCAGATAATTTTTATATGGATTTTACTTTAAAAAGTGAATCAGTTACTCAGCCAGTTAAAAAACCATTTGATGCAAAAATTGTTAGTATTATTAATTCAAATCAAATACAAGTAAATAAAAGTTACGATGATATTTCATTTGCATTGGGTATAGAGGATGCTGATTTAGATACAGACATAGCAGTAGTAGATGGAGACATAACAGGATACGAAACTATTCCACCTGTTACATATAATTCCTTTCAAGTATCATACTTAACTTTAAATCCAAAGGATTTAAGAACTTACCTTAAATTTGAAAATGATTTATTTTTAACTACAAATTTTAAACAAGATAAAATAAATGTTGAATGGCCTCATTCTGTGGTATACAAACTTTACGAACCACTACCTAACGAATACAGAACATTAGATGAGTGTATAATTGTTAAACAGATGGTTAATCCTTATGAAGATACTATTAAAATAGTAGATTTTGTTCCAGAAGAGACTCCTAGTTTAGTACTAAAATCTCCTGATATGCAAAATGTTGAAAGTCCTATTAAGAAAAGGTCTACTAATTACAAAACTGAAACTGATATTTTAACAAGTGATAAATCGATATCTAATAATCTTAGAAATACCTTTTTAAGTCAAAGTTTAAATAGTGTAGAAATAAATACAGATTACTCACAATATAAAAAATTTGTTAACTTTGGTTCAATTGAAAAAAGAATTAGAAATTTTAAATTAAAACTTGAACAAATAGAAGATAATAAAATTTCTAGTGCTTCTTATATCGGAGTTAGTGGTTCTTTAAAAGACAAAAATTTATATCACTATAAAATAGAAGATGTTAAAAATAATTTTGATGGATTTGAAAAATATATGTATTTTAAGAGTTCTTCGTATGTCAGTAGTTCTATTGGAGTTTTTCATGACAATGCGTGGCCTAAAACTAATGGGGGTGGTACTTTTGGTAATGAATATGTTTTGGCTCATACAACTTCATCACAAGCAAATACCTGGTTTACAAATGCTATAAATTCTGCTTCTTTGTATGATGAAGAAAATTCTTCAAAATTGAGTTCTGTATTACCTGAATATTTAATAGAAGATGATAACAATCAAACTTATTTAAGATTTGTTGATATGATTGGACAACATTTTGATTCTATATGGGAGTATATAAATGCTTTATCAGACATAACAGATAGAAGAGATAAATTAGATGAAGGTATATCTAAAGATTTATTATTTAGTGTTGCTAAATCTTTAGGGTGGAATTTAGATGATGCTAAAGACTTAGTGTCTTTACCAAGATATATTTTGGGTAAAGAAGTAACTGGTTCATCCTATTCAGATTACTCTGCTAAATCTGAACGTGATATATCTAGAGAAATTTGGAGTCGTATTATAAACAACATGCCTTTCTTTTTAAAGAATAAAGGTACTGTTAAAGCTTTAAAAGGATTAATAAATATCTATGGTATCCCATCAACTATTTTGAGAGTTAAAGAATATGGAGGACCAAATGTTCCTAGTGATGAAACTCCACAATTTGAGATAACAAGAAAATTTACAAAGGCTTTAGATTTTAGAGGAGCTCAATATGTAAGAGTTGCTTGGGCTAATGATTCCACATCAGGAAGAAAACCAGATACAGTAGAATTTAGATTTAGAGCAGCTACAGGTTCTAATCAAATATTAGTAGAAAAGAAGGATGATAATAATCAACACTGGTTTATAAGATTGAAAGATAATGGTTCTACGGATAATTATGGTACGGTTTCCTTTATGCTATCTGGTTCTAGAGTAGGTATTGACCAAGGAGCTTATAAAGAAATTAGTTCTTCTGCTTTTCCAGTATATGATGGTGATTTTTATTCTGTTATGGTTAGGAGAATGATAGGAAGTGATAACACATCAGTATCACAATCGTATGAACTAAATGTTGGTAAGTATGATTCAGGTAGAAGTAAGATACATTTATATAGTACAACTACAATGGATGTAACACAAGCTGCTTCTTCATCGTTTAGTAATGCTTGGACAGGTAGCGGTGATATCTACATTGGTGGTGCAGCTGCTTTAGCAGATGTTGGTGCTAAATTTAGTGGTTCTATGATGGAGTATCGTCATTGGACAGAAGTGCTGAATACTGGCTCATTTAAAAATCACATAGCAAATCCAAAAGCTTATGATGGTAATACTGTATCTTCATCTTACAACAATTTGGTATTAAGATACTCTTTTGATGACAATAAAAACTTAGCATCAGATTCAGAGGGAATCAGAGATGTAAGTGCAAATCAAACACAAACATTATCAGGATCACATTCAGGTTTTACAGGAAACTTTTTTAGAAGTGTAGTAGATGAACAAAAAACTCATATACCAAATCTAGGTGGATTGAGAAGAGTTACAAATAAAGTGAGAATTGAAAACAATTTTATAAAACAAAATGAACAATTAAATGTAGATAGAAGAGTAACAGATAGTGCCTATGACACCTCTCCTTTAGATTCTAATAGAGTTGGAATATTCTTTGCGCCAACAGATGTGATTAACAATGATATTATTAATTCGGTAGGTGATTTAAATTTTGATAATTATATAGGTGATCCAAGAGACAGAACGAAATTAAGTTATAGAGGATTAAATTATGTAGCCAATAATTATTGGAAAAAATACACATCTCCAAATAATTTTTGGGATTATATGAGAGTTATTAAATATTATGACCAATCATTATTTCCCCAATTGAAAAAAATGATTCCTGCTAGAGCTAAATCAGATGTCGGTTTGATGATAGAACCTAATATATTTGAAAGACCAAAAGTTGTTATATCTAAAACAATAGATATTGAAAATCAATTTTATACCGCTTCTATAAATATGGCTAGGGAAGGTGAAGATAATGAATTAAATAAAGAATACAATAATCATACAAGAACTTTCTTTATAACATCTTCTTATAATGGTGGATTAAATATAACAAACTACGATGCTTACACAGGAACAATCAGTATGACTGCTTACTCTAAGACAGGATCATTATCCGTTGTTTCTTCAAGTGGTGAACTATTACTGAATGAAGCTAGTGGTTCTGAAATTAATGAAAGATTTATAGAAAGAAGTATTTGGCAAAGACTGAATACTAATGATAAATACTACAGCGATGTAACTATGTCATTTGGAGATGATACTATAAATGGTGCCAAAGAAGTACGACAACCAGTAATTTCCGGATCTATAGTGTATGGTAAGAATCAACAATTAAATTCATTTTACACTACTTCATTAAGTGCATATAATGAAACACCACATTCTTCATCATACTTTAATTCTGATTTAGATAATAAAGCAGATCACAGTACAGCAATATTTAATCTATACTATGCTGGTGTTAAAAATGACAGCAAAACAGCAATAGGAAATAATCCAATAGAGGTGGTAATAAGCGCACCAACTAAATTAGTGACTGTAGATGGTGGTGATTCAACATTAGATACTGGAGATGGTATAGTTCCAGAATTTAAAGATCCTGTAATAGAACCAATTTCAGAATTTTCAAATACTTTTACACCACCATCACCACCTGAGCCCCCAAAGGCATTCACTCCAAAAGATAAAGAGATAATAATTAATTTTCCTAAAGAAGTTACGGATACCATACAAACTTTGGAGAGTTCAGGGTATCCTAAGGCTGAAGTAGACAAGTTTATTGAGGATAAAGTCAAAGAAATTAAAGCTGAAGGTGGGCAAAATACTAATAAAAATAAAGATGTTCAATCTGATGAAGCAGATGAACCTACAACTACAACAAAATGAAGTAAATAAAATTAACAAAAATTTAAAAATATGATATTTATATATGAATCAAATTATACAAAATTTCAAAAAAATATAATTAGGAGTAAATTATGGGATTTCTAAACAACACTACTGTAACTGTAGATGCTATTCTAACTAAAAAAGGTCGTGAATTACTAGCAAAGGGTACAGACGCATTTAATATTACAAAGTTTGCATTAGCAGATGATGAGGTAGATTACAATCTGTGGGATGTGACACATCCAAACGGAAGTGACTATTATGGAAATGTCATTGAAAGCATGCCATTGTTAGAAGCTTCACCCGATGAAACTCAAGTAATGAAATTTAAGTTATTATCACTATCCAAACTTACTACCAACTCATTACCTAATTTGATTCTGAGTGAAGAGAATGCTATAACTTTTACAGATGACAATCACACACAAAAGCAAATATATGCGGAGACTGAAAATGTAACTGATAACACTTATACAGCAACTATCTCCGATGGAACTGTTGCAACATTTTCTGGTCAAGGAACAAGTCAGAGTGATGGAAGTATTACAAGAACATTTGGTAAAACTGAAACTATAACAATAGTACCAAGCTTACAAATTACCGCTGGTGCTACTGCTAATCTAACGGTAACAGGTACAGATACTGGATTTTCTTCAACACTCGCAATTACAAATAATTGGGTCACAGCTTAATAAAAACTAGGAGTAAAACATGGCTACAATATATAAAGATTTAATAAAAACAGGCGAAGGTAGTACGGATTTTGTAACTACAACAGACACAATCTCTTCGGGAATGTGGGCTGGTGGTGCAGGAACTATAACTTCATTTTACACTTCATCTGTTCAAAGTGCCAGTAATGGTCAGTATTACCTAGATGTTTACTCAGCTAATCCACAATCGGATAGTACCGCTCAACCACAATTTTCAATTGCTTACGGTCATTTTCATGGTAGTGGTTCTAAAGGATTAAAGGGAACTTCTGGTGATAGAGCTTCAGCAACTATCTATAGACAAGTAGCTAATTTAGTTTTAGCAGCGGGAACAGATAGATTTACTTTTGCAAATCAAGTTACGGGTAAACAAAACTCAATATATGTTATATCAGTAGCCAGACAGCAACTTCGTGAAAAGATGGATCCAGGCAATTGGGAATTACATGTATCAGGAGCTTGGAGCGATAGTGGTCAACCTTTACCAGGTGGTGCCGGTAGAAATGTAACAAAATTAATTGATGATAGCAGCGCGGTATCTCAACAAACTGATTTAGGTGGAAGAGTATTCAACATTGTTTCAGGTTCTATAAATGGTGGTACAACTATAAAAACAGCAGCTGCGAGTCAAACTAGTGGTTCGTATGGATTATTTTACCCTGACTTGGGTCTTTTAGTTTTTAATGGATTTTCATTAAATCAAAACGTTAAACTTTCAGAAGATACTGGTTCAAATTCTCTTGGTAGTAATAACAACAACTTTTTACGAGCATTATCAAGCGGTAGTAAGTTTCAAGCAAGAAGAGAAGAGATAATCGATTCTCAACATTACTTTTGTAGGGTGCCGAATGCTGATTTTAACTATAGTTCTAATCCAACATTTTCAAAAACAGGATCTTTTACTCAACAGACATTTATTAAAAATCCAAGAACATTTATAACGCAAGTTGGATTGTATAATGAAGCAAATGAACTATTGGCTGTTGCTAAATTAAGTAAACCTTTATTAAAATCATTTTCAAGAGAAGCTATTATAAAAGTTAAGCTTGATTTTTAAAATAGTGGAGATATAGGTCATGTCTGTTCTAAAAATAATTGACCCAAATGATGTAAATGTAACACCTTTTAAATCATACAAGGAGTTTACTGTCACTAATGTCGATAGTGGTAGTGGCATTTATGGTATAAGAGGAATTTGGTCAAATAGTTATAATTTTACAAAAGCAAATTCGGGTAATATAACATTTGAGTCTGCTAGTTTTCACTTTTTACCTACTTGGCATCTTATAAACCAAAAATTCTACGGACAAACTGATCCTGGCATAAAAAGAGCTGATAATGATTTTACAAGAATTTACTTAAATCCAAAATATCCCAAACAATATAAAATTTTGCACAAATCATCTTCTATGATATCAGTATCTCAGAAGATGTATGGTGAGAGAATAAAACCTAAGTCTATTAGACTAACAGATGATAGTACATCTTCTACAGTTACGATTGTAGACGATGGTAATGGCAACTTATATGATAATAGTTTATCATCAAGCTTTGCTGAATTTGCTGCTAATAATTTTAACGACTCTGATGTAATCAAATCTACTGGAAGTTTTGCCGGTAATATTTTTTATGAACACGGATTATTAGTATTTACAAATACAGGATCTAAATTTGTAGATACCGGAACTGGTAAAGGAACTGATGGGTTTAGTTTGAAGTATCAATCTCAAATAACCACATATGAACATTCTTACAATTGTATTGTAGGAGAGGGTGAGTTTAATGGTACAAGTAATGTATCTGCTACCTTTCAAAGAAGTGGAAGTTCTACTGTCATAGGTGCAAATACAGGATCTTATTCTTGGGAAAAATTTTTACCTGCGGGAGACGCTCAATTTAAATCAGGATCATTCAATGATACGATAATACAAGCAAAAAACTATGAAGGGTTTGTATCTCATTCTAAATTTTCTCCATATATTACTAAAGTTGGTTTATATAATGACGATAATGAATTACTTGCTGTAGGACAATTAGCTCGACCTATAAAAAATGACGATGAATTAAGTTTATCGATAAATGTAAGGTTTGATGCATAATGGGTAAGTTTAAAAAAATGATGGAAGTTTCATCTAATGTTGGTAATTATTCTAATGCTGATGAAGGTGAGCCGGATACAGGATTTATCAGAGGTGATGCAAAAAGAACTTTAGGAACATTGGCTGGAAAACCTGAACCTTGGTTTGTAAGAGGTGGATATACTCAAACTGAATATCCTAAAGCAGATTACATTTATGGTAAAGGTGAAGAGGAAGATTATTCAGTAATAAAGACTGCCTATGTAAATAAAATAGATAAAGATTTTGAAGCACATTTTGAGAAATGGGAAGATTGGGTAGTTGGTGATGATTTTGAAGAACAAAATAGTGAAGAATTAAAAGAATCAAAATATAATAGAGCTATGAAATACTCATTATTAGAAAGAGTAGATTATCTTGATAACGCACAACAATTAGTTAAACAATATGGTTTAAAATCTAAAATTAAATTTACTGCTGGAAGTCAATTAGCTGAATATGTTCCTGAAACTGATACAATATATTTAAGAAGGTCATATAAAACTACGAGAGAATTTCTGATGACTATATTACACGAAATTAAACATGCATTAGATGCTAAAAGATTAGGTGTAAAGAAGTATATGAAGAAATATGTTCAGGCTGGAACTATGGCTACATACAAAGGATTAGATCCTCACGATGATAATAA
>Ga0098059_1001364_pt1 | contig 12370 bp, 21 predicted proteins | sample 20_taG_FD_92580 | JGI IMG/M metagenome (GOLD analysis project Ga0098059, IMG submission 92580) | Marine viral communities from the Subarctic Pacific Ocean - 20_ETSP_OMZ_AT15318 metaG | ecosystem: Environmental > Aquatic > Marine > Oceanic | place: Subarctic Pacific Ocean | collected 2015-01-19
CAACACCAGAAGTTTTTCTTCCAGTACGTACACTCTTTATATTATCCTGACCTGGATTAGATCTTACATCTTTAATTTTTTTAGTTTTCTTTTTTGGTATTATTTTAATTGGCATTAGTCTCTCCCTGTGATAACGTTTCCACCACTAGCATAGTATTTAGAAATCTTTCCGCCTTTATTAAATTCGCTGAGACCTGATTTAAGCTTAGGATTTGGCTTATAAGATTTAAGAGTTTGTTCTACTGTGCCATTAGGTTTAAATTTAAATATGCCATGCGGATATTTATGACTTGCTATATCCCCAGTTCTTTCTCCTGTACCGTATTTTCTTTCAGATAGAGGATCACCTGCTGCAACTTGAAGTGCTCTTCTTCTAACTTTTGCTGTAGTGTCTAAGGATTTTTTTATTGCCCCTAAAGGATTTTTAATAAGATCCATTATTCCTTGTGGTTTTCTATTTTTAAACTGATAGGCTGCAGACGCTTTGTACTTAGCACCTCTATTCATTTGCTTTTGAGTTGGCATTAGTCTCTCCCTGTAATAACGTTTCCACCGCCGGCATAGTATTTAGAAATCTTTCCGCCTTTATTAAGTGTTTGTGACTTAGATTTACCCATCATTCCGTGAAGCATCTTCATTTGTCCAGGTGCTATAAATGGAAATGCACCTGTAGATTCCGTAGATTTTTTCTTCTTTTTATTCTTTTTCTTCATCATTGAATCCATGCCCATATTTTTTTTAGCTGGAATTTTTTCTTCACCCATATTATCTTTTGGTACTATTTTAATTGGCATTACATTCTCCCTGTAAAAAAAGGGAAGATTAATTTTAACCTTCCCTTAGTATCTTTAGTTAAGACCGTAGATTGCTCCACAACCTTTTGGATTTCTGACTTCAAGAGTACACTCTTCTACCATCATACCAACAGTTGAGTCACCTTTCTGTCCAACATCTACTTCTTGTAGAGGTCTTAGCGTAGCAATATTAAACCACATTGGATCATAAATATATGCAGCAAAGTCTGCCATATTCGGAATACCACTACTAGTAAACTTAGTTGATGCATGACCATCACCAAGTATAGCAGCATGGCTATTAGTTAATCCCATAATATAATTAGGGATAACCATAATATCTCCGAAGTCAGACATATAAACATCAACAGATTGTCTTAGCGCACCGTTAGCATCCATATTACGTCTAACACCAGTATCACTTACCATTAAGTCGGAGAAGTCCCTTCTTATCTTTGGTGATACCATGATCTTAGTAGCCTTTCCACCTTCTTCATAGATCTTCTGCATAACTGCATCAATATCAGTTAATGCTAAAGCTCCTCTAGTAGGAGCAGCTGAAGATGAAGCATTCACACTAGCTCTTGGAATTGCAGTACCATTATTATCAGTACCAGCACCAGTAGTAGCTTGAGAAGGAGCTTCCCATTGACCTACATAATTACAAGTTGCTGTACCATTAACAAAAGATGAAACTCCACCCGCTGATCTAGCTGCGTTAGCTTGAGCGCCAATAGCAGCAGAAACATTATGAGCATGAACCATATCGAATTCAAGGTCACGTCTCATTTCAGTTCCACGCTTCTTAAGCTGGTATGCATATTCGTCTGCAACACCTGCTTGATCAACAGCTCTTCTTGTACCAGACACAGCAATAGTCTTACCATTAATCTGTGTATAGTTTCCAAGTCTAGATCTAGTTGGTCCTGATAAACCAAACTTTGCACCGACTGCTGGTGTTAAAGATTGAGCACCTGCAGTTGGCACGGCAAAATCTTGACCTTCAGCAATTCTTGAATCGCCTGGAGTATCTAGTTCATCTGTCTGCCATTCATGATAAATCGCAGTTGCTTTACTACTTCCAATATCTGCAAGAAATGGTGTCTCATCTCTTGTAATCATGGAAATAAAATTAGCGAGATCTTCTCTTTGAGAGACGGTCTCGTTTGTGCTAGTACCACGAGCTGGACCACCTGGTCCTTCTACGTGGCGCACACCGATTGTAGTCGTCATTTTTTAAACCCTCCAAAGGTTCCATAAGTTATTATACTTTACTTAGGGATCTTTCGGCTAGAGTTTTTAGAAAAGCATCTTGATCAGATTTAGATGAATTAGAACGTAAAGCACGAGTTCTTAAATCAGCAGCTTTTTGATTTTTCTTTTCATTAACTGATTTAGCTTTTCGTGTTGGTATTCTTTTAGCAGGTACTGCTTTTCTTTTGGCAGTTCCTTTAGTAACACCTTGCTTAAGTCTTCTAAAATCATCAACAAACTTAACAATTGCTGGATCAGTAATCATATCTATAACTTCGGGTTTCATCCCTTCACTAATAGCGAATTCTCTTATAGATGTTGCAGTACTCTCACTATAATCAGGAATCAACTCATTAATACTATCATTAAAATATTTAATTTGTTTATCCCAATTTTCTTTCATCTGCTTTTGATTATTCGTTTGAATATTCTTTACAACAGACTCTCTTTGATTTCTTGCTTTCCAGTAAGCTTGTTGAGCTTGCTCTCGTTCATCTTTCAACTCACCCATTTTATAAGTATCATTTTCTTTTCTAGCTTCATCAATTTGAGCTTCAATATCATGGTACTTTTTTGAGAGGGCTTGCTCTTCCGAATATAATACAGCAGCTGAAGCACTACCCAATTGACGTACTTCTTCTATTCTTTTATTATATTCTTCCTCTAGATTTTTCCTCTGATCACCTAGTTCTCGACCCTTTTTAGAAAGAGATTGTTCAGTAGAATAACCTTTGATAAGGTCATTAAAAGAAACTTCAGTATCTTTACCGTCTATCTTAACAGATACTTTAGCATCTAGATCTAAATCGTCAGTTGTAAAAACTTCAGGTTGGGTAGCGGCTTCTTCAGCGGCATCCTCCTCGGTAGCTTCTACTTCTTCTTCATTAGTCTCTTCTTCAACTTCTTCACTTTCGGCTTCTTCAGATTCTGGGTCTTGTGTATCTGATTCTTCCGGGTCTAACTTAGGCACTTGCTCTGTGGGTAGAGATTCTTCGTTCTTCACAAATTGTGAATTACTAATAATGTCAGCCAGCAGTTTCTCTTCCGTTTGACCACCGGTAGCTACAGAGTCATCCCTAGGGGTAGAGTCTGGTATTGCTGCGGTATTATCCATTGTTGCTTACCTCCTTTTTAGGTGTAGGCTTTTTTGAATTCTTTGTATATATTTCTTTTAAGTTATGTAAATTTATTAATGTCTGTGAATTAATCTTAGCTTTTCCTGGGCTTCTACTAGAATCATATTCTAATGTATTAATCATCTCACTAATATTATCTACTAACTGTTCGTTATTAATTTGTCTCATTCTCGTTGTCCTCTTTTAAATGTGGAACATTTTTTCCATAAGTTTCAAAATGTATCATTTTTTCTTTTACACTTCCTAAAGACATAGCTGTGGCATATAGGAATTCTCTTGACTTAGTTTCATGTGAATCTGTCTTTAACCATTCACAAAATAAATCTACTAAGACTTCTCCATATACTTCATCAAAAAACTCATCTCTTTCTTTTGCTGCGAAGTGCCCTTGAACATGGGCACGACGTGCTAATTCGTCTGGATGAATTTTATGATTGCCGTAGGATTTTGTATTACCTAGCCGCTTCTCAGCTACCTGCTTGTATTTTTCCTTAATCATTTCACGATAAGGTGTATCCTCATCTTTTGACATTACGCACTCGCTAATGTTATATAAACAATTTCACCATTCTGTGCGGCAGTACCATGTGCAGTTTTAACACTAGTTAAAGTTTGTGCACCATTATTAAGACCTGTTATTCTAGTAAATGCTTTTGCATCTAACTTTAAACCAGTCTGTACATCAGTACCTGCTGTTGCTACATTATATGTGATAGGTGAGTCTGTATTATTACAAACCATAACCACACCTGCAGCCGATCCTGCAGCAGTTGTAATAGTACCTGATTGAGCACCACCTACTCCTGCTATGGACATTGTTACTGTTCCTACAGCCATATTATATCTCCCTAATTAATTTTAATTACTCTAGGTTTCTTTTCATCTGGAACAATTTTTTCCAGACTAATTGTAAGCATTCCATTAGTTAACTCAGCATCTTTAACTTCAACGTCATCAGCTAATGTAAATAGTTTATTAAAACTACGTTGTGCTATTCCTTTATATAAAGTATCTTCTTTATCATTATTCTTAACTTTAGATTTAACAGAAAGTTCTCCATCAGCAATCTTAACGTCAATATCATCTTTATTAAATCCGGCTAATGCCATATCAATATAAAAGTTATAGTCACCTACCTTTCTAATATTATAAGGTGGGTATGTTGATGGAACAAAGTCTCTATTTAACATATTAAACATACGATCAAAGCCTATCGTATAAGGCATAAGTTGGTCTATATTAACCATAATAGCTTCTCCTTTTAAAAGCAAGATTAGCCTTGAGGTCTTGACACTTGCAACAACCCTCTGGCCATTTGTATTATTTCACCATAGTTAGGATGAGGAGGTAACTCCGTTCCTTCCTTAGTCGCCTTAATAGTAAGGTCTGCCCATTCTTGAAAATGCCTATCAATTGATATAGCTAATTGTTTTGCATTATCATCAAATGTATTCTTTGTCTGAGCACCTGTGAACGCTACGTTTGCCTCCGCTAAAGCGGCATCAGCTTGTAGCTTCTTTTGCTCTACTTGTTTCTTAACTTGAGCAGCTTGAGACTGTTCTTGTAATGCTTTAACAGCTTTCTGCTTAAACTCATCTGTTGTATAATCTTCTAGGAAATCGTTACTATCAAGATTCATTGATTCTATTAATTTAGTTGCTAAGACAGCTGGAGCGTCAGGACGTATAACCATACCTGCACCTTGCTGATTTAATGCAGGTAATATTTCTGCACCTATCTTAGATAGCTTACTAATAGTATTTGAATTTGAATTCTCTCCAATGTCCAACAAAATTTCCACATCCATCTTCGATGGAAGTGTTGACATATCTATAATACCATATACACCATCAAGGTTATAATTAATTTTACCTTTCATATTCTTGTGCATAGTTTCATAGATACCAATAATTAATCTCTTAAATCCGGTTTCAGCAAATCGTCTTGCAATATGCTGTATTCTCTTTTGAGCAGCTGATTGTACTGCTTGTAACTTTTGTTCTGAGTTACCTGAGATATATAATGTATCATTTAAACCCTGAGCAGCTTTAGACATTCCTGTTGCTTGTTCTTTTATTAATTGTAAATGTTCTAGCAACGGTACTGTACCTGAAGAAATAGTATCAGGAGTTAATGGTGCAACAGCTTGTGTTGGATTACCATTTGTCGGAATGATTTGCTTAGGCTTCATATTTTGTAATGCACTAAAGTCAACAACATTAGGATCTGCTAACTTAGGAGCATAGTTGGTTAAGTATGTATTCTCAACAAATCCTCTTAATATTGCTGTACTTGCTAATGTACTACTTCTAGTGAAGTCTGCCATAGATAATCCAAAGAATTCATGTGGAATATCAATAGGAACAATACTCGCTAAAGGTATTGATTCAACATCTTCTTCTGATAATATATTTTTACCAACAGTAATAAAATGTTTTAACTCAGCTATACCATCACCGTCTCTGTCAACATGTAACCAGGATTCTGTAACTGTTATTGATCTGTTTGCTTCTAATGGATTATCTTCATGTAATAATGCACCGTCATGATACTCTTGACCTGTTACAAGTTTACGTGCAGCAACATCTTCTGAGTATGATGATGCACCAAACCAAGACTCACTACCTTTAAGTTCATCCCAGTTATCAATGCCATCAGCAGCTTCCGGATAATATTGTCTTATCTCAGAACGAGTCATTTCAGTTTGTATACCAACAAAAGATGCATCAGTAATACAGGTAGCTTCCTTTGAAATACGAAAACTTTCTGGTGGAACTAATTCTATTTTAACTCTTGACTTATCTAATTTCTTTTTTATTCTTACATTCACATACATTAAATCAACATCAGGATCTGCACCAGATAAAGGATCTGCATTAGTATATTGATTTTCAAATTCTAAACTTCCAACAATTTCTGTATTATCATCAGCTAATATTTCATCTAAAGCAGATTGAGAAATCTTTTCATATTCTTCAAAAACATGTTGAGTATCTTCAATATAATACCAACGACAAATTGCATTCTTCCATAACAAAGAAGATTTAATCCACTGCTGTAAAAGTTCCCACCCACTATTCTTTTTAAACAAACAATAATTAACAATAGATGAAGCATCTTTTGCTGCATTAAAAGAACCAGGACTTTCATCATAAGGAACAAAACGAGCTAACTTATTATTAGACAAAAACAAATCAGATATAACTGCAGTATAAGCTTCAATCACTTCTGTTGTACTTGTATCAACAATTGTACTAACACCTTGTGGTGCTAAATGATAGTTTGCTAATCCTGCATATTCATAAGTAGCTTTTAATCTTTCTCTAGCTAGATCAGTTGCATTTAACCAATCGCCTGAAGAATTATGCACACCTGTGTCAATTAAATTAATTAATTGTTCATCAGTAACTACTTCCTTATAACCTGAAGATGCCATTAGTATTTACCCCCAGTATTTGAATATATCTTTTTTGATTGTTCTAAATCAGCAACGGTATAACTACCCGCTTTAGGAAGTTCTCTTTTTTCTTCCTTCTTATTTTCTTTTACGGGTTTTACTTTTACTTCCTTTGGTTGCTGAATGTATCTCTCGTTCATGATCCGCTCCTGGGTTCATTCGTTCAGTTTTTGTTTGAGCATCAAATTTGCATTGCTCACGCATTGTTAATTGAGCTTCAAACATTTTTAATACGTTCTCATTATTATCTGAGTTCTTAATAAATAACTTTATAGCAACGTAACTGTTACCTTTAAATGATAATTCGTTATCTTTATAAACTTTTCCTGTAGAACCTTCTATAAGCAGCTTATTATTTTTATGTGTGTATAACATTTCATAATTTACTTATCACATGTAATTGGTCATCCCAATAAGATACCTTTTCACCTTCTTGTTCTAAAGCCTCTAAAATATCACTATGTTCACCAATACCTACAGATTGATTTAGATATACTTCTATATTTGCTAAATGCTTTTGTTTATTTCCTTCGGCATAAAGTTGCCATGCTTTTAATAACTTGTCTCTCATTTTAAAAATCCTTTTCTAATTTAAATAGAATATATTCATTACCAATTTTTGGTTTTATAGTTACTGCCGGTACTTTCCCATCAGGTTCTTTCTTCCCAACATAAACCCACTCATGTCCATTCTTCATTTCTTTTTTAGCAGTATCAATAAACTCTGCATTATTTGCGCCAACCATTGTAGCAACAAAAACAAAAAACATTATCATATCGTCCTCTTATTTTTTAATTTTGTTAAATCCCATATACGCACCAACAATACCTGCACCTGAAATATAAAACAAATTAGATAGATCAGATAGTGCTTCAACTCTGTCTAATGGAATAAAAAACATTGCAACAGTAAAACCACCCATTGCTATTAATGTATAACGTGCCATACGTAATTGTGCTAAATGTTTTCTCAAAGCAGTTTCTGTTTCCTTTATTTCTTTTACATGTGCTAGCTCGGAATCTGAAACTATCCCATCTCCATCCTCATCATATTCATTATACTTAGATTCAGGCTGTAGTTGCTTTGTTGTCATTTTGAGTTTTTAAAACCTCTTGAATAGCTTCCTCAATTGACGGTATATAGTTTCCTCTGCGAGCTTGACTATTCTGATAACGTATAGCAGCCCGTCTTATTTTTTTATACGACATTCTTCATTCTTTCAATAAGTCTATTAGCTCGATTAGTTACTTGTTTATGCCAAAGACTATCTTCCATTTCTATTGCAGCTTTTTCCCAGTTATGTTCTGCAAGAGCAACTTTAAATTTAAGAAATTTCTGCATTCGAGGTTTACCCATATTAAACATCATATTCGCAACAATGCGCTGAGCTTCCTCTGGGAGATCATTAAAGAATACATACTCATTTTCACAATCAGCAATAACTATACCTATATCTTTTTCAAAAACATCATTAACTCTTTCTTCACCAATCTCAGTACCAACCTCTAAACCATACTCAGGATCGGAGTCAATAACCAAATGACCAATCCCAAAAGTAGGATACCCCAGGTGATCTTTATATATTTCATTAACACAACCTTCATCAACTTTTAACTCTTCTCTTAATTTTTCAATATTCATATTAGCTCCATTAAATGGCGGATATATCCCCTGCTTCCGCCGTAGCAGTGAGGACAACGGGATTCTTTTAAAGCCACTCAGTCTGGTCTTGCGTAAACTGACCAGCTCTCTGAGCCCACGGTACTTTATCTCTTGTTAGCTTATCATAATGTGTTCGTAGAGTTTCTAAAGCAATTGCCATTGACATAACAGTATCATCATGACACCCAGGCGCAGCTTCAGTCTTTCCTGATTCTGTTGATATATAATCTTTTAATTCTTGGATAATAATATGAGATCCTATCCATATATCATCAGTCTCAACAGCATTTTTAAGGTTACCTATAATATGAGGCTTTGTTGATTGTGTTGTTCTAAAACCTGGAACTAAACCTTCCTCTTTAGATATAGCAGCGATTTTAGTTTGTTTATATAAATTTATATAATTCATTTGAGTAAGCCGTGATAATGTAGCTATCCCCATAGAATTACTTTCAACAGTCAACAATGCATTATTATAGTATCTTCCTAAATAAAATAATAAATCACCAAACTTACTCGGATCAATATGGTTGTCTCTAAACAAACCAATTACTTTCCTATCTGTATTCATAACGACAGCTGCTGAATAATCTTGACCTACCCCTAAGGATACATCAGCAGCTACCACATAATTACTATCCCAATCCGGATATTCCCATATATAGAAATTACCTTCAGTGGAATCTTCCCACATATTTGCATTAAAGTCAAAGCGCATTCTTTTTTCAGGCGCTATAGGTTCAAGTTCATTTAACTTGTCCAATGCAAATACTGAAGAGCCAGCCGTAATAAAAGCTTCATCGGGAGATGCCGGGTATTCCTGGCGGAACTTAAGTTCCCCACCTTCAGCGATCTTTAACCGACGCCAGTAGAGTTGACCATCATTTAGATCGTACTGTTCTACTAGTAGCTCCTCTTCTGAGGAACGTTCGAATGTTTCTGGAGGATCCCTGTAATATTCATCTGTTACAAACCAAGGTAAAAATATTGGGGTATATTCATTTTCACCTTCTAAGGCTCCTCTCCATAATCTATAAAATTCTCCTGTTGCACCGTTAGCTGTTGACTCAAGTATAACTTCAGTACCCTCAGCTTCGGATATACCCTGGAACAAACCAGCTAATATCTTTTCATCATGCTGCCAGAATGCAACCTCAGATAAATGTGCAATCGTTGGGGTTGTACCTCTACCAGCTTCAGGAGAACCTGCTGTATATAATCTGTATGATGCTACGGGTTTTTCACCAACCTCATCTTTTTTAAAATGTGGAGATGATATAACAATCTCTTTAGCATTTGATTTTAATTCTTTTGGTTTATAAATCTTTTCCATATTTCTAATAAGGTTTCTACTCATATTAAAAAGTGCGTCTGATGTTGCACTGTCATGAGCCATAACAACTGAACGTGCATGTGGAGTGAAGTATGTTTTCCAGAATACTCTTCCTGCACAGTAGGTACTAATACCTTGTTGTCGAGCTTTTAATATAATCGCTCTAACCTTACCAGTTTCTTCTAACTGTTTATCTAAAATTTCTGTTATTAAATTTTGACAGTCGTTGAAATGAAAATTGACGAACCCCCTCTTAGCATCTTTAGTAATGATTTTTAAATTATCATTAGCAAACTTTGAAAAATTATTTTTATATTCTATGAGGTTTTCACGCTTCTGTTTTTCTTCAAGAAGTTTCAATAAGTCTTTTTTACTACTCATCTTTCTATATCCTCATATTTATAACTTTAAGGGGACATTTAAATTTAAACGTCTCCTATAAGAGGGGCGCCAAATACATCCCTATATATATCTAAGAGTTCCTTAGGGTGTGAATCAATTTAAATTATATATGGGTTTTTATATATACTATATATCTTCTAACCCCCTACTTTCTAATATCTCTCTCTATATATCTTCTTTAACTCTATACAACATTCTTCTTCTATTCTTTAATATCTTTCTTTATATATCTTCTTTAACTCTATATAACACTCTTTATTTATTCTTTAATATCTCTCTCTATATCTTAAAAAATATTAACATATTTTTTTAATACCATAAATATAATTAATATCTTTATATAAATATATATAATCATATTAAAATATCACTTTATATATATATTAATTATATTTATCCTTTAACTTTAACTTAACAATCAGGAGCTGATATGCTAAATCCTATTTATAATATTTCACAATTTATACAATTAACTAAATATTTTTCTCAACCTTCTATTTATAATCAACTACATAATAAAAATATTTCTTTTAATTATATACTTTCTAATTCTAATAATCAATTTTATATTAAACATCATAATAATATAAATCAATTATTACAATCTCAACCAATTAATAATAATAATTTCTCTCCTCCTCCACAAACTATTATTCTTAATTCACAACCTAATAATATTCCTCAACCAAATATTATTCAACCACAAAATATCTCTACTAATACTACTACTACTCCTAATATAGAACCAACTATTTCTATATAAACATCTTAAAAATCCCCTAACGGGGATTTTTTTAACGTAACCACCATTAACCATAAGGATTCCGCCATGACTTAGCGTACACCGTTTTCCCACCATGTGCATTCATGACCTTTCTTCAAGTACTTCCAGTAAACCTTGAAGAAAGGGTTTATATTTTTAAAGCTAACCGTCATGTGCTACCGGCATGTATAATGTATTTGTTTGTTAAGGGAGTGCTAAGGGCGCCTTCGGGCGCCGTTAGTTCTTGTAGAACCGTCATGTCTCTGCGCATCCGACGCTCTCGTAGCAGTTTACGTGGAGTTTATCGCCGAGAACTGGCGGTATATCACCCTCATCCTAACTTCCATACTTACTTTCTTCTTCCTTTCTTTATCCACTTAAAAATATTATCATATTTTTTTACTATCCTTATTATATTTCTTTTATATAATAATAACTTCCTTTAACTTTAACTTAATTAATATGAAAGTGAGTACATCATGTGCCTTCATGGAAAATGTGACGATCAGTTAGCAACTTATGAAATCTTAGAGAGTGAAGCAGGTCAATGTGATAATTGTTATCATCACGAAGACATGCCTCATCACACAGTAGCTGAGTGCAGTGAAACTGGTCATAGAGTATGTATGTATTGTTACATGTCATACGGCTATAACAAATCTATAATTAATAATATATTATCATAGAAAGTGAATATATCATGCGTAAATCTAATAAAATTATTTCGTCTATCAGTAAGCGTAAAGTATCTATATCTGAATATGCATTTGAATTCTTATTATCTAATGCGTTTCATGAAGTGTTTGATCCTGTCATGCATTACTATCAACCTAATGTAACTTACGATGCGTTCATAAATAAAGTATATAATCATAATTTGAGTTATATAGAACAATTCGTTCATAATGATGTAATAATGAAAATTATTAATGAGTATTATGTTATACTATTGAAAAATTATATATCACAACTTAAATTATTATATAATGATGATTCAGGCTTCATACATAAATTATATGATAATATAGAAGTTGATCAAGCAATTTATGAAGATTATATTAATGAAGTAGTTGGTATACCTGACGACCAATAAAGCCGAATAGATACGTCTAAGTGGACTTAGAGCCATTCATTACACGTCAGACAGTCCTGGTGTAACTTAGACGTATCTTCCTACATAATAGAGAAAGGAGTTCTATGTCTTCTATTATTGTATGTGGGGGTAGAGACTTTGTAGACTATCCTCATCTTGAAGAGCGTATCAACGCCTTCAGAAATTACATTAAGCAACTTCATAATCACGAAGTATCTCTCATTATTCATGGGGGAGCACGTGGTGCTGATAGCCTTGCTCAAGATTATGCAGTTAACTATAACATTCCATATCAGATGTTTCCCGCACATTGGAATGCTTATGGTAAAGCTGCAGGCTTCAGAAGAAATGAAGAAATGCTTCGCCAAAATCCTAGTTATGTTATTGGGTTTTATGGAGGTAGAGGCACCGCTCATATGATTAATATATCTATGAAACAAGGTGTTCCTACATTTCATATTAAATAATAAATAGG
>Ga0098059_1001367_pt1 | contig 12346 bp, 21 predicted proteins | sample 20_taG_FD_92580 | JGI IMG/M metagenome (GOLD analysis project Ga0098059, IMG submission 92580) | Marine viral communities from the Subarctic Pacific Ocean - 20_ETSP_OMZ_AT15318 metaG | ecosystem: Environmental > Aquatic > Marine > Oceanic | place: Subarctic Pacific Ocean | collected 2015-01-19
CATAGTAGGTTCGAGAGTACTGAATGGTCAGGGCCAGCTTGGTATACTATCAAGAAGAAATCCAAACAAGGTTTCCCCACAAAAGTAGAATTAGAGTACTTCAAACCTATTGATTTAGGTAATACAGGGAGTACAGAATTAGACGGGGAGAAGCTAGGGAAGGTTTTACCTGCCATTTATAAGAAGTTTCCTAAATTAAAGAAATCATTTATGGGGCTAATTCATAGTCATCATAATATGGGAGCTTTCTTTAGTGGAACTGATGAATCTACTGCATTAGAACAAGCACCTGTAGAAGGTTTGTTCTTTACAACTGTAGTAGCTCATAATAAGGATAAGTATGCAACAGGCGTATCTTATCGTGACCAATATGGTCTGCCTAACTTCATTGAAGGAGAGGTAGAATCAAAGGTGGTTACAATCATTGGTAAAGGCTGGAAGTCTGAAGCCGATAAGATTGAGAAAGAAGCTAAGCCTACTTATACAAATAACTATAATATAAATGGTTATGGTCGTTATTACGGACAAGGTAATATATGGGCAAGTAAAGAGGCAGCGAGTGACAAGGAAACTGATAAAAAAAAATCAGAATCCATCAGTAATACGTCTATAGAAGCTAGCATACCGCTAGTTCAAGAGACTGAATTGATGCTTGCAACGCAGATATACGATAAATTATTAGAAATGGAAATAACAGAGGTACAATTTACTTCTGCTATGAGAGAGAAGTGTCCTAATGTGGACCCTTATCTTTTCGCCTCGGGATATTATGATCAGATATGATGCAAGGTCACTCTAGTATTAGCCTCCTTCAAAAGTAATAATACTAGAGTACTTAGGACTCGGTTGATGCATAACAATGGTATGTGGCAGTTGGTAAGTGTATGGTTGGCAAAACTAAAACAAATACTAACTGGCGTCAACGAATTAACGTCACCTTGGATTGATGAGTAAGTCATCCTCAAGGAATGCCGAGTCCTTTATTTTAGGCTTGTCTTTCGACACGTAAAATAGTTAAATAATAATAACAATTAAACAATATTGTTTTAGGATTTAAGTATGTTAGGCAAGCCTAATAATTAATTAACTGAAAGGAGTTCTTTATGAACAACTACGAGACTAGGTTTCTCAGAAATAAAGACCTTATTCCCCTTAAAAGTTTAACAAGTATTGATGTTATAGGACTGGGAGGGATAGGTTCATTTGTATTACAGGCGTTAGCTATTATGGGCTGGCGTGATATATCTGGATACGATAGTGATGACGTATTATGTCATAATTTGAGTTCAACAGCTTATACATTTGATGATGTAGATATGCCAAAGAAGATGGCTGCAAACAAGCTGCACGCAAGACACTCAGAAGATTGGCAAAATTTCTATCCAGCAGGACATTTCAACTTTGAAAAGTTCATTGGTAGTAGAGTCATTATTTGTACAGATAGTATGGCATCAAGAAAGATGGCATATGAATGTTGGAAAAGAGACTGGGAAAAGAAAGGTCATTTCTTTATTGACTTACGTATGGGTGCAACAAGTATGGAAATGGTAACAGTTACACCAGATAATGATAATTATATGGAAACTTGGATACCAGATGGTGCAATAGAACCAGAACCTTGTTCAATGAAACATACTGTATTTACAACCCAGCATATAGCATCGCTAGGCATAGCTCAAGTTTATAATATAATAGGTAATCTTGCATATTATGACTATATTTGGGCGAGTCTGACACCAATTCAACATAGTTTTGGGAAACTAATAGTACCAAAAATAGAAGGAGATGTAAATGCAACATCCACAAATAACCGTGAGAAAGATATCGACGGACTGGAAGGCAATGCCCTCGGGTCTAACGTATCTGTTCATCGGTCAGCCTAAAACAGGCAAAACTACAGCTTGTAGTAAGTGGAGTGAACTAGGAAGTGATGGCGTCATCTTATTAGACACCGATTTAGGTGCTGATTTCGTAGATGGCGTCAATTCCGTTACAGTAAGCTCACTTAATGCTCCAACTCGTCCTGTGCAACACGAGGGTAAGCAAGTAGTTAAAAAAGGACAACCTCAAATTGAGGTAATTCCTCCTAATGAAAGAGGATTCGTCGAAAGGTCAGGTAAAAATAAGGGAAAACCCATAGATTCATATTCTCTTATTGAAGTTTACAACTGGCTAAGCACAGAATGGGATACTTTACCTTATGATACTATAGTTATTGATACTATAGGTCAAGTAAATGAGTGGGTAGAGGATGCCGTAATAAAAGAACTTGGAATATCTGCTATGGGTGAAGGTCAATGGGGAGCCGACTGGGGTAAAGCCAGAAGGAAGAACGTTGACATCATTAAGAGATTTCAAGCATTTATTAAAAAGAAAGGTGGAAACCTTGTACTGGTTTCGCATTCAAAGTCAACTGTTGTAACAGATGGGAAAGCTCAGCTTGGCCCAGAATTACCTCGTGGGTTAGGGTATGCCTTAGCCGCTAAAGCAGATGTCATTGGATATGTTACTGCGGAGAAAGAAGATGGACAATTTAATGTATCTTTTGAGGCTTACGATGAAAGAGTCATTGGCTCTCGTTTAGCTCCATTAGCACAAAAAGTCCTTCCATTCGATTATCAAGCAGTGAGCAAAGAAATCTTAAACTATAAAAGGGAGAAGTCGAATGGCTAATACTCGTTTCCGTCCCGAAGACCTAAACACCTTTGACGGGGGTGGCAAATTCTTAGGTTTCGTACCAGTTGCAATTATGGATTATCAAGATAAATCTGATAATTGGGATTGGTCAGATGTCTATTTAGAATTGACATTGCAAATTGAGAGTTCACAATATCCTGTGAGAATGCAAGTTGCTGGTTCATATGATAAAGAGGCAAATGGCAATATTAAATCCTGTTCTTTATTAAAGAGAGTCTATCATCTAGCCGATGCTATCGGTTGGCAAGGTGGCCCTGATAAAGAAGGGAATTGGGTAGATGAAAATGGAGAAGAAATTGACGATGTCGCTAGTTTCTTATCTAATAATCACGCGTCCAATCCACTTAAACCAAGTTTCGATTATTATGCTTATGTATATAAGAAACCGCCTGCAAAGGATGGTAAATCTTATACAGAAGTATATCCGAGACTAGTACCAAACACAGAGAAAGGCAAAGCTGAATTAGAAGGGTTTATTAACTTTCTAAAAAGCAAGAACCTCATCAAAGAGTTTGATGGAGAGGTACCCGCTAATGGTGTACCAACTGCAAATGCAGGAGAACCTACACAGTTCTAATGTTTGTAGAAATTGCAATCGGGAGTCCTTCCAAAAGAGGGACTCTCGTACCAATAGATGAGCTATGGGATATAGTTTATGAATATGGTAAAAATCAGGCAGTCTATAGAAGTGTATACTTATATGACGATGAGGCTTTAATCTTCACTAAGAAGAGTGGAACATTAAAGAATTACTTAGGAACAAGATATATAGATGAAATACCAATCGATATCGATAAAGGACAAAACACAGACGAATACACCCTGAAAAGAGCACAAGCTGTCTTATTTCACCTTACTGATGAGTTAGGTTTAAAAGAGGGCAACTTTCAATGCTATTATTCTGGTACAGGCTACCACATTACGTTAAGTGGGGGTTGTTTCGGCTTTGAGGCCTCACCTGATTTACCATTTATAGTTAAACAAACTATGACCTCATCATTTGATGATATTGACCCTAGTGTTTACATTAGGACAGCACTAATACGATTACCACATACTTTAAATATAAAATCAGAATTATTTAAAGTTCCCCTAACTAGAGAAGAGCTAATGGGTAGTACACCAGATACTATTGTAAAACTAGCATCTTCTAGAAGATTAGACCTCGGGATAGCTGACTTATGGGGAGAGGAAACTCTATCATCTCTTATTAAAAGAGATGTACCAAAAGTTAGAGAAATGAAAAGCGTATTAGAGCCTCGTAATATTGTGCCTTGTATGCAGACTCTTTATAAAAGAGGCCCTGTATCTGGAACAAGAAACAATACTATTTTACGATTAGCTGGTCATTTTCGTAGAAATGGGATAACAAGCGAGGCAACTAAAGCAGCACTATTACATTGGAATGACAATCAACTTAATCCACAGATAATTATAGACAAGGTCGAAGCAACATATAATTATGGATATAAGTATGGATGTGAAGATGAAATACTTGTGCCTGTTTGTGAACCAAGATGTGTTTATTATAAAAATAAAGACTATTCAATAGATGTTAAGAATCGAGAAGAACTGCAAAAGGATTTATCAGAAAGAATAGAAACTGATTATTCTGGTAGAATGATTGATTTAGCAAGAATGTTTGGTCTGCAAGATAAAGACTGTGCGATATATCCCGGAGAACTAGTAACTATATTTGGGCCTACTGGTAGCAATAAAACTACTTTAGCTCAGAATATAGTATTAGGCTATGATTTTAAAGAAGATATAATAAGGAAAGAATGGCAACAGCCTACCTTATTCTTATCTTTAGAATTAAGTGGTTGGTATATGCATAGAAGAAACTTACAGATAGTAAGTGGTATGGATAAAGAACAAGTCACTAGAAATCACTCGTATGTTGGAACAACATTCGGAGATAACTTAGGACATATCAATATTCAAACTGTATCTGCTAATGTAGAAACAATACAGAAACAGATTAAAAACTTACAACCAAATGTTGTAGTTATTGACTATATTGATTTGTTAGAAACTCCAAAGCATATACGCGGTGGAGAGTATGAACAAATAAGATATATAAGTCATTTCTTATCAAACTTAGCTGTTAATAGCGACATCATTATTATACAAATATCTCAAGTTTCAAGAGAGTATAGTAGGAATGAAATACTTGATATCTATGCTGGTAAAGGCAGTGGTGCAATAGAAAATGCATCAAGAAAAGTAATTGGTATTAACGGTAAACAAAATGAAGCTGACAAAACAGTTTCCTTATTTAAGAACTCGGATGGAGATTTATTTGATGTCGAGCTTGAATGGAAACCATCATTCAGACTTCCAGTAAAAGGAGTTTCAGATGAGAACACACATCATCAAAGTCGAAGTGAAACCTAAAGTTAAACTTCGGTTAATTACGATGGCTCAAGCAGAAAAGCGTTCATTAAAACGCCAATGTGAGTACATCTTAGAAAAGGAGAGCGATAATTATGAAAGTAAAGAAGACCGCTAAAGAACTATTAGGAGAATATATTGATATTGAAATAGCAGTAGATTCACCTGATCCTGATTTAGAAACACTACTTCCTCAGATGGATAGTATTCAAAAGCAGATTAAGAAGAAGGTTGATGGCATTGACCATTTTATGGTAGAACTGAGTAGAAGAGAACACCTTATTGACGCAGAAATAGAAGCTCTAAAGAATGAAGAACAACGACTAAAAGTAAGAAGAAAAGCCGTTCAGAACTTAAAGGACTACTTTAACGGATCACTGATACCTATGATAGTAGAAGAACTTGGAGATGATGATGGAGTATATGAAACAGATACAGCTAGATATAAGCTATATGAGACTTGGGGGCCAACCTTAGTATTAGAAGAAGCTGCAGTACCTGATGATTTTAAGAGGGTTACTATGGTAGAATCAATAGATAAAAAGAAAGCCAAAGAGGTTCTGAAAACCGGGGCAAAGATACCCGGACTTACATTAACAAAAGTAAAAAGAGTAAGGAGGTCATAATGGGTAGATTCTTTGATATATTCTTTATGCCAGAAGGAGTTGCTATAACTTTATTTCAATTCTTTCAAGTAGCGGTAATGTATTTAACAACTAACCATATGAATTACCAAAATGAGACCTATGAGAGTAAAGCACTTGATTTATCGATTACAATATGGAAGTTTGGAATACACTTACATTTAGTATTAGCAGAGAGGAATATATGTCAAGACGTGCAACTAGCCAAGTCGTAATAATACACGACTTATTGAAAGAAGGGGTTAAAGTTAACCCACAAATGGCTTTAAACAGATGTGGCTGTTTTAGATTAGCATCCGTCATCCATATTTTAAGGAAACAACACGGAGAGCAATATATCAAAACAAATCGCATAAAAAGTCATACTGGAAATTCTTATGCTGAGTATTACTTAGCATAGTAGGGGAAAGTAATGGGGGTAGTCTCGCAAGTTCGGCTATCCCTATTACATTAAGGAGGAAAAATGGCATTTAATAAAATGGAACCAAGGTCAAAAGGCAGACCTAAAGTTGAGAAGAAAAAACCTATAAAAAATCCTAATTATTTAGAAGGATGGGAATGGTTATTTAATACACTACCATCTCAGGTATCAACAAAACATAAATTTCAAAAAAGAAAACAATCAATATTCAATGTCTTACATTATTGTAAGATATGTGAAAGAGTATGGGAATTAGATAAAATGAATGCTCAAGGTGGTCGCGTCTATAGCGGTCTAGAGCATTATGATAATTTTCCATCTTTCGGATTACCAAAGAAAAAGTGTCTAAGTTGCAAAGGAGGCAAGAATGGAAGTAATATTCAAGACACCAACACCAAACCAAACAAGTAGCCAAGTTGGCTTATTTGATACTATATTAAGAGTGTTAGATAGCCACAGAGTAGCAGGAAAACAATTCATAGCAGAGGCTATATGCGAAGAATTAAATAAAAGGGGTATAAACGATGATTTATAGAACCAGTACCTTAATTACCTCAGCAGATTGGAATGACAGAGCATCTGGGCCTAATAAGTATATGTCAGATAGAACACGAATAGAGTTCTATGAATGGATGCTTGATAGAGGCAAGATACAGAAAGACGGAGCTGCTCACAAGAGGCTTAGAATGTTAAAAATTAGTTATGGCAAGAAAACTTTCTAAAGCTCAGTTTAAAGATGTGCTTTTTCCCGTGCATAAAACGTATTGGGAAAAAGCATATCGTAAGTTATCAGCTAAAATGAGTACGTTATATAGTAGTTTAAAAAGACGTAGTGAAGAGAATGATGTTAAATTCACAATTACTCGGGATCAGATAAGAAGAAAGTTCTATAAAGAATATGGTAAAGGTTGTACTTATTGTAATAAGGAATTGACATTTAGAACTATAGCTTGTGACCATATTATCCCACTTGCTAAAAAGGGAGCATCATCTAACAAGAATCTGCAACTAATATGCAAATCTTGTAATACTCGAAAGGGACCCTTAGATGAGAAAGATTTTGATATACTTATACAGTTGGTTCAAGAGCTACCAACTGAAATAAGTCTTTACGTAATGAAAAAGCTCGCAAAAGGAGGTCGATATTGAAAACATTCAATTGGAAATCTATATTAAGCAGTAAAGGTAATCGTAGTTATAAAACTAAAGATAAAATTTTAGTACCAGCACTATGGAAAGACCCTGAAACTGGAAAGAAAGTATCAACAAGAAAAGCTATACAATTGGCAACTTACTTAAGAAAAAGAGATATGCGGTTAAGAAAAAAAGGTATTAAACTTTCTGGTCTTGATAACAACTTCCCACCAAGTTATAAAAGGATATAAGATGAGTGAACTAACCTCGAATGACCGTGTTCTAGCTATGATAAGAGAAAGGCTGAACCTAGGTCAAAAAAGATATGGACAAGATATACCTCTAAAGGGAGAGGGCGGTAGAGACAACTTTAAAGAATCTATAGAAGAAGCTTTAGATATGTCTATATATCTTACAGCTACCTTATTAGAAAGCTCTGATAAGAAAGCTGAGGAAAGCAAGTCGGAACGCAAGACGTGGCAAGAAGATGATGTACGCTTAATATTAAGTGGTTTACATAAACTATACAGTAGTAAATATGCTGAGAATCAGCTAGATTTATGTACGAAGATTGATGGTATTATACGAACTATTAAGGAAGCTACAAAATGGAGCGAAGAAGACGAAAAGATGCTTATAATTTAATCATAGGGGGGAATCCCGCTAAGCTCGAGACCGATATACAGGTTGAAGCAAATGCCAATACCCAAGTCCCCCCTACAGCTTTAGAACTCGCATACAAATTCTTAGAGACTGGCTCTTTAAGTGACTCAAAATATTATCAAACTAGATGGAGGTTTTATGAAAACGGGGATTATGAGTAAAGCTCAATGTGGCTGTGCAAATTGGAACGTAGGTAAATGCTTAGGTGCAAACTATAGCATATCAGAAGATGGTACAGTATACACTTGGGTTGACCCAGACTTTGCAACAAAAGACTGTAAAGTAAACGATGGGTGTGAGTACTTCGATAAGATAGTATCACCATCCATACCTTAGTAATTAGGGGGCTTTTATGTCCCCCTTTTTTAAAAAATCCTATTTATAAATGAACCGGCTCTAAACGAAATCGGTAATTAGCATCGATGATGATAACTAGCCCAACCAGTAGCAGCATATTTTCTCTTCTCGTGCGTGACATTACCCCAATGTGTATGAGACCATCCTGCTGGAAAAATCACAGTAAGTGCTTTCTCAGGCTGTATCTTAATACCTTGATGTAAAAATTCCGTTTCTCCATTTTCATTTATGCCGTTGAGATATGTTAACCAAGTAAAATGACGTACAAGATGACCTTTCCTTGGGCCACCATCTTCAAAATGATGAGCTTTATAATGGTCACCCGGTTCCCAGCATTGATAACTCCAAGGTCGCATTACACTCCAAGGTGAACCATTTACTGACCAAGGATACTTTATTTTATATAATTCAAATAGTTGTTCAATATGATTCATATAGGTGTCTTCTAATTTCTTATCTGGATTTTTTTGGCTAGTAAGTCTCCAATAACCTCTTTTTTCATCATTCTGCCCCTTATCCCAATGCTTAACCATAGACTCTATCATAGCTTCAGCTAACTGATCTGACAGATACCATCCAGCTATAAATTGGTCTCTCCGGAGATCAGGGTTCCAATATTCTTTATACCTTGGTCTTTTCATTCGTCATCACCTGCAAATATAGGGTATGACATCGCAGCTAAGGGTGCTGCAATTTTCAATCCACCGGGTAAATGTCTTAATGCTATCTTTGCAGCTTTCATAGGAGCTTTCTTAGCCTTTTTAGCGGCATACCCAATAGCCTTCTTTGTCCCATATTTACCCCTATAATCGATGATATCACCCTCCATTGACCTCTTCATCGATAAATCTTTTGCTAGGTCTTCTTTACCCCCAGATGTAACTGAACCACTTTGTATATTATATCTATGTTTTACACTATCCACTACTAATACAGGATGCTTTTGCAACCCTAATTTAACAGATGGGCCTAAGTCTTGAAAGTCAGTCTTAACCATTCTGTCATCTATATATTTTAATGCTCCATCCTTATATATAGGCTTAAATTCAGCAGTAGTATTTATACCGCCTTCTAGATATAGGTTAGTTATACCTAGATTTTTGCCAACATTAACTTGCATAGCACCACCTTTTGACCAAGCATTAGACTTTTTAGCATCCATAACAAGTCTTCGAGCTAATTTCTGTTTAGCTAATGCTGAATTATCACCAGCATCCTTTAATTCTCTCCAAGTAAGATGAAATGCTTCATCAGCATTCATTCTTTTAATAATATGAGCATATAATTCTTGTGGATTCTTAGCTCTTCCTTGAGCTATAGCTTTTGAAGCTGCTCTACCATAGTCTAAACCTCTACTTACAAATTTACCTTGGACAAGTCTATCTCCACGATGAATATTATTAACAACTGGAATAAGCATATTATTATGCATACCAGTTTTAAAACGACCACCACCTTGCCAATCTTTCCAAGACTTTTCAGGAAGCCATTCCTTTAAATCTTTCCATCTATACATACCTTTTGGTTTATACCCAGCTTCAATAAGTCTTTCTTTAGAATACTTACGCCCAAAAGACATAGCTTGTATTTCATTCTTAGCTATTTCGTGTCTATATAATCTACCATTTGCACCAGCTTTTTCGTATTGAGGTATTAGCTCTCTACGTTTTTTAACTAACTGTCTCCTTCCTTCAGGACTAAGCTTTCCTCTTTCAAGTGCATAATCTATATCATCTATTTGGGTTTGTAACTTATTATTAAGCTCAACATTATTTTCAGATACTATTTTCCATCTTAATTCTTCTGGCGTAGCATTAAACCTATTCATCTTCTTATCTTGGTTAACATACTTATCCCATTCAAGCTCTGCTGATGTATTCTTTAATCCTTGTTCTGCAATAGTTCTTTCTAAATCTCCATACTGGTCTTTTCTTAAAACAGAGAAATTCCTAAATATACTCTTAGGCATATTCCTTTTCATCTCTGATGTGCCTTTACCAAGAGTATCAATAGCTTTGAAAGCTATTTTTTCTGAACGAGTATCTGGTTTAATATTCCCCATAGAATAAGCATCAGGAGACATATTCCTCATCTTCCTAGCACCAAATTCTGTAACCTTAGCTGCTACTCCTCTACCAACAACTGGAAGTGTACCGGCTACACCAGCTTTAAAAACAGCATCCTGTACTTTAGCATCCTCTTCATCAGTAAGCTTTTCAGATGCACCACCACCAGCCATCATTAATAATGTTCCTAAACCTTTTATATAGGTCATTCTTCTTCCTCTTCTTCTGACTGTTCACTTGGTAGCCATTTCATTGGCTCTCCTGTCCCTGTAGAATAAACTGTATTAGTGACCTCTTCTTCGGTCATCTGATAGTATCCGTTAGTCATTTCTTTTTCCTTTTAAACACACTTAATGGATTAAGATTTAATTCTTTTTCATACCATTTTAACTGCTCTTCTAATTCAAGCATCTTAGCTTCTTCCTCTGCTGTATGTTTAGCTATGAGTGAAGTTATATCATTTTGATGCTTCTCCATAGATGTTTCTAAATTAAGTATTCTTTGTTCTATCATAAGATAACCATAAACAATACCAGCAGTTCCTATAACAATTTGTGCCAACCACTTAATATTGATTGATACATTAAGATTGTCATCTAATTTCAATATTGCACCGATACATACGCCATAGGAGTGGCATTAGCCACGAGTTCTGGCGAGAAGTTAGCTCCTGTAGCAATATACTCACCCCATATTTTCTTACCGCCCTCAATAGTAATAGGCTGGATACCAGACCATATAACGCTATCGTCAACCATAACATATGCGTGAAAGTAAGCATCATATTCGCCTTCTTCCATCTGATAAATATAATAAGTAAATACAGGCTTCCAACTATTTAAACCGTCCTGTTCTGCTGTAGCTTGAAAATATATTGGTATATTATTTTCTGCATCTATAACTCTTTTTTCTACTGTTAAGTATTTGTCTTCACAACCTAATGCTAATAATAATATGGCACTAAGTATCTTCCTCTTTTCCACCTCTGAAAAGTTCTCCTGTCTCAAGGATTGGTAATCCCGTCATTTTAGTTACAGAGTAGTAGGGATTTTCAATGGCACCGCCCGGGCCAGCTACATCTCTAATTAATCGCCCGAACGGCATCATAGTCCACAAATAATAGTCAGTTAATTTACTGTAATCATCGTTGACCATACCTTTAAATAACGGAGGTAACAAGCGGAGAGCCGGTGGCGTTATCATTTGAACAGGGCCGAATGGAGAGCCATAAAAAGCTCTCTCTTTTGCCGCTTCGTCACCCATCAACCAATCCGCAGTATCTTGAAACCAGTTCCAAGGAGCTGGAAGTGCATTTTCAAAAAGACTGTACATAAAGAGATTTGACATACCGGCCATAAATAAATCAGCTTGAGCCATTCGTTTTATTCTATCAAAACTTTCTGTCCCCGGCTGATAACCGTGTATTCTAGCTTCTCTTATTACATCATTCCTAAACCGCACACTATTCCAACTCCATAGTTGAAACCTACTGAACACCCTACCCAGAGAGCTGTTCGTCCACATCGGTCTATGTGGAGCAGAGTATAAAAACTGCGTAGCTTTTACACCCCTTTTTGCCATTTCAATAAGAAATGGATTATCGTAATCTTTAATTGCATTACCAAATTTTTCTCTAGCTTGTAAATAGCTAGCCATAAAAGCATCTCTTCTTAAAACTCTTTCAGGAACCCTCATAAAAGAAGCTGCAAAATTCCACATAGTATCACTAAGCTTATACTTACGTTTTAATTCTAATAAGCTTCTGTCAGTATACTTAGGGTCTTTTCTTATCTTAGCACTAGCTTCTTTTACAAACCCTTCAAATCTTTTTGACTTAATATTTGGGTTAAGACCAGCTTCATAAATTAAAAACTCTTCTTGAACCCCTAATTTCTGTAGCCATCTTTCAACGTCTTCCATACTTTTCCAATCACTATTAACGTGAGTTTTTAAATACTCAAAGTTCCTAG
>Ga0098059_1001370_pt1 | contig 12313 bp, 14 predicted proteins | sample 20_taG_FD_92580 | JGI IMG/M metagenome (GOLD analysis project Ga0098059, IMG submission 92580) | Marine viral communities from the Subarctic Pacific Ocean - 20_ETSP_OMZ_AT15318 metaG | ecosystem: Environmental > Aquatic > Marine > Oceanic | place: Subarctic Pacific Ocean | collected 2015-01-19
GATTACAAAGCATCAAGGATGCAAAAAAACTATCAAAAGAGGCCGCTGAAAAATTTGTTTTAAAATACGAAAGCACCATGCTTGCCGCGAAACAGGTTCTGGATAAGCATGATGAGGTTAAAAGGCGGCGCAATTAGCGGGTCAAGATTTCACGAACCAGTTAGGCGTTCAAAAGGGGTTGCTCATGGGCGACCCAGAAGATTTTGATTTTATAAAGTACGGAACGCCCAACGATATAGAAAAAGCGTATCTAAAGGCGGGACCGCTTGAGGCCAAAGCGGAAGCCGATTTTGCGATTGCATCAATTTCCCATGACATAAAAGCAGCCAATCAAAAGATTGTTGCCGCACAAACCAAGCAAGCGGAAGAGGCCACAGAGTACCTAGAAAAGGCCACACAGGGCGGCAAGGGCTTTACGGTTGCAAAGACGGCTCATGAAAAGTTGTCGAAGTCTGGGGGGCTGACAGGCGATGTCATAGTAGACGCGGCAAAGGTGCAGGCCAAAAAGGATGAGCTGCAAGCGGCGGTAAATTTGGCGGCGATAAAAAGCGTAATAAAGAAAAAATTTAAAGCGGGCAAAAAGCTATCCCCCAAACAACAAGCGGTTTTTGACGATCTGGATCAGGTTGATCAGGATTTACTTAAAGACGCTGCGGTTGCCACCAAGAGCGCAAAAGAGGTTGATGCGTTAGTTGATGCCCAAGTGACCCAAAAGGTTACTGAGAAAGCCGCACAACGCGCCGACGAGGGCGTTCTGTTTGATGATCTTGTCCAGATCGGGGATCAAGACGGCTCAAACGTGGGTGGGCTGTTTAAAAGCGTTCTTGACGATCAGGAGTTTTATGTAAAAGCGCCCGACACGGAACTAATGGCAAAAGTCGAAGTGTTAAGTTCAAAGCTGTATCAGGCGGCGGGCGTAAAAGTTGCTGATGTTAACCTTATGAAGGTCAAGGGTAAGATTGGCGGCAGAGATGTTGACCGCGTGGGCGTGGCAAGCCGTATCGAAAAAATAGACGATATTGATACGGGCGACATGGGCGCTCTATCAGGGGCCAAGGAAGGTTTCGCCGCAGACGCTTGGCTTGCGAATTGGGATGTTATTGGCAACGGTGGGCCGAAACAATTAAATTTAAAAAAGATGGCTGACGGGTCGAGTTTTAGGATCGACACGGGCGGGACGTTGTTTTTCAGAGCGCAGGGCGGGCGTAAAACCTTCTCAGGCTCAGACATTCCAGAACTGGATAGCTTGCGGTTTAACGAGGTTAATTCGGGCAAGGTCTTTGGCGATATTAACGAAGACCAGATTGTTGCGGGCGTTGCCCGTATTGTGGCGATTAGCGATGATGATATTCGCAGGCTTGTCAGCGATGTTATGGGCGATGACGCGGATGACTTGGCAGAGGTTCTGATAGGCCGTAGGGACGTTCTACAGCGCACCTATGCCAAGCAGCTAAAGAAATACAACAAAGCGGCAGAAGGCTTGCCCAAGCTGCGCATAACACAGCCAGAAGAAAACTTAATTAAAGAAAGTCGGATTAACGGGTACATCTTGCCGTCTGATAAGGGCGACATTGAGGACCATGAAATTAGGGCAAACTTTTTAAAGCGAAAGGGCGACAATGTAACACAGTTAAATTTGCGTTTGCGCCCCGCCGCAATGAAAAGATTGGAAGAAACGATAGATGTAAGTGCATCGAAGCCGTCATTGCCCGACATAAGTATGTCAGGGGTTAATGCCGACATCAAGACGGGCATTAAGGGGATAATGTCCAGAGGCTTAAAAGGCGAGGCTTTTCTTGACAAGGATTTCGCCCGCGCCAAGGACGCGATTGACGCTATAGAAGCCAAGCAAAAAGAACTAAAAAAGCTACTGTCTGAAAAGAAAGTTTCGCAAAATGCTGTAGACGATTTTGACGATGCAATGGAATATCCGCTGACAGTTTATAAGGGGTTTTTAAAAGATTATAAGGTTGGCGATGTAATGAAAGATTTGGATGTTTTGTTTGGCAAAAAGTTTGTCGACTTTTCAGACATTGCTCAAATTCGCCCTGCCGTTATTAAAAAATCTAAAGAAATCGTTTGGGAAAATAAGGGAACGGTTAAATATTATCAGTCATCTTTTGTCGATAGTTTCCCAGAACAATCAGGTGGAAAATTTGAAGGCTTGGGAACTGTTTACGAAACAAAGGTTGATGGGGTGCGAATAAGGTATTTCCCAGAAGATGCTTCTGGCTCCCAAGCTGCCGCTATGGGTCGAATGGAAATAGAAATTGACGGGGCAAATGCGGCGGCGGTCAAGAAGGGGATTGATGCGTTAGAGGGGCTAGGAATTGATGCGTCAAGAGCAAGCGCAATGGACCGCGAGGAACTTTACTTAACAAAGCTGTTTTATCATTTCAGTGGCGCGTTTCAAAACGACGAACGCAGCTTTGATCGCGTAGTCCGCTTTAAAGATAAGATGGAAAAAATTAACAAACTTGGATCGCAAACGGCAAGGGTAAAGGCGTTAAAGAAAGAGGCTTCAAAAGCCGCCAAGGTGGATGATATAACAGCGCTTCCTACATACAACCCGATTGGGGAATATCAGGAATTTGGACACGGTAAAGCGCTACAGTTAAACCCCGCCTTTGTGGGCAAGGAATGGGAAGAATTTACGGATGAAACTTTTGTTTATCACGATCTTGAATATGGCAAAGGTCGCGGAACGCAAGTGGAAAGTTTTAAAAATATAATTGGCGGTGGCGGTCAATTGGCCTCAACTACGGACAGGGTGCGGCGGGGGATTCCATTTGGAGAGGGCGGTTCAGAAAAAAGAGATTTTAAGACTGGTGGAGCAAGTTATGTGTTTTGCAGATTAAAAGCAAAAGGTCGAATAGGTAGGGAAGAAGGACTTGTTTGGAACACAAAAAAGCACATACGGCGGCTTGATGCTATGTCTTACAGCGATGATTATTACGGGTCGCAAAGGTTTTCAACAGGAGTGGGTGCGCGCTCTAAGTCTGACAAGTTGGAAGATTGGGACGTTTCGCTGCAAGAAAGGGCGGTTGATTTAAATGGGTTTAAGGATCACAGGGATGAAAACCGTGGTGGAAATAATGAAATTATATTTAAAGACGGTTTGTCTTTGTTTGAGGACTTGAGGTTTTTTATCGTGCGACCCGATGAAAAAAAAGACGTAATAGATTTCTTAAAGGAAAAGGGTTATAAAAAATGGCCCGATGGTCGTGAACTTGATGAAGTAATTGTAACCTACACGGATGTGAGAAATCTCAAAGATAATGGATCGTTTTAATGGCTTCATCTGAAATTATAGAAATTCTAAAAAGCGATGGTTTCATTTACTGCGATCAAATGGTTTTGACTAACTTTGTATCCAGAGGCAATGACCATATTTTAATGTTTGGGACATGGTTTGATACTGAAAGGTCAGGCTATGGGAATGAGCGGAGAGTGTACGGGAAAACATTCAAGCGATACGGAATATCGGATGAGTTTATAATGTGGGATTTGGGGGATTTGACCTTAAAGTATTTCGGAACAAAAGACAGACCTAATGAATCCCTGTGGGGAACCTTTGGCAAAGTGCAGGCCGTCAAAAAGCGCCTTAATTATGATTTCGACGCGGCTCAGAAAAACATCATGCAAAAGTTTGAGAATTTCTAACCGCGCCGTTGTGCTGATTGTAGCGATGTGGTTTAAAGGTTGGGGGGCGTTAATCGCGGTTTGCTGCGTTGGGTAAAGCTACCAAAATGCGCCACATTTTTTAACTTTAATCAGCGTCCCCACGAAATTCATTCTTCAGACTCGTCGTAAACTGATAAACGCATAATTCGTGCGAACAAGGTCGGGTCATTTAAAGTCATTTGGCGTGGCTCGCAGAACTGATAGCAACTGCACATTCCGAACCAAGCCTCGCCATGTTCCAGTGCTGCTTTTATAGCGGCTTCTGCTTCGGTTTCTTCGTTACCGATTTCGAAATTAAGATAAACAAATTTTATAATCTGATCTTTTTCAACATGGGCAATTGCCCAACCTGCACCGTGATAGATTTCACTTTCTGTTTCATTGAGGTCAATTGCCTCGCAAGCTGTAGCTTGAAAAATACGATCTTCAAACATTAGCTTGTCCCCTTCGCGTTTTTTTCGTCAAAAAAGGCATGACCGCGAAACTCGTTTAGTTGTTGAATTGCACTTTTTAAATCACCGCATACTTTCGTTTTCCGCGCACCGTTAACCATTACCCTGACCTTGTATTTATCGTCAGAAATTTTCTTCACCCCACGCGGTATAAATTCGAAACTATCATCTTGCATTTGAACTTCAGACATTGCCATTTTCCTGTTCTTTGATTTGGTTATTGTTTAAGTTTTCAATAAATTCTGCAATAACATTATTCTTTCCACCGCCACGCATTGCCTTCGTGTTCGATCATCAGAGCCAACATCTGCTTTTCTAGCTTGCTTTTTTTGCGGATCAGACGATGCTTCAAGCGCGTGTTTGCGTGTGTGTACTCGACCCTAAAAAAGCGGTGACGAGGGCCGTCTTTAAAGCCCCCATAAAGTGTACCGTCAGACCCCTCGAAGTCAGCGCGAGTAAAAAACTCACGCCCATTCATTAACTCCCCCAAGGTTCTGCCGTCATATATCTTTAAAAGTTTCATTTTGCTTTCCTTTAAAACCAATATTTTTTTGCGGCACATTGCACGTTTTTCTGTTCGGCAAGCCATACGGGGATGTAAAGGCAATCAAACCCGTCACGCACTTGAGACACAGGCAAAATATCCTCTTGACCGTTGTGTGAAATAACGGCGATTGCCTTGTCGCTAATTTGTTTAATTTCACGGGGCTTTGCTTTGTAGAATGGTCGTTTTTTCATTTTGCTTTTCCTTTGCTTGGGTCGGTTCTTTGGATGTCAGCCCCGCAGGGCTGTCCACCAAAAAATCAATGTTAAGCTGCGCTCTCAAAGTAGCGCACATCAGCCAGTGTTGTGGCGGGGTCTACTTCGATGCTTTCAACCGAATAAGTGGTTGTGGGTTCTTTGCCGAATTGCTTGCAAGTTTCTTCATGCGCATCAGTGAAAAACATCTTCATTTCGTGGGCATCGCCAACGCAGCGGTAAGCCTCAACAAATCGCGGCTTGTCGGGGTCAACGCCGTTGATCCGAAACTCTGCGGCAGACGCGGGATCAAACTTTTCCAGTTTTTTAAGGATGTAAAAGGTTATCATGACGCTTCCTTTGCAAGCAATTCTTTTGTGGCTTCAACAATTTTGCTTTCGATTATTTCGATTGCGGCCTCTACATTGCTAGTATCAAGGTCATTACATTTCATGAAATCTAATGAGGCATAAAGGGCGGTCAGTGTTTCGCGCTCAAATTGGGTAAGTGGGTTGTTCATTTGTTTGTTCTTTCGTTTGGGTTTCTGTTTATATAAATTAATATAGTATGCTTAGAGCATAAAGTAAAGATATAAATTTACAAAAAGTAATAAAAGATGTCGGGTCACATCCCAGAAAGGTAGAACACGAAGGATGCCCCGACTGCCAGTGTTTTTTGGTAAATGATTAACCCTGCCCACTACTGGCTTGGACAATTGATTAGCTTGATTTCACCTCAAGTGCCTTTGGCCTTCTCTTTGGGCGCAAAGATGTTTGCGGTGATTGCTGTTTGGTTGTGAAGAAAACGTGATTGCCAATTCGCATCTTTTGTTCAAGGCACTTTGTCCAGACTAAGCTGATGTCATGCCTGTGATACCACAGCACGTTTTCGTCGTTCATAGTATGAAGCCCACTTTTAAAGTTAAACAAGGCCCGCTGCGCGATAATGACCGCATCAGCCCATCTGTCCTGATCGTCGGGTATCCCCGCCCAACCATTTTGAGAAACAAAGCTGAACTGATACGGGTCTTTTACAACCGCGCAAACGTCATTAGGGAACAGGGGTGAGCCGACACGGTTCATGACCACTTCAGCCACTGCACGTTGGCCCTCAAGCGGCTCCCCACGGGCTTCGTGGTACACTGCAAGCGATAGACATAACTCAATCAGCATCAGGTTACAAAGGCTCCACGATTAAATAGGCGCGGGCTGTAGTCGCTAACGCTATCGTCCCCATCATCGTAATCATACGGCTCATCAATCGCGATGTCCTTAAACATATTGCGGCTGAATCTTTGATTTTGATAATTATACATTTCTTGCCATACGCCATTGCAGGCATGGTGATAGTCATCATCCTTGATGCTGTTTTTAAAGTTAGGATAATCCAGAGAGTTTATATAGTTCTGGACAACGCGGCTAACCTCGTTTCGCTTTATCCACGCCCGATAAGCATAATCTCTATTTGGCGTGTGTTTTGTTTTTGCTTCTGGAAACAATTCCTCTATCCCACCCTTAACGCGGGCGCGAACAAGTAATTTATCGCTGTTTGGTTGATTTTCGTCACTTACGATAGACAAAAAACATTTTGATGTAAAAATCCACATTTGCCTTTTTCTCCACTTGTGTTAATATTACGGTATGTAATATGCCAGAGGCATAAAGCAAAGTCAAGTCGGGATTGGCCCGCAGGTTCAAATCGGAGATTTGAGCGAAACTATATAAGAGCGCGGAGCGTTTTTTTTATGGCGTTAAAAAGCAAAATTGAGGACATATCTGAATTGCCAGAAGCGTTGGCAGAATTTTACACGCAGGCAGAAGGCGGCGGTTACGAACTTGCCGTTGAGGGTATGGTTTCCAAAAAGTCCTTAGATGAGTTTCGGGACACAAATATAAAATTACAAAAGGATTTGGCAAAGCTGTCAAAGACCTTTTCAAGTGTTGACTTGGACGAATACAAAAGTCTCAAGCAGCGTGAGCAAGCTGAAAAAGATCAGGAGTTGATTTCAGCGGGCAAGGTTGATGAATTGCTTTCGCAGCGCACAGAGCGTTTGCGTAGCGACCTTGAAGGCCAGATGAAGCAGTTTGAGGAACAGGCAAAAGACAGCGCAGCCCGTGCCGCCCGTGCGGAACAGGAGCGCGACAGCTATTTGATTAATACGCGCCTGCAACAGGCGGCAGCAACGGCGGGAGTTCGTGATACGGCTGTCCCTGATGTTTTGAACCGCGCACAAGCGGTTTGGCGTATTGATCCAGAATCAAAGGATTTGATGCCCATGCAGGGTGATCAAATTGTTTACGGGCGCAAGGGAACGGGGCCAATGTCTATGGACGAATGGTTTGGTTCCTTGGAAGAACAAGCCCCACATTTATTTAAATCGTCATCAGGCGGCGGCGCATCAGGCGGTGTCGGTGTTTCTGGTCGCAAGGTTTCGATTTACGATCAAAGAAGTTTGAACAATTCCCTAGAGGCGATTGCTGCGGGAAAAGTTCAGATTACCGAATGACGCATTGAGATAAGGCGTCGAGTTGGCTTCGGTGAGGCCAACTTCTCATCATAGGTCGGTGACCACCTAAGTCTCGGCGAGACTTTCTATCCCTTTATCTAAACCCAAGAGGAAACCATAGTCATGGCTAACACAATGACAAATATTATGCCGAAAATCCTCGCCAGAGGACTATTGGCACTCAGAGAACAGGCAATCATGCCTCGCGTTGTAAATTTGGATTACTCCAACGAAGCAGCGCAACGTGGCGACACGATTGATGTTCCTATCCCATCGGCGCTAACGGTTGCGGCGGTATCCCCGTCAAACACACCACCCGCCCCTGCGGATAGCAGCCCAACCAAAGTCCAAATCTCATTGGATCAATGGTATGAGGCTCAATTCCACATGACCGACAAGGAAATGGTCGAAGTGGATCGCAATGATCATTTTGTTCCAATGCAAATGAGCGAAGCAGTCAAAGCGCTTTCAAACAAAATCAACACAACCGTTCACTCTGCCTACACAGGGGTCTACGGTTTTGCGGGTACAGCGGGAACAACCCCGTTTGCTTCCGCAGTTGCAGCGGCTACTGACGCAAGGAAAGTGCTTAATCAGCAACTTTGCCCGCGCACAGATCGTCGCATGATCCTTGATTTTGACGCAGAAGCTAATGCGCTTGCATTGGACGCTTTTAACAACGTCAATCAAGTTGGCGGCACAGGCCCGAAAATTGACGGCGAAATTGGACGCAAGTTTGGTTTTGACCTCTATACCGACGATGCCATTGTTACCCACTCAGCGGGCGGCTCTGGTACACCGTTGGTCAACGGTGCTTTGTCAGCGGGCGCGACTTCTGTCGCAATCGACGGCATGTCAGGCACAAGCGGGCTTGTCGTGGGTGACATCATTATTTTTGCGGGTAACACCCAGACATATGCCGTTACAGCGGCCCCTGCCGCCTCGTCAGGCGCTCAAACGGTAACTGTTTCCCCATCCATCACGGGAACAATTGCTGACAACGCAGCGGTCACCGTCAAGGCCGACCACGTTGTGAACCTTGGCTTCCACCGTGATGCTTTCGCTCTTGCAATGCGTCCGCTTCAAGGCGCGACACAAGGCGATGGCTACGGCAACCAAATGGTTGCAATGACAGACCCGCTAACTGGTTTGTCGATGCGCCTTGAGGTTTCACGGCAGCACAAGCAAGTCGTTTACAGCCTCGACGCTCTTTGGGGCGTAAAACTGATCCGTCCAGAATTGGCGGTTCGGATCGCAGGCTAAAGGTTAACGGGGGCAGGGCAACTTGCCCCCTTAATCAAGGGAAAGCGATATGACAATTAAAGTTTATAAAAACGGCGACCACGCGATTATCGAAGAAAGCGATTTAAGCCGCTTCGAACAGTCGGGATGGTCAACAAAGAAAGAAAAAGTCTCAGCCTCAAAGCCTAAACGAGCGCGAAATGCTGATGGCACTTTAAAAGCAGATGACCCCAAGACCCCGCAGAATGAGGCGTGGGAGGGGGGGAAGACACCCAATAAGGCCAAGGCCAAAAAGAAGTAAACCCCGCGTCACGGGGCTTTGTAGCGCGTCTGTGAGGTAATTATGGCAATAGTTTTAACTGTTGAGGATGGAACGGGCCTTCACAACGCTAATGGATATGTCAGCGTCGATGATGCCAATACCTTCAACAATCAACGACCTTTCGCAACGGCTTGGTTGTCGGTTGGTTTGGAAGATAAAAAACGAGCGATTATTATGGCGACCCGCCTGCTTGATGAGCATATGGATTGGCACGGGCAAAGCAAAAAAAGCCACAATTTAAGTTTAGGGACAAATGATCGGCAATCTTTGAATTGGCCTAGATCGGGCGTGTCCGACCCCGATGGCTTCGCAATAGATCAAGATACGATGCCTGATTTTATAAAAGACGCGACAGCGGAGTTTGCGCGGTTTTTAGCGGGTGAGGATAGAACCCTCGACCCAAGCACATCAGGGTTTTCAAAAATTCAACTTGGTTCACTGAGCGTTGACATCGACGCAGAGGACAGATCGGGCGTTCTTCCTCGCGGGGTAATGCACATCGTTGCGCCATACGGCAACCCAAGGTTTCGTGGATCAGCAAAGTTGGTGAGGGTTTAAAATGAGCGCGGGAACAGCAAATCTATTGTGCGAACAGGGCGCAACTTTTGAACGGACATTAACGTGGAAAGATGCTAACGGAACTGCGATTGACATAACAAATTACGAAGCGCGAATGGATGTCCGCTTTGCTGCCACAAAAGAAGCTGATTTGGTTATATCGCTGACTTTTGCAAATAGCAGAATTTCGCGGGTCGCTCCAAATGCAAACGGAAAATTCAAGTTATTGATCTCGGCAACAGATACCACTGCCCTTACTCCTTCCACATATTTTTATGATTTAGAGGTTTATTCTTCTGATGGCTCAAGCCCTCAAATTGTTCAACGCTTACTGAAGGGCAAATTCACGGTGGAGGCAGAGGTGACAGGATGAGTGATAATATTGTTATCGACAACACTGCCAATACGGTTGTTGTATCTGACACAGAAATAACAGTTACAGATGTTGGAGTAACTGGCCCGCAGGGGCCACAAGGCCCGCAAGGAATTCAGGGCGTAGCGGGCGCGAATGGCTCTGATTTGGATTGGACTACTGATCAGGGTTCAAATAATATCCACGCAAATAATTATATTAATACCACCTACTCGCCTGCAACAACTTCTGCCGATGGGCTTTTGTCATCTTCGGATAAAACAAAATTAAATGGGATCGAAGCCAACGCATCTTCGGATCAAACAGATGCTGAAATTAGGGCCGCAGTAGAAGCTGCCACCGATAGCAACGTATTTACTGATGCCGATCACACTAAATTAGCGGGCATTGACACAGGCGCTAACAACTACACCCTTCCCGCCGCTACATCGTCAACGCTTGGCGGCGTAAAGCAAGGGACAAACATCACCATTTCTGCCGATGGCACTATATCATCAACTGCCAGTGGCGGTGGCGGCTCATCATCGCTGACCGTCCAAGACGAGGGTTCGTCACTATCAACCGCTGCAACGACTTTGAATTTTACTGGCAATGGTGTTGTGGCAAGCGGAACGGGCGCGACCAAAACCATCAATGTAACCGATACGGACACGACCTACACCGATGCAACCACATCGGCTTCTGGGCTTATGTCTGCCTCTGATAAAACAAAACTTGATGGTGTTGAGGCAAACTCAACCGCAGATCAAACCGATGCGGAAATTCGGGCGGCGGTAGAGGCTGCAAGCGACAGTAATGTTTTCACAGATGCCGATCATGCAAAGCTAAACGCAATAGAGGCTTCAGCGGACGTTACAGACACAACAAATGTTGTCGCCGCATTGACTGCGGGAACAAATGTTTCCATTGCTAATGATGGCACAATTTCAGCAACCGATACGAATACGACCTACACATCATCTAGCTTTAATCACGATGATTTAACGGGTTTTGTCGCAAATGAGCATATCGATTGGACCGCATCAGGTGCGGGATCTATCCATCTAACAAACTTGCCCGCGACTGCCTTGACAACGGTTCAGACCGCTTCAAGCCAAAGTGCAATGTTAGCTTTGACAACTGAGGAAGGCGATGTCGTTGTAAGGTCGGATGAGAACAAGACTTATATGCACAACGGCGGGTCAGCGGGAAATATGTCTGACTTTACTGTTTTGGCTACACCAACTGATGCTGTTACAAGCGTGGATGGCGCAACGGGCGCAATAACATTAAACCACGACACATTAACGGGCTTCGTGGCAAACGAACACATTGATTGGACCACGGATCAGGGTTCGACGAACCTTCATGCGGGGAATTATGTAAATACGACCTACTCCGTTGGTGATGGTGGCCTCACACAAAACAACTTTACCAACACTTTGAAAACTAAATTAGACGGCATTGAGACTGCCGCAACGGCAGATCAAACGGCGGCTGAGATTAGGGCGCTAGTTGAGAGCGCGACTGACAGTAATATCTTTACGGATGCTGACCACACAAAATTAAACGCCATAGAGGCAAGCGCTACAGCCGATCAAACTGCAAGTGAAATCGAGGCAGTCGTAAATCATGATAATTTGCAGGGCTTTGTTGCAAATGAACACATAGATTGGGCATCTGACCAAGGTTCAACAGACATCCATTCAGGAAACTACACGAACACAACTTATAGCGTGGGTGACGGTGGTCTAACGACTAATGATTTTACTAATGCAGACCACACAAAACTAGACGGCATTGCAACAAGTGCCAACAACTACGTCCACCCAAATCACAGCGGTGAGGTCACTAGTACAGCTGACGGCGCTACAGTCATAGCTGACAATGTGGTGGACGAAGCTAACTTAAAGGTCAGCAACTCGCCAACCAACGGCTATGTATTGACTGCGCAATCAGGTAATACTGGTGGTTTGACTTGGGCGGCTGCAAGCGGTGGATCAAGTATAGGTGGCGCAACAGGCGTTGTGTTTGATGATAATGTTAAAGTAAAATTTGGCTCTAGCGGAGGTAACGAGCTAGAAATTTATACTGACGGCACTGCCAGTTATATTACTGAAAGTGGGTCAAGCCATTTAAATATTCAAGGCCAAGAGATTAAGTTTAAAAATGCTTCTGGAACAAGTTTGATGACTTTATCTGCCTCTCAAATGGAGGTGTTTCATTCTGGAAGTAAAAAATTAGAAACTTATCCGGGCGGCATTCAAACGACAGGCACAGTAAATGTAAACAATAGCTACACCCTACCAACATCAGACGGCTCTGCAAATCAGGTGCTTCAGACAGATGGTTCGGGGGCTTTGTCGTTTGCTACTGTAAGCGGTGGTGGTGCGTCTGCTCAGACGATTGATATTAAAACGGCTGATTACACTGTTGTGTCTGGTGACCTTGGTAAGATA
>Ga0098059_1001373_pt1 | contig 12296 bp, 17 predicted proteins | sample 20_taG_FD_92580 | JGI IMG/M metagenome (GOLD analysis project Ga0098059, IMG submission 92580) | Marine viral communities from the Subarctic Pacific Ocean - 20_ETSP_OMZ_AT15318 metaG | ecosystem: Environmental > Aquatic > Marine > Oceanic | place: Subarctic Pacific Ocean | collected 2015-01-19
CTGAGTGGGTCTGATTTAATACAGGCGCAGAAAGATACACAGGCACTAAGAAACGCAGTAGATAAAAAACTGGTTGCATCATACGTGCCAATGAATAAACGTAACTGGTACTTCAAGCATTGTACTCCTACGAATAAGGATTGTGGGAGGCTAGAGTAGATGATTAGAAAGATAAAGATTAAGATTAAGAAAGATGGCAGACAAAACAACGGTAGGCCACCCCTAGAGGAGCCTAACAATAGAGACTACCACATCCTTGAAGCATTACGGGATGGGCATAGTATGGCAGAGGTTGGTAGGGTGTACGGTTTATCTCGGCAGTATATTTTTATAATTAAAAACAGGTGGCCTGAGTACGCACCTAAACGTAAAAAACTTACAAGGAGGATATAGTATGGGACTGATCTTACATTGTGGGGCAAAGCCAGTAGAGTATGAGGAATTAAAAGAGTTTGATATTACCCCTAGAAAGCATACATGGGTAAGTACCAAGACGGGCAAACAGCATACACTAGAGCGTAGTGAAAGATGGCAGGGATTACAGCATTATGACTTTGCCTCTCAGATTATTACGTGTTGTGAGGCATTAGGTATGCCAGTAGATATGTCTGAATCACAATGGGGTGTAAGTGATGAGGGTAGCGATCTCTTTGCACTACTCAAATTCCTGCGTAGATACCCTGACGGTAAGGAAAGTGTGCTGGCTAAGTACACTAAGAACAACATCATCCCAACTATGGGAGTACGCCACAGTAATAGAGGGCGTATCTCTCAGCAAATTACAATAGGCGGTGATGTTACGGTATGCGATAACATGATTATTACAGGTACATTCATGCTGAAAAAGAAGCATACATCTGGCAACGTGAACAATATACAGAGCCATATTGTAGATGGTTTAATTAAATATATTAAAGAGTTGCCAAGCTTACACTCTACTGTAGAGCAGTTACAGGAAACACCTATGGCTGATATTGAGGCCGCTAAGTTCTGCCAACAACTAGGCAGGGAGAAGCTAATACCGTGGTCACATATTGGTTATGTAGATAAGTATTGGCAGAATCCTACACATGATGAATTCTCAGACCGTAACCAATGGCGTATGTATAACGCTGTGAATACAGTAGTTAAACGCTATAACCCACACAGGCAGTTTGAAGTAGTCAGTAAACTGAAAGATGTCTTTACAAATACAACTAATGAAATTAAACAACATCACTTATTTGCATAGGAGGAGTTATGTTTTTAACTACCGAGGAACGTAGAGAGGGAATCGGTGGTACAGATGTGGGTGCGATTATGGGTGCAAACCCATATCGTAGCCCAATAGCCTGCTGGAAAGATAAGCTAGGCCAGATGCCACCAATAGAATTAAATCACGCTATGGAGTGGGGTAGTCTACTTGAAGATGTGATTGGTAAAAAATACTGTGATAACAATAACTTATTTTTTTCTAGCGTAGAAAATTGCAGATGCACACCTGACTACCCTAAAGACTTTAACGGTGTAATGTATAAGCCTACTACTGTGCGTATGTCAGAATACGATTGGGCTTATGCACATCCTGATTTCTATATCTCTAGTGGTAAAGAACGTACTGGTATAGAGATTAAAACTATAAGTGAGGGTATCTATAAAAAGTATTGGGCTGAGGGGGATATTCCCCCTTGGCAGTATTACCAAGTGCTTTGGTACTCTATGGTTACTAGGATTAATAAGTGGGTAATGGTAGGTTTTGCGCCACATCTAAGGTTAAGTAAAGACCCTATCCTTACACATGAGATACATATAGACCCAGATGAACAAGCTAAGATTATGAGTAAGGTTAAGTATTTCTGGGAGTGCGTTACTAATAAAGTGGAGCCAGAGTTAGACGAATATACTGAACAAGATATACGTCTACTGTATCCAGAGAGTAACGCTGATATTGTATCTAGTTCTAGCTATGTAGATAAAATAGTTAAGAGGTTGTTTACTGTACGACAACAGTTAAAGCCATTAACAGAAGAAGAAGATAAGTTAAAGAATGAGATTAAAGCATATATGAAGCAGGCAGGCAGACTCATAGGTGAGGATGGTAGCGAGTTGGCTACGTTTAAAAATTCTAAGGCTAGGGTAACTGTGGATTATAAGAAGATATGTGAGGAGTTACGCCCGTTAGTAGACCCACAAGCATACGGTAAGGTTGAACATCACAATACTAAAGCAATAGTCTCCGCTAGGAGATTCTTATTAAAATATAAAGAATAGGAGGATGTATGTCAGAAGCTAAACTCAAGGCACTCTATTCCCATTTTCAGTCTAAAGAATTTAAGGACGATTTGGCTAAGTGCATTAAGAGTAAGGGTAGTAAGGGTATGGACTATGTACCGTGGTCTAATGTAATGGACAGATTTCTGCAAGCCTGCCCTACGGCAGAATATAAATTCCATGAGTATGAGATAGAGATAACAGAGGGTGGTATAAAAGCCAGAACCATACGACCTTATACTGGTGATAGTAAACACGGATACTTTGTTACCACTAGCGTAACCTGTTATGATGTAACTAGAACAATGTCATCCCCAGTATACGGTAAGACCTTTTCCCAAGTATCACTCAAACCACAGGCTAATCAGATACACAACGCACAGATGCGTTGCCTATGTAAGAACGTGGCTATGTTTGGGTGCGGTATCGAATTGTGGACTAGGGAAGAAGAAGATCAGCTAAAGGCTGAGGACTCTATACCGCAGGCAACGGGTATGGAGTCAGAAGATGCGATTGTGAACACCGCTATTGCTGAGTTCGGTGGCAAAGAGGTGAAAACAGAAAGTTGCCCTAAGTGTGATGCACAGCTAGTACAAAAATCAGGTAAGTTCGGCACGTTCCTTGCCTGCTCTGCCTACCCACACTGCAAGTTTACCAAGCCAATCTAGCATTTAGTTTTGGCATGGTTCTTGCAATTATAATTATTATTATAATTATTATAATTATTATTATTATTATTATAGGGAGGACGTATGCAAGAGAGTGAGTTGAACGACAGAGAATTAGAACGTACCGTACTCTCTGTGATGTTGTCAGGCAAGACAGCGACAGCATTTTTTGCAGACAGGGTACACAAGGACGATCTATTCTTTACCCACCATAAGACTATTTTTGGTGGTCTAGTTGACTTGTTTCGCTTTAGTGATTCCGTAGACTACATTACTCTACGCTCTAAATTTACAGGTGACTCAAGGATACTGGAACTCTTAGGTGAGATACATAATTATGTACCGCCTGAGTCGGTAAATAAAGACCAAGCTTGTAGGTTACTGAAAGAGTTTGCATCTAAACGTGCTGTACTGAGGTTATGCCAGCAAGCTATAGCAGGGCTAGATAGAAACTCAGACTCTGAGGAAGTCATACAGTTAATACAGCATGAATCTACAAATATACTACGTTCCTCTAGCTTCTTACTTAAGCAGTCAGGCGTGGCTGAATCCGAAGATTGGATTAAAGAGATACAGAGTGAGATAGATGCAGGGGAACGTGGGGAGGATGAATATGATGCACCACCTGTAGGTATGTCTGAGTTAGATGCCAAGATGAAGGGGTTACAGGATATTAACGTAATATCTGCCCCTACTGGGCATGGCAAATCTATGCTGGCATTAAACTGGGTAGTCAACATAGCCTTAAACGATAAGTTTACAGGCAAGATATTGTATATGAATTATGAAATGAACCAGAAGCAGTTGGCACGTAGAGTATTAGCCATAGCTTCTGGCGTTACATACGATGAAATATACAAGCGTAGATTTATCACTAAGGAAAATGCGGCTAGGTTTACCCAAGCTAGAGATACATTCTTAGAGAAGAAGAACATTATCCTTACCAACAATGAGCCTAAAACTCTATCGGTAACGATGGCATTAATACAGGAACACGTTACCTGTAACAACGTGAAGATCGTAGTCATAGATCATTTAGGTGAGATAGCTAGTGAACGTGAGGAACACAATATGGATCATTGGATGAAGCTCTCTAAGTACGTTAAGGAGTTAAAGAATGTCACCACTAGACTAGGCGTACACTTAATTGTAGTCGCACAGCAAAACAGAGAAGGATATAATAACGGTATGGGTCAGGCTGGTGGACTAGGTAGGGTCGCTGGTACTCTGGAACTGAGTAGGATATGCGATTGTTTTATCAACCTGTATATCAACCGTGAAGAAGAACGCATTATGTCGCTAGAGAAAAACAGAAATGGGGAAGCCTGTAAGTTTATTATTAATTTTAATGGTGCTACACAGACCATCTCAATTAAGGAGGAAATAAAGTAATGAGATATGTACTTGCTAGAGAGTGCCTACACGAAGATCATCAGGGAGAGGAGTGCGTTACCTATTCCTACCTACAAACTAGTGAGGAAGATCAGTTAAAGAATGAGATTAAAGCATATATGGAGGATGATGATGGCAACGTAGTAGAGGGGCGTAGTGTAAAAATATTTGAGTCTAAAGCGGAAGCACAAGAATTTATGAAAGAGATGCGCTATAGCCCGGATGTCGTAATGATTTTACCTTATGAGGAGGGTATCTATGAATAAGAAAGATATGTTATTGTTTGTCAAACTCACACTAGAGGATATGATTTGTTCCTCTATATCCAGAGATAGCACAGATAACCATGAACGTGCTACCCTAGAGAAAGCTAGGGCTTGGACTAAAAGGTTAATGGAGTTAGAAAAAGAAGATCAGTATGCAGAGCAATATAAGAGTTACCACATCACAGTACCCCTGAGTAAGAGGGAGTGTGAGGAGATTATACACGCTGGCTCAAACTCTGGTAGTGGTTACGATTGGGTGTTCCCTGCCAAAGAAGATAAGTATGTAAAGATACACGTAGAGATTATCCCAGAGAAACGCTATGAAAGAAAATAAAGAACGCCACCCATGTATTGTGGCTAAACATGATGTGGTAAAAGTTAGAGCCGCTAAGAGAATTGCTGTGCTATGTCGAACCTGTAATAAATGGATAGGGAAAAAACATGAGTAAATTCAGTAGAAGTAAAGGGCAGAGAGGTGAACGTGCAGTAGCAGAACTACTACAAAAACACTTAGAGACTGAGGTTAAAAGAGAGTTGGGTGCGCCTAGAGATGGGGGTTGTGATATTAAGATTACACTAAATGAGATCACCTATTTTATCGAAGTAAAATACCACGCTAAAGTTACACAGAGTACGGTAGATAAATGGTGGGAGCAGGCTAGAGAGCAAGCTAAACTCAATGAAGAGGTAGTTTTAAACCCTGTACCTGTACTGATTTATCGACAGACCAGATGGAAAGAGTGGGAATGTAGAATACCTTGGCACCATATGTTATGGCAGATGGAAAAGACTGCGCTTAAATCTAAAATTTTACCAGAGCCACATATCACCATGCCTATACGTGTGCTTACAGACGTTATGAAAGCTGGTAGGAGCCAAACTATATCTAAGGGCAAGATGGTAGTCACAGACCATAATGATGTTACTAAAGATGATTTAGAACAGTATATAGAAATAGCTAGAAGGAGGGCTTAACTCATGCCTAAGACAAAACGTAGAGTAAAAGCAGATGAAAGTTTTTGGTCAGTTAGAGACAATCGGCATAAAGTATATCTAGTAGTTTTTACTCTTGCCTGTTTTCTAGCTCTAGTTGATGCCAGTATTAATTACTAATATGGAGGAGCCTATGGACATAAACAAATCTACTTGTATCCTAGCGTGGTATGAAGTTTCAGTTGCCATGCACGTAGTAGGGCTAAGACATACAGAGTCTCTACGGAAAGGACTTATGGATAAGCATGGTTACGCTGGTAGGGATGTGCATGATAACCTATACGGTGTACTAGGAGAGATGGCATTCTCTAAGATATGCAACGTGTACTACCCATTAACAGTTAATACTTTTAAAGAAGCAGACATTGGTAAAACATGGCAGATTAGAACTGTAGGTAGTAATAAAAATACTAATCTAATCGTCAGAAAGAATGACCCAATAGAACATAACTACGCATTAATACATATAGAAAAAAATAAGAATTGGTATAAGGCAGAATTTAAAGGTTGGATTAAAGGTAAAGAGACTAGGCGTGAGAGATACCTAACAGACTTTGGATATAAAAATCGCCCTGAAGTTTATTGCATCCCAATTTCAGAGTTACAACCTCCTAATTATTTCCCCTTAGAAGCCCCTCAAATTTGATTTGAGCGGTGATTTTTTGAATTGGATGGTAGGAGTCGGGTGATCATTTTATTGCCCGATTCCTGCTTTTATTGGTCAATCGCAAGTTCTTCCTACTGTTATTCATAGGGTTCCCATCCTTATGATGTACGTCTTTACTAGACTTCCTACCATTTAACACTTTCTTCCTAGCGGCATTACGTGATGCTCTACGTTTAATCTGTTTTGGTTTCCCCTGATATGTGCGGTACTCCTTTGCGTAGTCTCTTGGCATATACTTTTTGTACTCCTTTTAAATGGATACAGTTTAATGTCATACCTAAAGGGATTCCTATACCTGATGCCTGCTCCCCTCTATTTAGACAGTCCTCTTTATTAATATAAGTCTCTAAAACTTCTACACTCTGTACCTGATTTCCAGAAAGAATTACAGCTATTAATAACCACATTAGTCCTTTTTCTTAGATAGCATTGTTTGTAGAATAAGGTGCTGTACGTTAATGATCTTATCTAAATCCTGTTTAGTAATACGTTCTGCATTGAGTGTAGCCAGTTGATCCTCTAAACGATCTACCCTACCCCATAGTTTTTTCACAATCCAAGCAGATAAGGCTACCAGAGTAGTGCATAGCACAATAAACCATTCCTGTATCTTCTCCATAACACTACTTTGTATTTTTTTTATTTAAATTCCCAGAGTCAACTACTCTAATATCTGTAACTTTATCCTCTTTAGATTTTTCTAATTCATTAATACGCATATGCAAACTAGCTATATCCGCTTTATACTCTTGCCGTGGCACAGTAGTATGTTGTAGTTCATCTATTCTTCTATCGGTTTCGTGGATCAAGCTAGAGTTTTTAGATACAGCCTGACCATCAGCTTTGTCCTTCTCCAACCCATCTATCTTTGTTGTCATGCGATTGAGCATCCACCACCCTAGACCTACAAAGATACCCCATATGTTCTCTAGTATTTTTTCCATTCATCGTAGTTTAACGTGCGCCATTAACCCACATATAGAGCCAATAACATAATATAATTAAAGAGAGAATCTTTGCTATATGCCATCTAATCATCAGTAACTCAAGATAATAGCTAGGTTTTTCATAATTTTATTTCTTCACTAATGAAACAAACGCTGGGTCATCTGCTTTTGTAGGGTCATCAGCAAAATAATGGGTCACCAAATTCAGATGTAGTTCACTTGTGTAGTTGTCTCCATAAGTCACCTTACCATCTTCATCCACATTCTCTTCTTTTCTAGTTTCAATATAGGGAGTTGCTTCGTACAGCTTGACCGCATCTAGATTAGACAAGGCATTTATCTCTGTTTCCTTGTCGTTACTTTCTTTTCTTACAGCCGTCCTATAAGTTTTAATATTGTCAGGCACGGCAGTCCCGCCCTCGCTGGCTCTGACCACCATCCAATCATCCCTCTGCAATAATCCAGAAGCAGTTTGTTTCGTTTGACTGACCATTTCTTTTTTTAATCCGGCAACATCTTTATTACTGGAAGCATACGTTCCAACCACTTCATCGGAACCAATATTATAAGACAATGACCCTGTAAGATGATAACGCTGGTTAACCGGCTCCTCTCTATAAGGCATAAGTCCAATAGCTTTGAGTTCACTCTTTTCCCAAATTGTAAAAATGTTTCGAGGATATTGAGTTGAGTTTATTGTCAACGATGTAGGATGCGGTATCACCCTGATAACCTCACCGCCTGATACTTGACACCACATGATATTTTTCTCCTATCTTGCGTTTGAATGTTTAAATGGGGATTCCGCTATCGCCAAATAAAGGTATTTATTCCCTGATCCATTGCTCCCATCCCCTGTGTCTCTATGTTTAAACCCGTTTGATAAAAAATCTACTCCACCAGCAGAACCAATAGGGCTGGTATCGCCCTCCTTGGTATCAATATCAGCAAGTACTGCTGGTGTGATTGGATTCGCAGAATCTCTCGCTGTATCTTGCATCACCCAACCATAACTGCCATCGATTTTCTTAAATAATAAAAACGAAACTTGGAATCCCGTATAGACAAAAGCCCCATTGGTTGAAGCGTTCCCTCGATAACTCCCCACTTTGGAATACCCTTCTACGCTGTGCCATAAATAAGCTATATACGCTGAGCTACTGATGTTAGTTCCGTTTGCAGTTCCTATTGAAAACACACTTGAAGTAGGGGCCGTATCATTCCACATTGTGGCCTCATCTATGAAAGTCCCATCCAAGTTCATTTTAAAATAATCGGTAAAATCCAAAGACCCCATAGACTGTATAGACCCAACTCGCCAATGCTCCCCAGCGTCAGGTCTGTTTTTAACTATTAACAATTCAGGGGTCTTGCTTAGACCATGACCTACTGTGCCATTTGAGCCTGTCCCTGTATAAGACACAATGCTAAAGCCAGCATTCACATTTCTACTACAAGTTGACGCAATTGATCCTTGAGTAAAATCACCAGTTCCCGAAGTAGCGTTCCCCCCTTTCCAGCAAAATGCAACATGAGCATTTGTATTATTGTTCACTCCTACATTGCTGACCACCGTAAACCCGTCTGAACCAAAAACCGTTAAAGCTGTTGTGTCTGTGGTTTCTGCATTGGAATTATTAGTATGCAGTTTTTTGGTTACACCTCTCACGGCATCATATAGTTGATGCCCATAATCACTTGATCTGTTTTTTATCCAGACGAAATCAGGTTGAAACCCAACTCCCGTTATGGCATTTGTTGAGCCAGTTCCTGTGTACAGAACCACATTGAAATTTTCTGAGGGAATCACAGCAGGTGTTGGTAGGTTTTGCGAGCAAGGGGCTTTATAGCCGGACGGCACCGCATATTTAAAATTGCCGTAGCCATTTCCATCAGCATTGCCACCTGCGGTTACGTTGCCAGCGAAAGTTCCGTCCTGTCCGAAATTTATAACCGTTACGGATTGGTATTCGCTCACATTGAAAGTTAAATATTGGTATTGACCACTTGTAAAAGTGAGAGCCGCATTTGTTTTGCTGGCCCCGCTAGTAGGGTCACCACTCGCTTGCCATGCACCGTTTTTTGCAAAATAGACCGCACCATTGTCGCAATCCAAAGCAATGCCAATAATATCTCCGGCTGTAAAACTAGCCCCGTAGGCACTGTAAGAATTTGCAATCACTTTGTTCCCCGTATTAGGATAATAAGCTACTGAATCAGGGGCCTGCCCGACTTGCCTTCCGCTTGAATATCCAGCATTGGATGGATAATCATACGTCCTAAGACCCATTACACCAATCCACGGATAATCAGCCGTACTCATAGTTTTTGCCAATATTTCTATATACCACTTACCCGATTCAAAACCCCAATTTGACATAACGTGTCCCGAATCGTCACCACTCCAAGACGTTTCTAAATTACCCTCCTTTAACGTAATAAAAGAGCCAGCAGTATGAATGTCGTACGTGGCAAAATTGTTAGTTGGGCTATCAGTCACCTGATCGCTTGAGGCAAGATTTGTTGGAGTGAAATGGTTGCCTTCTCCACTTGCATCAGTACCAAGACCATTTACGGCAGGGCTTCCAGTAGCAAATTCGATTTCTTGCCAATAAGGATTGGCATTATTAGAACCACTAACATAAAGCATTTGATAATAAGTATATGCAGTTGTATTACCATTTAGTTGTGTATTAACTTCTCCCTGATTTGCAACACTACAAGTCATTTGAAAAGATGAACCAATATTTGTCCAATCACTAGCATTATTACTACCCTGCCATTGCCAAGTTGCTCCACTATGAGTAGTATTTTGATACCACTTGTTTTCAGTAATTACTTTTGCGCTATCAAATTCAAATCTTAAATATGCCCCAGAACTTACAGAAGCGGCAAACCACGCAGAAGAGCCGTAAGAACTAGAAACACCATCCAGCATAGCATTAACTGTTCCACCCGAAACAGTAAGACCGCTATGGGTAACTGTTATACTAGGCCTTCTATCTCCTGTTTCATAAACAACACCAGTATTTTTGAAATCTAGGTAGAACCCATTTGTGCCGTGACTCCCCTCGTATTCAATCGGCTTCCACTCTCCGTAGTCTCCTGTTTCTCCGAATGAGGACGGGGTAAGGGCTGTACCATCAATCAAATGAAATTCGGCAATATAACCATCGAAATAATTGCTTCCCGACTTACCTCCAATAGTATGGGCTACCGTATTATTGACATCTGAATCGGCATCTTGAGAGGGTTGTGAGTCAGAATCCCAAACTGTTATTTGAGAACCATTAAGGTAATGCTTTACTCGATTAGAAGCAGAACCTTGAGTAGTATCAACCGCTATAATCAAGTGATACCAATTACTCATATCTCTCAAAACCTGCGTAGCTGTATGGTAACCACTCCCATACCCTTGACTGCCAAGCTTTTCCGAGGACGTTAAAATATATATATCTCCATTTCCATCAGCATCAAATGGGTACATATGCGCTCCAGCAGTAACGCCCCTCTTAAACCAAAAACTAATGGTGTATGTTCTGCGATTACCTGCCCCACTTGGAGTTCTGCTTAATTTGCTTGAACTTGCCGAATCAAACCGACAGGAGTAATCTATCGTATAATCTTCGGCCCCACTCGGAATTGCGTTCCCATGGAATATTGCCATAATTTATGCCATGACCGCAGAGTTAGTAAGATAAGCATTAGTTCCATCGCTTATGTAGCCAAGTATGTATGTTCCGGCAGTTGATACCGTTGAGGCTATGTTTGCATCTCCTTTTGAATTGGCGTGTAACGCAACCGTATGACCACCGGAATTAACCAAAATAATATAGCCCGATTGACCGTCAGCAAAATTTGTAAAAGTCAGGGTAAAGTTACCTGAAGGAGTACACTTGAAATTCTGCCCAGCATTCATATCAAACGATCCATCGTTGTCCGTCACAAGCGTTGCTCGTTGGCTTCCCGTCCAAGATTGATCCGTAGCTAAAGAAGCATCACCAGCAGTAGCCCATGTTAAGCCTCCAGAGTTACCTGATTGCTTTTGTAAAAAATTTCCATTGCTCCCAGCATTAGATATGTGTAGATTATCTTCGTCTACACTTTCAGAACTCATATGCTCCAAATCGATTGACCCAGCTATATAGTGTTCGCTGTCAAGAGTATCGTCTGCTATTTTTGCACCCGTAATCGCATCTGCCGCAAGGTGAGCGGTGTCGATTGACCCATCAATATAGTGTTCGGAGTCAATTGCATCATCAGCAATTTTTGCGCCCGTCACGGTATCCGCAAGCGGTGTGCCGAGCGTAACATCCGAGTTAGGCATTGTAATTGTTCTTGTTGTGCTTCCAGAAATACCTGATGCTTCAAACGCAATCTTTTTGCTAGTATCGGAATTATCAAGAATACGAAATACGTTATCGGCAAGTTCAGTTCCGACACCACCAGTTGCGCCAGTTGCCCCAGTTGCACCTACATTACCTGATCTAGCAAAAGAGATATATAGAGTGTCAGCATTACTTAAAGTGCCTCCACTAGCCGCATGACTAACTGGAATTTGCAACCAACCTGTATTATCTGTAATAGCCCCAGTAACATTATAAGCCATAAAAGTAGCCGGAGTTCCTGATTTTCTTACGAAAATATAACCTTCATGGGTACTGTTTGTACCATCGTCTATAGAAGCGATTAAGTCAGAAACATCAGGGTTGCCAGCATCAGCACTTGTAGCATCAATCGCTATATTAGTTACCGATGCTAGAGTAGCATGATCCAGCCGAACTTCACCTGTGCCGGGGTCTGCCATAGATGTAGAGTTATCAAATGTATACTTCCATGCTACAGCACCTACCGCACCTGTAGCATCAGTTGCAGAACTAGCCGCACTCGTAGCCGAATTAGAAGCATTAGTAGCAGAGGTACTTGCATTACTCGCTTGTGTAGTAGCGGTTGAAGCTGAAGTTGAAGCCGAAGTTGCTGAAGTTGCAGATGCGGTTGCCGAGGTTGCACTTGCAGTTGCCGATGTGGCGGCCGCAGTTGCCGATGTAGCCGCATTTGTTGCCGAAGTAGTAGCAGAGGCTGAATCGACAATTAACGTCCATTTTGCGGCATC
>Ga0098059_1001374_pt1 | contig 12277 bp, 9 predicted proteins | sample 20_taG_FD_92580 | JGI IMG/M metagenome (GOLD analysis project Ga0098059, IMG submission 92580) | Marine viral communities from the Subarctic Pacific Ocean - 20_ETSP_OMZ_AT15318 metaG | ecosystem: Environmental > Aquatic > Marine > Oceanic | place: Subarctic Pacific Ocean | collected 2015-01-19
CCCCGAACCCCGAACCCCGAACCCCGAACCCCGAACCCCGAACCCCGAACCCCGAACCCCGAACCCCGAACCCAAATTACAGGCACAAAAAAACGGCGCTTAAACACGCACCGCTTTTAAATGGTTTAGGCTATTTCTTTAACCTTTAACCTTTAACCTAGCTCTTAAGCTACTTTATTTTCTTCGCAGCTCGCTAGGTATTCGTCAAACGTACCTTGAAAGTCAATTACCTGCTTGTCTTTAATATCAACAATACGGGTTGCCAGTGACGATACAAACTCACGATCGTGGCTTACAAAAATAAGCGTGCCTTTAAAGTCTTTTAGCGCATTGTTAAGTGCTTCAATGGCTTCCATATCCATGTGGTTAGTTGGTTCATCCATTATCAGTACGTTAACGTCTTGCATCATTAACTTGCCAAATAACAAACGGTTTTTTTCACCACCTGAACAGTTACGCGCTTTTTTATTTGAATCGTCTGCGGTAAATAATAAACGCCCTAACATACCACGTACCATTAAATCGTTGTGCTTAGCGGTGCGCCACTGCGACATCCAATCAAACAAGGTTAAATCGTTATCAAAGTCTTTGGTGCTGTCTTGTGGGCAATAACCAAACGTGGCGTTTTCTGACCACTTAACTTCGCCCTCGTTGCTTTTAAGCTCGTTAACTAAACAGCGTAAAAAGGTGGTTTTACCCACGCCGTTTTCGCCGATAACCGCCAGTTTAGCACCGGCTTCGAGTAGTAAATCACCACCAGTAAATAACGTTTCACCGTCAAACCCATGGCCGAGCTTGGTTAGCTCAAGCGCTTGGCGATACATTTTTTTGCCCTCATCAAAGTTGAGTGATGGGCTCATACGACTCGATGATTTAACTTCATCAAGCTTAATTTTATCCATTTTTTTAGCGCGCGAGCTGGCTTGTTTCGCTTTAGAGGCGTTAGCACCAAAACGGTTAACAAAGTCTTGTAACTCGTCTATTTCAGCGCTCTTTTTCGCGTTTTCAGCAAGTAATTGCTCGCGTTGTAAGCCTGAAGCTTCAAGGTACTTTTCGTAGTTACCTGGGTAAATACGCAGCTCACCGTAATCAATATCGGCCATGTGAGTACATACCGAGTTTAAAAAGTGACGGTCATGGGAAATAATGATCATGGTGCATTTACGTTGGTTAAGCTCATTGGCAAGCCACGTAATAGTATGAATGTCCAAGTTATTAGTAGGCTCATCAAGTAGCAAAATATCAGGGTTTGCAAATAACGCCTGTGCTAACAGCACTCGTAATTTCCAACCTGGGGCTACGTTTGCCATTAAGCCATAATGAAACTCTTTATCGATACCCGCATCAAGCAGAATTTCTTCTGCGCGGCTTTCTGCGGTGTAACCGTCCATTTCAGCAAAAATGCTTTCAAGCTCGGCCACTTTCATGCCGTCTTCTTCGCTCATTTCAGGCAAAGAGTAAATACGGTCGCGCTCTTGTTTTACTTTCCAAAGCTCCACATCACCCATAATTACCGCATCAACCACGCTGTATTGCTCAAACGCAAACTGATCTTGGCTTAGGTTACCTAATTTTAGCCCAGGTGTAATAGACACATTACCTGCACTAGGCGTAAGCGCACCGCTTAAAATTTTCATAAATGTCGACTTGCCGCAGCCGTTAGCGCCAATTAAACCGTAACGGTTACCGTTACCAAATTTAGCTGAAATGTTTTCAAACAACGGCTCTGCGCCAAACTGCATCGTAATATTTGCGGTGGAGATCAAAAAAAGTAATCCTAGAAAAATAATGGCAGGGTTAAGCTGCAGCAAGGCGCCGCATAAATAAACAAGCAATAGAGTAAATAATAGGCCGCGAATTATACAGATCCGCGCTTCAAGATGAAAGGTAAAAGAATAATCTACGGGTTCAGTAATGTGGGTAAATGGCTTGTATAGCGGATTTATTTTGCTTAATTAACTCATTTATAGCTTGTAACTCTATTTGGCTAATGGTTTTTTTACTTAGCATTAAATGAATAGAACTCTTATTGATGGCCGCCATATTAGTAACCGCTTCTATTGCTGGGTATTGGTTTATAAAATATTGCGCTGCTAGTTCGTCTTCAATTGCGTAATCAACTCTATTTTTATTGAGCATTGCAAAACGTTTTTCGGCCGTAGGCATCATAATAACGTTAGCGGGGTGGTTCTGTTTAAACAGCTCAAACGCAACGCCATAATAACTGCCACGGTTAACCGCCAAGGTTAAATCTTTATAAAAAATATCGCTAATGTTATTTAAATCAGGCGATTCGGTGTATTTATACAGGCGAACTACTTCATCACGATAGGCATCGCTAAAATAGGCAAAATCAGCTCTTGCTAATGTTTTACTGGCGGCAAAAATAACATCAATACGGCCTTCTTTTAATTCTTCAAAAGCGCGCGATGAGGTAGGCAGCAACATAAATTTTAAACAAAAAGATGAGCCGTTAAAAATCGTGTTTAACACGTCAATTTCAACGCCCGTCAGGTTACCGTTAACGGCAATTACATAGGGTGGCCAATTGTTTTCATTTGTGCCTACTTTAAGTGTTTTAAAGCAAGCAAATACGTTACAGCTGCTAAGCAGTAATACAACAAAAGCGATTTTAAGCATTTTATTACTCGAGGCTACAGCGTTATCATTACTAAAGTATAAACCAGACTACAAATTTAGCCCGTTTTACATCAATTAAAGCAGCGATGTTAGCTACCTATGTTTTATTTAATAGTTGGCAAATATAGGAAATTAGCTCTTGTTATTCACGAATTTAGGAATCGTGTTTGGTATAGGCATACCGCATAGCCAATAAGTTAAATAACACTATCACTAAGGGGTCGGTACTAATCCTAACGACGCCCTATAAGCTTTTAGCTGTTTGTCGCGGCCAATTTCATCGGTTAGTTTATTCCAGCCTTGTTCTATATTAATCACGGTTTGCTCAACAGACTGGGTGTGCCTTAGGTATTTAGCCACTTCAGTGTCGAGTATGTCTCTAAAGTAGCGGTTGTTTTCAAAAATTCTCAAATCAAGAATAATATTGGCGTTATTAACGGTTTTAGAAATAGAGCCCAAGTAAAAATGCAGCGTACTTTTACTCATGCCTTGTTTAAGCCAGTTTTTGTGGTTAACTAATTGAGAGGTGCGATACGGGTTCATACCGGTGGCACCTATGGTCACATCTTCATTCGATTGCAAAGGCTGAGTAACATACGACAAGTAGTTATAAGCGAGGTTTTTTTTGTGTTTTGAGCTGGCATTATTAATTGAGCCTACCCAACCACCAAAAGCTGCATAAGGAGCATAATTAATATCGCCAATGGCAAACGGGCATAAGTTAGCATTGCAACGTTCAAGCTGGCCTGTTTTACGGTTTAATACCTCAGTAGCTCCGGGCAATATACTCACCCCTGTTTTGTTTTTTACTTTAGATTCAGGTAACACGGCCATAGTACCAATGTCGCCCCATTCAATGGCTAAGGCGCAGCGCCCACTTATAAACGCATACCTTACATCATTGGTATCAAAATTAAGCTCATCAGCAGAGCCAAATTCAGTGGTTTTTTTATAAATTTTTAAGGCTTTTTTAAAGGCATCGTTATTCACTAATGGCGCCATAGTTCTTGTATTAAAAAATATGCCTTGAGAAGTGCCTTTGCTTTGCAAAAAACTGCCCGCAATCGAAAGCAAAGACCAATACGATTGCTCATTGGCTTTTTTAGAAATGCACGAACCAAAATCGCCCTCGCCATCCCCGTTCATATCAACGCCATTTAATTGCTTAGCAATAGCAAGGTAATCATCCCAGGTTCTAGGTGGAGCCAAACCATATTTTTCTAAAATATCGAGGCGGTAATAAAGTAAATGTATATCACCATCGAGCGGAATCGAGTAAATTTGGCCGTTATATTTAGAGCTAAAGTCTCTAAAAAAACGCGATACATCATTCCATTCAATTAAAGGGTCGGAGGCTATGTAATTATCTAAACGCGCTAAGTAATTATTTTCTGCAAAATCCACCATCCAGAGTGAGGCGTAGGCAATAATATCGTATTGGCTCGTTGGCGAGCTTAAATCTTTGTTTATTTCGTTATATAACTGGCCAAAAGGCACTTTGGTGACATTAACTTTAATACCAGTTTGTTGTTCAAACTCTAAGCCTCGTTGAATTAAAGGTTTACTAATGAGGGTGCCTAAATCAACTGTAAGCACATTGAGCTGGGTAGTGGCTTGTTGTGGTGTGCTTGGTTGGCTTTCTATTTTAGAGTGGGGCAGGGTAATTTGTGCAACGCATTGAAAAGCCAACATTAAGCTTATAACTAAAGCAAATACAACTCTCATAAAAAACTCAACCACAGCAATATGTAATTACTACTCTAGTCTATATTTTGCGGAAAGGGAAAAGGCAGGTAATTGTAAGCAATAAACAACGCCTCTAACTCACCACTGGCAAGTAATTTTGCAAATCCGGCGTCAAAAATTTGTGCTAACTCGCGGCCTTTGGCGTTATCGGTAAAGGCAATGTATTGTTTTACAGGCACAATGTTTTCGATTTGATACTGCTGTGGGTCAAAATTCATTTTTGATAACTTAGTGGCGTTAGCAATCAGGGTTTGCTGCAGCGCTTTACGGTTATCTAAAAAGAAATCAAGCCTATCGAGCTTAAGCATTTTAACGCCTTCAATTCGCTGGGTAACCTGCTGCAAATCAATCGGCACATACAAATAATTATTGTAGTTAGCACCCCTTAACGTACCCACCGATCTGTTTTGTAACGAGTATTCGCCTTGCCAATCTTTAAACCGATCTTTTTTAAACATCGCCGACACAAAAGTAATATCGTAATGCCACACCGGAAAGTACAAGCCTTCTACCTCATTTTGCCTTGCGCTTAACATTGCATCGGCATTGCCATTGGCCGTCCATAAATAAGCACGAGACTGAGGCACAATCATAATATTGAGTTCAATCGACTGCGCAGCAAAAATTTTGCTAAGAATATCAACATAAAGCCCAGAGCCGTCTTTTTCTACCAGCCCGTCAATGGTGTCGGTAGCCAGTATAATTTTTTTAATATCGCTCGACGCCCAACCACTGCTAGGCACGCCTAAACAAAGCGCTAAAAGTACAGCTAATAACCACCTAAACCTAACATTCATTGTAAGTAACACCTCGGTACTTAAACACAGCAACACCAACAGTATATTCATACTAGAAAAAGTTGAATAACGATCTTATGGGTAAACATAGCACACTATAATGACCAATAAGTGAACGGTGTAAAATAGCATCATTTTAACCCTAAAGCATTTAATTAATACCCCTGTTTTTAAGGGGATTAAAGCAAGTGTTCGTAAAGTTTTACAAGCGATAATGATTTAAACAGCTGCGGGTGTTTTTTATACAACCTAAACATTTTCAAAGGTGTAGAGCTATTAGGTAAAAGTGTAAATAACATGAATTTATAAGGTTAAACAGTGCTTTTTTGTAATGAAAACATACTACTTAGGGCGTATATATTGTTGTAGCTCTATATTTTTAAATGTTGATACTGTAGATTAGTTATAAATGAATGCCAGATTAATAAATAAACCAAGGAGCGGTGAATTTAGTGCTCACTAAAACACTCAGTTACTACAATCAAAACGCACAAAGCTTTAGCGACTCAACGCTCAATGTTGATATGTCGGCGCTTTACGTTGATTTTTTACCGCTTATCCCTAAACACGGCCATATATTAGATGCAGGCTGCGGTAGCGCCCGCGATGCCATGTATTTTAAACAGCAAGGTTTTACTGTTAGCGCATTTGACGCAAGTCCCGAGCTTGCAAAGTTAGCCAGTAATTACTTACAACAAGCCGTAGAGGTTAAAACCTTTCAGCAGCTAAATTGTACCAATAAGTACGACGGCATTTGGTGTTGCGCCAGTTTATTGCACGTACCAAAAGTAGAGTTACCACAGGTGTTTTTAAAACTACAAAATGCCCTAAAACCAAACGGTGTTTTGTATGTGTCGTTTAAATACGGCACGCAAGAGCGTGTGCACAATGGCCGCGAATTTACCGATTTAAATGAAGATGGCCTAACCGCATTAATTGCCCACCACACCGAGCTTAAAATACTAAAACAATGGCAAACGGTCGACCAACGAGCAGAGCGCGAAAGCGAAGTGTGGCTTAATGCCCTAATTAAAGCAGTGCCTGTTTTATGATGAGCACAATGCAACAACAACTCGACTTTATTGCGTATATTCAACGCATGCTGGTTGAGGGCGATTTTAGTGCAACCTACAAATTTGCATTGCTGCATGCTTTGGCTGATGTATGTGTTGAACAGCCACTTCAATCAGAGCAAAGTGAATTGGTCATAGAACTGCCAACGCTTGCTGACAAACTCATTACCTTGTATTGGCATCATGCAATGCCGTTTCCCTCAGAACATACTGGTGAAAGTGCATTGCTTTTACAAAATACCGGTGCGCAATCAAAAGTAATTAGCGTATTGTTTGAATGCCAACAAAACAATATTCGTAACTTACGCCAGCTAAAGCAAAGTGGTTTTTACAAGCCGACTTTTAATGCCGCTATGGCAACCTTAAAAAGTGGCCCACTTTGGCGCTTACAAATACTTGCCAAGCAAGAAGAGTGCTTTTTATATCCGCATACTAAAAACCCTAAATACATTACTTTGAATGCAGGCATTGCTAGTTGTTTTAGGCGTTTTTACGATCTAGTAACGTATTTAGCTAAAAATGCGTGGCTACAAAAAATTCAAAGCATAAAGCACAACCAAACACTTATTGGCCCGCAAAGCCAACTGCATGATTTTTTATTTGGCTTTGACCGTAACGCACTCACCAAAGCAAAACCTGTTTTGGTAGAGCTGCAATCAAACAGCTGTTTTTATTGCCAAAAGCCAATGAAAAACGATGTTGAAGTCGATCATTTTATACCGTTTGCCCGCTACGCAAACGACTTAGGCCATAATTTTGTGGCAGCGCATCGCACATGTAATAACAATAAACGTGACTTTTTAGCTGCACAGCAGCACCGCGAGCGTTGGCAAAAGCAAAACTTGGTTGTTAACAGCCAAATTATTAGTAACGAGCTAAGTGCGTATTTTCACTGCGATGCAGATAAATCTCTCGCAGTAAGCAATTGGGCCTATCAGGTGGCACAAGCCAACAACGCAAAATTATGGCTTGGGAATAAAGACCATTTTGAACAAGCAAAACCAACTGCTGAGTTGTTTACGTTTCCAAATGCACCACAACCTGAATTAGATCAAGTCGCTGAGCCCGAAGTTAACTTAAAATCAATTGATGATGCGCTAAAGCTGCCGTACTTCCCCAATATAAAAATAGCCTGTGGGCATTTTAAAACAGGGGATGAAAGCGATATGGAATTGATGGACGCACCACTTGGCGCGGGCAAGCTCGACCCGCAAGTGCATTTTTTTGCACACGCATCGGGTAACTCAATGAATGGTGGTAAACACCCAATACTTGATGGTGATTTACTACTACTTGAGCTTATAACTTCCGATAAAGCAGGATCGCTACGCGGCCAAATAGTGGCGATAGAGCGGGATGATATAGGCGGGGAAGGGCAATATTTACTGCGTAAAGTTAATAAATTACCAAACGGGCAATATGAGCTAATTGCTCAAAACCCAGATTATGAGGTAATGATTGCTGATGAAAGCATGCGAACATTCGCACGGTTTAAACAAGTGGTTGCAGGTTAGTTTGTAGTCGCGTTTTAGTTTGTAGGCGCAGAGCTTGCTCACGCGAAAAGCGCAGCTTTTAAATTTGTAGGATGTGCCGTAGGCGTGAGTTTGCCTAGCGCTTTTAAAGTGTAGGAATTGGCTTGAGCCGTGATTTATATATGATTTTGGGAAAGGGATTAAAAACCTCTATTCGAGGTTTTATCGCGTTGGCGATGGCAACCAAAGAGAGGCTACCGCCGACCTCTCTCTGGACTCTCTCGGCGCACCCGAGGATCACACTGTGTCCTCAAGTTAAAAATTGATGTGAACGTAAGCGCCGTGTAAGGCACATCCATGTGCCAGTCACGGCTTAACTTGCATCCATGCAAGTGATTACTCATCAATTGATAACTTTCGGGTGTGCTCACGGGGAGTTGGAGTATGTTGGTAGATTGGTGTTTATGAATGTAGGCGGGAGTTTACCTCGCGCTTTAACTTGTAGGCGCAGAGCTTGCTCGCGCGAAAAGCGAAGCTTTTAAATGTTGCGAAATTTTGGTGTTTAAAAGTAGTAATTTAGTGTTTTTAAAATTCTTAAATAAATAACGAACTGCTTAGCTAAGGCGAAAGGATGTTAGAAAAAAAGAAACCAAGGGAGCAAAGCGGGCGTCATTCATTTGCTGCATATAGAGCACAGGTGAGATCAGCTGCGATGGCATCACTATCTATTCTAGAAAACGATGGTATCGATAGGGTTTACTGTGACTTGCACGATGATTTTGTTATTCGTAAAAAAGATGACGATGGATTTAGTTATGTTTTTTACCAAGTTAAAACTAATGGCAAGCAAAACCACAATTGGACTTTAAATGAATTATTTGGCCTTAAAGCCAGAACTAAAGACCAGAAAAAGCAGTGTACAGAGAAAATAAAAAATAGCTTTATTGGTAAGCTGCTTTTACATACCGTAGTTTTCGATAATTACTGCAATTCAGTTGTCTTTCAGACCAACATCAATAATGGAGATGACGTTGAAAAAGTAATAGAAGACATTGAAGCGGGGACTTTTCAAAATAAGTTCTCGGAAGTGTTAATTGATAGGTTCAACAAATGTTTCCCAGAAGAAGTCTCTAATGAACTATCCGAAGATGAAATCAAATTAAGATTATCAAAGCTCAAGTTTGAAACTGATGTACAGCATTTAAAAAGTGGTGATGATAATTTCGAACCTATTGCAAAGAATGCGATTTACAAATTTAGCGAAGTAGATTTAGGCCACACTGAAACTCGTGAAATACTGATGAAACTGCTTGAACTAGTAGAAAATAAATCAAGTGGTGTAATAGCTGAGCTAACTCAAGAAAGTATTGAGCAATATGCAGGAATAGCTATTGAAGACTTACTATCGATACTAAGTATATCAAAGGACGCATACAATAACTTGCTTGAAAGCGGAGATAGTAAAGTTATAAAAAGCGCATCAATCATTCAACGAACGCTGTCCTCGGCTGGGGCTAGCATTGAGGAAGTTGAGTATATATCAAGATGCAAAACTAATTGGGATCTATGGCACAGAAAAAACCGCCATGTGCTTTTAGAGTTCGACTTACAGTCTATCAATAGCATGGTAAGAGAACTTTTAAATAGCTCCATTCGTAGTGATGGCTCACTTCATTTAGCTAGCCTAAGATCTCCAATAAAAGATTTAGTCAGTAAGCTTGAGTCTGAGGGCTTAATGTATGATCTAAACCCTGAGCTCATTCTCGGAGGCATATTTGCGGAATTAGTTAAGGGGAAATCATGAATTTCGATACATTTTTTGAAAAGATTGCACAATCTGGTACCGAAATTCGCGTTGATAGCTCCAGTTATAACAAGCCAAATTTGTTAAATAACGAAGCACTATTTCAGCTCCCACTGATCAGTTTGATAGTGCTACTTATGGCTAAAGATAAACGAAAACCCAAAGTATCAGAAATCGGCCAACTTGTTGGTGAAAGCTTAGAAACAAGCATGCCCGGCTTTAAAGGCTCGGCTCAACACGTTGGTTGGTCAGCAAACTTACGAGTTAGAACCGTGAAAGCAGTTAGCTTTTTGGAATATTCAAACTTGATAGAAATCCCGAATAATAAAGGGCGAATTAAAATCACAACTTTAGGTAAGAAGGTGATTGATAAAGCCTTTAATGAAGAGGATATCCTCGCTTGTAACCTAGCTGAGATAGCTAAAGCATACAGAAACCTATGTGTTTCTAAGCAATTAGACATGGAGTTGGAATGAAGTTAATTAGTATACAAATTTTTTCAAATGGTCTTTCTGGTTGGCAATCAGATTTACTAAAGTTTGGCGACAATATTACTCAGCTATTTGGTAAGAATGGTTGTGGTAAAACTCCTATAGTACAGTCAATTGCTTTTTGCTTAGGCTATCCTAGCGTATTTAGAAATGATATTTATGAACGATGCAATCACGCTATTTTAGAAGTTTCATCTCCTATCGGAAATTTGCAATTAAAGAGAATTTACAGCAAAGGTATAGATATTCAGGTTACAGAGCCTAATGGCGAGAAACAGAGGTTTTATGATGAAAAGGAGTATTCGGCATATCTGTTTGAAACGCTGGGTCTGACAGTAGATAACCTAGTAACCAATAATAACAAAAGCACTAGTCCCTATTTAGCATCAATGTTGCCAATCTACTACCTAGATCAAGATGACGGTTATAACAAGTTTTATAGCCCACCAAGTAACTTTATCAAAGACCAGTTCTCAGAAATGATGAGAATGATATTTGATTTGCCAGTCAAACACTCATTCGACCAAAAGAAAGAAAAATTTAAGGCTAAAGAACGTTTAGATTATTTAGATAAGCAAGTAGAGCTGCATTCACGCCATGCTGAAATTGCTAAGCAGGAAGCCGCATTAATATCTAAAAGCTCAGAAGAATTAGAAGATGAAATTAGCACGTTAGAAAGTGAAATAGAGCAACTCAAGAGTTCAGGCGCAAACCATGATGACTCGATTAATGTTTTAGATCGTTTAATTTCAAAACATAAAGCTTCGATAAGAGACTTAACGCTTGAAATCGCTGAAATTAATAAGAGAACAAGCGGTATTGCACAGATAGTAGATGAGATTAACACAGAAGTTGAAACACTTAACTTGAACGAAGAAGCTAGGCGAGTATTCCTATCATTTAATGAAATTTGTGGCTCTAGTAATTGCCATTTGTTTTCTTCAAGCTCAGATGCCTACAGTAAAAATTTATTGTATTTAAAAGACCAAATTAAAGATCTCGAAAGAAATGCAGATATAGATAAGATTAAAATCGAGCAAATCATGAAACAACGTGAAAGCTTAGAAGGTTTAATCCAAACGATTATCGATGAGAGAAATCAATCTTTAGAAAAAAGTGAGATATCGGCTCTGGTAGATGCAATATCAGCACTAAAAAATCAAATATTTGAACTGCAAAGCCAAAAGAGTGATATCGAAAAAGTTGAATTACTGGAAAATAAACATTTTCAAACTATCGCTGAGCGTAATAAAGCTCTAGAAAAGTATCAGTCTTTTGGTACGGATAAAAACTCAATACCAGCATTAGTAAAGCTCAAAGCTGATCTTCGAGAGTTCTTTTTAAACTGGCTAGAAGTACTAAATACCAACAACATTAGCCGAAATATTACTTTTAAAGACGATTTTACTCCTTACCTCGGTACAGAAACTATATCTCAACTTAAGGGAAGTACCAGAACTAGAGCTGTATTAGCGTACCACGCAGCTTTAATTGAGTTAATGGCACTGCATAATTCGTTCTGTTTTAAATTCTTAATTTTAGATACGCCTAAGCAACACGAAATTCACAATGATGACCTAAACCAATACATCAAAGCACTTAAAGTATTATGTGCTCAGCATTCTGTTCAAGTTGTTTTCTCTACTACCGAGTATCATTATCAGGGTGATAATCAAGACATAGAGTGGAACCCGAAATACCAAGGTGAGAAACAATTGATGTTTTTAAAAATGAATGATAACGATCGAATCATTTAAATTAAAAATTAGGCGGCAAATAACTTACCTTATAACCTATATAATACAGATAAAAAATAAACTGGTAGTTATCCAACCGCTAATTTCCCAGCCTCGTGCCACATTTCACTTGGCATGGGGTTGGTTAGTTCCCACGTTATATTCATCGGCTGGCTGCCGTTGTGGCTTTGGTATTTAACCTCGCCGTAGTTTACAAATCCCATAGTTCGGCCGTTTTCGTCTTTGCCCTGTTCGCGCACAAATAACAGGATGGTTTTGCCTGTTTGTTGGTGTTGAATGTAACTCAGGCCGCGACCGTGTTCTGGACGGGCGCTGTTTTGCGTTTGCCAATGAAACAGGGTGGGGCTGATTGCGTAATCGTGATACAGCGTGGTGGGCGAGTAGGTTTTTTCGCACTTGTTGAGTGTTACAAATAACAGCTCGAGGTTTTGGTTTTTAAATTCTAGTACGCCTTCGCGAGCGGTCGATTTTTTATCAAACGAGTGCGCCCCAAATGC
>Ga0098059_1001380_pt1 | contig 12237 bp, 18 predicted proteins | sample 20_taG_FD_92580 | JGI IMG/M metagenome (GOLD analysis project Ga0098059, IMG submission 92580) | Marine viral communities from the Subarctic Pacific Ocean - 20_ETSP_OMZ_AT15318 metaG | ecosystem: Environmental > Aquatic > Marine > Oceanic | place: Subarctic Pacific Ocean | collected 2015-01-19
AAGTCATAATCGAAGTCTTCTTCATAATCCTTATACTTTCCATAGACTGTAGCAGAAAGTGTGAAATATCGAAGATTTACCACCTTGTTGATAGCATAAGCAAGTGTAAGAACATCCTGTACTGCGACAGTTTGCTCTAAATCGTCAACTAAATGCTCAACCTCCATTAGAATATTGTCAGCTTCAGTCATGCAATCATCACGAGCATTATCAAAATTAGATTCCCACTCAGTCTGAAAGTCATCACCACGTTGTAAGCTTTCTTTCGTATCCATAATATCTCCTGTTAGTGGGGAGGCGAACCTCCCCTGTTAAAGTTAAGCTACCTTCCTAAGAGCCTCAAGCATTGGTAGAACTTTACGTACCTTTGCTTCCCTAGTGATGATAGTTGCTCCCATGTTCTTCTCGTTCTTGAACTTGGCATGTGTAGACCAATCAGTCAGAGTGTTGAACAATGCCCAAAGGTTCTTGCCTAATTCATCCACGTACTGAACGTGAGTCTTCTGAAGAAGCTCCAATAGAGTCTTGCTTCCACCTGAGAGACTCATCAGGATATTAGTAGCCTGAAGGTCAGAGACAGGAGTCGAAGGGTACTGAGTCCAAAGCTCTGCGTTCTTAGTGTAGACCTCAAGAGCATGACCCAACTTCTCAACAGCAATATCAGTATCAATGTTCTTGGTATGCTTCATCAAGTCTTCAGAGAACCATTCACCAATCACCATGCCATTAGTGCAGATTTCTCTCACAGCTCCAACAAGTGTCATAAACCTCCATGAACCATCGTAGCTATTAAGAACCTTTATCGTCAAGCAAACATTGTCTCCATCAGCAACCTCGATAGTGTGAGCGGGGAATGTGTACATTACGATAGTCCTAGCTCCTAGATGTGAAGTTGTGATTTTTCTAGTCATACCAGTAGTGTCAATGGCAGATGCATAAATCGCTTCTTCTATCTCCTTGTAGATGTCATCGTTCTGTACAACTGTGTAGCCTGAACCCACAACAGCAATTGGGTCACCAAGCTCATTAACGATTGCTTTGTGAGTTTCAACAGACCTTTCTTGCCTTCTAGGGTCAATGCGATTAAAGTCTTTGCCAGTAAATAAGCGTTGCTCAGTTACTAATGGAAAAGAAATCTCTTCTAATCCTTTTTTTACTATTTCTAAGTGTGTCATTTGTATCTCCTTTTTTGTTATGTGATTTAATCAACCACGAAGTAAGTATACCATCATCGATATACAATTCTATCCTAAATTTAATAAATATTCTTCAGAGTAGTCTGTAGCGTTTAACACTCTCGTGTAATCCATCTTAATAATTACAGCCATGTCATCCAATACTACGCTCTGAACAATGCCTAATTTTGCCAACTTCATAACTTCTTTTTTGTCGATGTTATTTTGCTTCAAAATATTTTGTACATTCTCAGGTTTATCTTCATCTCCCCATACAGATACACAGACAAGTTCTTTATCGTTCCATTCGTGTTCTGCATTATTCATAATGTGATAAATAGTATCAGTCACATCTTTCGGAGCTTCGTCTGCTTCCCTGTACGTCACCACACTCCAGTATTTAGGCTTCATTAAAGTGTCGTACCTGACAGTTCTTAGTTGGTTGTCAGATAGATTATGAAGTGTCACATAATCTTTAACAGCTCCAGTAGTCATTTCAACAGAGCCTGTCTGAAGAACTTTCCAAAGTTGTTTGTACTGGTCTTTCCACATTGAGTCTATTTTAATTTCCATTACTTATCTCCTTAAATAAATAGTTCTTTGTTAATAACATCAGTCACTACAGAAGTTTTACGAATAATATCTTTAATTCGATTCACTTCTTTTTCTAACCCACGATTCCTGTCGTAGATTACTTGCATGTCTTCGTGCAGTTTGTTAATTAGTTCTTGCTGAGTTTGTAGAACAGCGTGAACAGTACCATCTGCATAGCCAATTATTTCTTGGTCAGTCTCCATCTCGTTGTTCTCGTTGACAGCCTCAGAACCAAACTCATTACGAATATCGAAAGCTCTTTCAAGTCTTTCATCTAGCTCTCTCACATCACTTGCATATACTGTTATTTCTAAGCTCATTTGTATCTCCTATTTATTAAAAAATATTGATTGAATGTTCTTTGGTGCATTTGACTTTCTGCCATACCAATTCTTAGCCATAGACCTTAGATGTCTGAATAGCTTTTTGTCAGCTTTAGGCAGAAGCTCAAATCCTTCAGCTTCCTTGTTCAGAACTTTCTCGACCTGAACTGGATATTCCATGAAGACAACGTGAGTCCATTTGCGACCCTGATTAATAATCAGAGCTATGCGATGTTGTTGTCTACCATTTTTTCTCATAAAGTTTGTGTTAACTGCTTTCATTTTTTCTCCTGTGTGGGGAGGTTGCCCTCCCCTGTTAAAGTTAGCCGAAAAGTTTCTTCATACCATCAAAGACAATGTTGTACGCTTTGATGTACTGTGGGCGAACATACATCCCATTCTTGTCCGAGGAACTTACTCCAAAATGTATGAGTCCAGTATCGTCATTCTCCAGTTGGAATTTAATTATCTCCATACCTACAAGTAAGTCTCCACCACTTGCACGTTTAACAACATTGACTGCATAGTCGAAGCTCATCTCGAATAGGCTATCAACATATTCCTTTGCATATCGCAGAGTGGAAGCTGTTTCTGTCCAATCAACATCCTCGAAAAATGGAACATCTTTACCGATGAACCAATCTGTAGGGTTATCTAAAGCTATGCTACCTGCAATGATTGAACTACCCTTGCCAATGATATAACCTCTGTAGTTATATCCTTGGACTCCTTTAATTTTTTTAGCTGTGTGTTTCATTTTTTCTCCTTAATTATCCAAGCATTTTTTTCTACATCTGAATGACATCCATCACATTCAATTGCAGACCAAGAGAAGTGATAAACAGTAGAACTTTTATCACATAGTGGACAAATGATTTGTTTACCATCAACTCCAGCTCTAGTGTTTCTGTCAACGTATTTAGTATCGTGAGTAATTGTGTGTGTCATTACAGACCTCCTTTTAATTCGTAAGAAAACATATCCCATTCATAACATCTAGGTTTGATGCCTTTGTGAAAGCCACCATCTTTTTTTAAATAACCTAATGTGACGTACCAGTTTTGACCAACTTCAGGTCTATGTTCCATATCTCTATGTAACCAGTTATCTTTCACCTTCCAAGCTTCAACACAAATAAATTCTTCTCCAGTAGCTGAGAAGTAAGAGTCACCTTTATTAATGTTGCCCATTATTTCATCGTGTCCATGACCTCTATCACAATCAGTCAATGCAAATAAATGGTTATCCCAAACTTTGCCAGTTGGTGTTGGTGTGTCCATGTCTTTTAAATGTCCGTACATATTGTATCTCCTATTTCGTTAAAAGTTTGAGGCTTCTCATCAGTAGTGTCTTCGCCTCTGACACTAGACGCCTCCCGGCGTTTCGTTAAGGGTTAAAGCCTAGAATAAGACACCTTTTTGGCAATCCTCGTCATACTCTCGAACTTCTCTTTCTTCTGTGGTTTCTTCATATTCTTCGATAAGTTCACCACGTTCATCGTATTTGATATTTTCAGGATGAGCCTCGTCTTCAGCCATGTGGAAAGCAGTACCTTTAGGGTTGTACTCTAAGTAGATACCTGAACCTGATTTTGCCCAAACTTCGTCTGTAACTTTAAGACGTGTGCCTTTGCCAAGTGCTACTAGCGCATCAGCAAGGATGAGAGGATTCTCAAAGTCGTAAAGGCTAGAGGCAGTTGAAAGGTTCATTGAACCTATCATTCCTGTGTGAATTTCACCAACACAGCTATCATACGTTTCACTTACTGCTACATCCCAAATTGTTACGATTGGATTTTTTAATGTTGTTTTTACTGAACTCATGTGTATCTCCTTGTTTTAGTTAAAAGCGCCATTTTTCTCTCAATGACGAAGTCATTGTACCAGAAATGAGGTGTTATTTAGAAGAGAATTACATATATAAGTGAAAATAATTTGGAAATCGCATAGGAGTAGGGTCTGTAGAGGCAAAATAAATTTACGATTTTTGCTCGAAAATAGAGAATTTGAGCTAAAAATTGATTTTTTTGTCAAAACAACTCAGAAATCTGTGTATGATTCTTGGTCTTGGTTTAGCTTTTTTGAGACAGATTTTAGGGTCTCAGAAAGCAGAAACCCCTAGAGTGATGATGCTCTAAGGGTTTCCTAAACTGGTGTTTGCCCCACCTGCTTGACAAAGATTATACCCTTTTTCTCAGTTTGGCAACCTCCAGTAACACGAGAGGTGATATGTCTAGCTATTTTTGCTTCACTCAGACCTCTATAAATATCAAAGAGATTCAGCAAACGTGTTACCAAAACCTGTTGATTGATGGTAGATTTTTCTATCGTAGAGTGCAGAAGGCTGAGTACCTATTACAAGGTAGCGATGACTCTAACCTAACTGACTGTAATTGTTTTAGGCTCGGATAATACTGCGAAGGACGTTATGCCGATAAATCTCTAGCTACTTTAATTAGTAGTTAGGGATTTCTTACTCGAAGCCACCAACTCAGGAGCGTTTTCCGATAAGTTAAGAGCTTTAAAAAAAAGGGATTTATCCCTCGCTCTGTTGAAGTAAGTCTCCGAAGGAGAAGTCATAAAAGCTAAACCAACTACACAATGTATCTCATTTGATATAATAGAATCTTTTTCAATATACTTTTACTATGGCTAAAGTAATCTATTACAAATCAATCCCATTAGAAATCAAACGATTAGGTATCACACAACACAAGTGTGCTGATATGCTTGGGTGTTCTCTTAGTGGTCTTACTCATCGTATCAAAGCAGATAAACAACAGCTTCATTGGGCAATATATGGCTTGGCAAAATATTTAGATAAAGAAGATAATCTACAGGAAAATGTCAAATAGTTTTAGTCAGGAAGAACGTGAATCATTAACTAGAACAATGGCAGACTTAACACGTTTAACTGGTGCTGTTGAGGACAAAGAATTGAAAGAGAATCTTGAGAAGCATATTCTAGGCTTGTGTGACCAACTAAGGTCAAGGTTGATAATGGATATGCATAGAGAACGATGAGAAACGATGAGCATGAAGTTCAGAAAGCTATCTGTGAGTATTTAGACATCAGACGTATTTGTTATTTTGCTATTCCAAATGGTGGTAAGCGTGGAAAAATTGAGGCAAAAAAATTCAGAGCTGAAGGAGTCAAGAGTGGAGTGCCTGATTTATTTATTCTATGGGAGTCGCAACCATTTTTTTTAGAGGTCAAGAGACCCAAGAATGGATTAGTTCCTAAAGGTAGAGTGACTAAGAATCAGACAGAGATGATGGATAAACTTAAAGAGAATGGAGCTGACTGTGCAATTGTGTACTGTGTAGCAGATGTTATAGAACAATTTATTGATTGGGGAATAGGTCATTAAACAAACAAAAATCACTAAGGCTGCACGAGGTCAGACATGCACTTTGAAGCTAGATAAGTGTCATGGTGGTGTCGAAAATGAGACAGTAGTCTTCTGCCACAAGAATGGTGGAGGAATGGGGTTGAAATCTAAAGACGAGGATGGAAAGGATGTAGGGTTCTTTGGATGCAGCTATTGTCATTCAGTCTACGATAGGCAAGTAACGCATCCATATTATAAACCTTGGTTTGTCGATGAGCTTGTAGAGTACGCAATCAAGGAGACAGATAAAAGATTAGTTAAGATGGGTCTGAAGTGAGTGAATACATTTGATGAGGATTTAAGAGTAGGTCAGAGTGCTGAGAGAGATGTTCTGAAGTTATTACAGACCCAATATCCTAGTGCGTTTATCATTGAGACCTATTGCAAAGAAATGGATATATTCGTGCCTGAGATACTCAAGGGTTATGAGGTTAAGAAAGATTTTAAGAGTAAGTACACAGGGAATTTAGTAGTAGAGATTTCTATGTATGGTAAGCCTTCTGCTTTAATGACTAGCAAGGCTGAAGCTTGGGTTTTTGTTACTCCATCCAAGTATGCCTTCATAGAACGAGAGAGAATTAAAGATTGCATTATAGAAAACAACTTACAATTTAAAGAGTTTGTTGGTAAGGGAGATACAGAACCTAAGAGTGCTTATCTAATTAAAGAAGAATTACTTTTTAGTTATGCTTATAAGATTTTAAATTATGAAACGAATGCTACAGAGAGAAAAACCTAAAGCTGACATCCTAGAGAACATGACACGTCAAATGTTTAAGGAGACTAAGGTAGATGAGATTATCGTGGAGATGAAACCTAACACTCAATCAAGGTCAACTAAACAGAACGCTCTCTATTGGAAATGGCTAGGTGTTTTAACAGAGACAGGTAACTCTCAGGGTGCATTGCATCAGTATCTTGCCCAAGAATTTTTAAGTCCTGTTGTAGAACAAGTCCAAGGTAAGCCAATATTAGTGATAAAATCGACAACAACACTAACTGTAAAAGAGTTCGCAGAGTATTTAAGTAGGGTTGAGGAATTTGCTGATGAACTTGGGTGTATACTTCCAAGACCTGAAGATTTATATTTAGAGAGCATGATGAGACAATGACTGAAGAAGAGATTGAGATTGCATTTCAAAATAAGCTACCTTATATGTATATAGCTTTGCTTGAATATTGTTCGGAAGTTACTGGAGATTCTTGTGATGTAATAGATGACCACATAGAACAGACTGTCGTACTAAAACAGTTTGCAAGATTGGAGAAGCTCAATGGCTAGACCAAGTATATATTCTGAGAAGTTAGCTAATAGAATGCTAGAAGAGATAGCATCAGGAAGAAGTGTCATTGGAATGTGTAGAGAGGAGGAATGGACTCCGAATGCAGATACATGGTACAGATGGTTGTATAAGATAGAAGGATTATCCGATAGATACGCACGTGCGAAAGCTCATCAGAGTGAGAGAGAGGCTGACATAATCTTAGACATCGCAGACAACGCAACTAATCAAGACTTTCAGGTAGCAAGACTGAGAGTTGATGCAAGAAAATGGATAGCTGCTAAACTCTTACCAACTAAGTATGGAGATAAGACAAGCATAGACCACACATCTAGTGATGAATCCATGAAGCCAACAGTTATTAAATTAGTAGCCAAGGTAAATGAATGAAGAAGCTTTAATAGAGCTACCACCAAAGCTAGTACCAGTATTTGAGGGTGAGGCTAGGATTCGTGGTGCTTATGGCGGGAGAGGGTCAGGAAAGACACGCAGCTTTGCTCTAATGAGCGCAGTATTTGGCTATCGTTGGGGTAGTTCAGGTGTTAGTGGTACGATATTATGCGGTAGAGAGTTTATGAACTCGCTTACTGAATCATCATTAGAAGAGATTAAAGCTGCTATACGCTCAGTTCCTTGGTTAGATGACTACTATGAAATAGGTGAGAAGTTCATTAGGTCTAAGGATGGCAAGATAACCTACACGTTTGCAGGTCTCAGACGTTCACTAGATAGTATCAAGTCTAAGTCTCGTATCCTATTAGCATGGATTGATGAGGGCGATGTAGTTTCAGCTAGAGCTTACGATGTACTCCTGCCATCTATAAGAGAGGAAGACCTTTCAATTGGATTCAGCTCAGAGGTTTGGATAACATGGAATCCTGAGTCAAAGTATTCAGCAACGCATGAAAGATTCAGAGCGCAACAACCAAGCAACTCTAAGATAGTCATGTTGAATTACAGAGATAACCCTTGGTTTCCTCAAGTGCTAGATGACCAACGCATTGAAGACAAAGAGAAGCGACCTGATATGTATGAGCATATTTGGGGTGGAGGCTTCTTAATTTATTCAGAGGGTAGTTACTATGCTACCGAGATGAGAAGAGCCAAGGACGAAGACAGAATAACCAAGGTAAGATATGACAGAGCCAAGGGAGTAGTAACCAGTTGGGATTTAGGCATAGGTGATTCAACAAGCATAGTCTTTGCACAATTCGTTGGTACTGAAGTTCACATCATTGACTACTATGAAGCATCAGGAGCAGGTCTTGAGCATTACGTTAAGGTATTACAGGACAGAGGTTACGTATATGACCAACACGTATTTCCACACGATGTCAGAGTACGAGAGCTTGGAACTGGTAAGAGTCGTATCGAAACATTAGAAGACTTAGGCATACACAATATAGAGATAGCACCTCAGTTACTTATTGATGATGGTATTCAGAAGGTCAGAGAGCTAATAGACAAATGCTTCTTTGATGAGGAGAAGTGTGAGAAGCTGATAGACTCATTACTTTCTTACTCACGTGATTGGGATGATAATGGTAAAACGTGGAGAATGAGACCAAAGCACGATTGGAGTTCTCATGGTGCGGACGCAATGAGGTATCTCTCAATTGGATACCAACCATTCAACGAGCATTGGGATAAGCCAATGAGACGTAACTTGCAAGGAGTAGTATGAGTTTAAGTATGCTATGGGATATGTGGAATAACAAAGGCGAGGTTGCTGAAGGCTTACTCTCTGCTTTCACGAATCCTACACAAGAGGTTGAGTTAGGTGCTGATTGGGATAGGAAAGCTGTTGGACATAACATTCCAGTTGATGTCGGACTCTTAGCAAAAGATATTAAGACAGTAGTGACACATCCTAAAGAAGCATACGAGGTAGGCACAGGACTTATTGGAGGTGCTTGGAGACATGGTTTAGAAAAAATAATGCCACAAGGAGTTATGGATGCACTCGGTAAGGTAGATGAGTTCGTTGGTTACGATAGTGAATCTGATAAAGCCATAGCCTCTGAAGCTTGGCAAGGCTTAGTTGCTACTCATGGTAGTTTAGAGAAGTTACAAAAGTATGGGAATGACCATCCTGTCTATTTAGCTGCAGAACTCTCAGGTCTCGGATTCTTAGCACGTCAAGTATCAAAGATGGTAGCACCTGCTGTGGTTAAAGCAATGGAAGCTACTGAGCTTGGTGTACCAATGGAGACTGTTATAAACAAGTACACAAAGAATTTAACTCCGAGTGGTAAAGGATTACTAGCTGACCAAAAGTTTGAAGCATTGGCAGTACATGGCAATCCTGATGGTAAGAAATTTATGGAGTTAGATTTCGATAAGATTGGCACAGGCATGGGTGTTCAAAAAGAAGCTTGGGGAATGAATGTAAGTCTGCAAGAAGAAACAGGTGTGTACTTTGCAGGTCAAGTAGACCCTGATTTATCTAAAATATACAGAGACAAACTAGACAACGACTATCTAACACCACTAGAAAGAGATATTTGGGGAGATGCTGAACTTGGCATTAGACCTGAAGTTGTTAAAAAACGTATATTAGAAAAATACAATCCACCTACGGAGTTCAATGCTACTGTACAAGTACCTAAAGCTACTAGAGCTGAAATTGATAGAGTTATGGCAGAGTTTGAGAAATACCACGATAATTCTAAAGCTCAACTATACGGACTAGACCTCCATGATGACGCTATTAAGTTAATGATAAATCAAGAAAAGCCTATGCTTCAGCAACCTTTGAACGTACAGGAGCTTATGAAAAAACATAATGCACCTTCTGATATGACAGGAAGACAGTTCTATGACAAGTTGGCTGAAGAGTTTGCAATTGAAGTTGGTGGTGAAGGAGCTAGAAAAATGGCATCACTATACCTACTTGAAAATGGAATACCGGGCATGGAATACATTGATGATGTCACAAGAAGTAAGAGCAGTATTAAGCAAGGATTACTTACAACAGAACCTCTGAAATATAACTATACTCTGTTTGATAATAGCTCTCACACAATGCTAACTCGACAAGGCAAGGATATATACAAAGACGCATTGATTGCTTCACACAATTTAGAAGAAGGTGCTTTGTTAAAACACATAGGAGCAGAAGGTCAGATACCTATGCCATCACTTGCTATTACTAAAGCTAATGCTCCTCTAGATAATTTTGGTGAATATACCTTGTTAGGAACTCCTAGTTTGATTACTCCTAGTAACAAGACTAAAACTTATAATGCTGATATATATTCAGGACGTGCGCCTTACGATTCTTTAAAGTACAAAGACCCTGATGCTGTATTCAATTCACTAGACCCTCAAGAATTACAATGGCTAGTTGGGTATACATCTCGTGATTGGTTGACTGACCCTAAAGTCCACCATGACTACCATTCGGGCAATAAGACTTTAGCATCAGAAAAAAAGATAGATTATAGTACAACAATAGGTCAAGAATATCTTAGAAAAATCAGAGAAAAGTTTGACTATCTTGACCCGGGTGCTTTAGAAAAGCGATTGCTTCATGTAGAAAAAGCAAGACAAGCAGGTTATGACCCTTATGATTTTGAGAATTACGAAAAGATGGTGACTGAAGTTAATAAATTGCATAAAGAAAAACATGGCAACAAAGTAGGACGTTTAATTAATGCTTACGAAAGTGTAACAATCCCTGAAGAAGGGATGTTAGGAGAAACAATTAGAATGATGATGAACCCTAAAGGTTATCACACACCAACAGGCAAGAAAAGACCTGACGTACCTTACGACCCTAAGTTAGCTCTTAAAAAAATGAGAGAAAAGAAAGCTTACCAACCGGGTGCTGAGAACATGGAAGGAGCAGGTCAAACAAGGGCAATGACTGCGAGAGAATTTAAAAGTCTAGACGAGATTAAAGACGCAAGAGGTAATATTGTTAAAGGTGAGGGTTTGTTCGATGAGGGTTTTATGCAAGAATTTGGTGCATTACGACAAGACCTTAATAAAGAGATTAGAGACTATGCCAAGTTGTCTTATAACGACAAAGAGATGGTATATAACATGATTGAAGACATCATTAAAACTGGAGAAATGTCTTGGTTTTATAGAGATAAAGTTGACCAAAGCGTCAGAGGAGAAGCTGGTAAGAAGCATATTGAATCCTTAGTTGATGCACTTAAACAAAAAGGTAAAGATTTAGATACAACTTACTTTGAGTCTAAACCTAATCGTTTAGTTGACTTGACTGAATTTAAAGGAGCTATTGTTCCTAAAGAGATACCAAAGTTTGTAGAAAAGCTGTTAAAGAATGCAGGCATACAGAAAATATTAAAATATGGTTCACAAAAAGAACGTAAAGAATTGTTCAAGAAGTTCCCTGAATTAATGTTTGCAGGATTAGCAGTTCCTACAAGTGGACTACTAGCTACTCAAGATGATGATGAAGGAAAACTTAATAGTGGCTTATTAAAGTGATATACTAATGTGAAATTACACAGGGGAGAGACATGGGCGATGAATTAGATATTCAAGGTTTATTGAGTTTACTAGGTAAAAAGATTAGTAGTCTCGGTATCGGAGACCGAACACCAGTAGCAGATAAAGCAGCACAAGGAGTCATGGATATAGGGAAAGATATAGCTAGTGGTACAAGTGCATTTGCCAAGAAAATGCAATGGCTACAAAACAATCCTAACGCTACTTCAGAACAATCTATGGCATTTGATGGTTCTATAGACACACCTGCTGAGAGAGATTGGTTACAGAAAATGCAATGGCTATCAGAAAATCCTGAAATCACAGAAGAACAGAAAAAAATATTGGGCATCAATGTAATGAGGAGAGGAGGAGATACAATTCAAAATCTAGGTATTGGTATTGGAAGAGGTTTAGACACACCAGCTGAGAGACAATATCAACTTGGTGCAATGCAAGGTCAACTTGGTGCAGGAGCAATGCCAACAGGACAACCAAACATGGGTGCTTTAGGCATGAGAGCTGAGTTTAATAGGCAAATGTCTGCCTTACCACCACAGGAAGTTCAACGTGTTCAACAAATATTAGCTCAATTGAACGATGAACAGCGACAGGTATTTATGCAAGGAGTAGCCAATGGTAATACTCCTTTAGGTGGTTACGGAGTACAAAACGAAAGTTATAGACTATAAGGATTAATTATGGCTTTATCTAATTACACAGGACTGAAAGCTTCAATAGCAGATTTCCTAAACCGAGACGATTTAACGACAGTTATACCTGACTTCATAACCTTGGCAGAGTCTCAGATTAATAGAGATGTACGTCATTGGAAGATGGAAGTTCGTTCAAGTGGTCAACAAGATGCATTAGACCAACACATGCAAATACCTTCCGATTGGGTAGAGACGATACGATTGCATATAACAGGGAATGGAACTTCAGTAATTAATCTCATATCAAGAGATGCAATGGCAGACAAACGTGCTGCTTCTGAAGATGCAAGTGGT
>Ga0098059_1001381_pt1 | contig 12226 bp, 1 predicted proteins | sample 20_taG_FD_92580 | JGI IMG/M metagenome (GOLD analysis project Ga0098059, IMG submission 92580) | Marine viral communities from the Subarctic Pacific Ocean - 20_ETSP_OMZ_AT15318 metaG | ecosystem: Environmental > Aquatic > Marine > Oceanic | place: Subarctic Pacific Ocean | collected 2015-01-19
ACAAGTTCAAACCCCACAGGGGGAAATGATGGCTATAAGCGCTAGCGATATAAATGACATGTCTGAAAAGGCGGTTACCCAGTATGGCTTTGGAGCTAAAGCAGCTTCGGGATATAGTGCTTTGATAGACGCTGGGAGATCAGGTTTACCTTACGACTCTGATTCGGTTAAAACAGAGAGTAGGAGATTGCTCGAAGAGTTAGGCCCTAACGGTTTAGCTTCAGTCATGGGGGATAAGGGGATTATAACTGATGAACCATTGATAAAGCACGCTGGAGAAGCTTATTGGGCTGACGCAAATGTGGACTCATGGAATCTTATTCATGAAGCTATGCAAACAGAAAAGGGGGAGAATGATTTACTTGAACTTGGAGTTGAAGCTTTAGAGCGAGTCGCTTTTAACAAACACGCGACGGGGTATGCTGAGTTTCAGAAGGAGAATAACAGTAATCCAACAGAGTTGTCTGCCGCAGAATTAATAGAAAAGTACGCTTAACATGAATAACGTACAGATAGCTGAATTAACTGATATCATTAATAAAATGAAGCAGGGCAATCCCCCTGCTACAGAAGGTGAAATAGCTAGAGTTGTAGAGGAATATAGCACTAAAAGTGAAGGTGAGGGAGAGCCTATAAACGGAGGCAGTGGAATTGAAATAGGATCGTATGATGACGATTTAGATATGTCTAATGCAAAAACTATCATAGACAAGTCTGAAGGTGAAGTTGTAGACGCTTACTTAGATAGTCCTGATCACCCTGGTTTAGCTGTCGAGAAAGCTGGTTTTATGTTTGGTGACGCTGTTAATTTTGTACGTCCTGACGGAAGTCGTATTTATGTAGACCTGCAAAACGATTTAGAGAACGAGCAAAAGAAGCTAGACGAATTAAACGCTTGGTATGGGGAGAACGAAGAGAAAGCTTCGCTGGGACTGTGGGGTACTTTAGGCGCCGCTGCGCCGACAGCTACTGGGGCGGACGTGAACAACCGGTTTGTTAAAGAAAAAGAAGTAGAGAACGTTAACACTAGCTTAAGTAAAATGCACAGCGAGGGCGGTAACAACTACCGCGTTGAGCATGCTAGGGTCGGAGAAAAAGAACGCCGGGCACAGGAGGGTAAAGGTATGTATACACTTACGAGTGACAGTGGGGATGATATCGAGTTTGAGGAGTGGGGTGATTTACAGAAGTACTTATGGGACAACGTCACAGAGGAAGAGCTTAGTATGCTCCGCGAGGCGGACTTAGATGAAGCTGACGTTGTGATAAGGGAAGGTAAAGAGGTAGAAGCTAAAAGATACAGCGACTTAACTGATGAAGAAGCTATGGATAATTGGGTTGAAGACGGTCGTGCTAGAAATCTATTAGAATCTAGATTAAAAGATCTAAACCTGAATACGGATGACCAAGCTTTATTTGATAGCATGTTATCTTCTGATGATGCTATAGATAAGGCTATATCTGGTGTCTCATATGGTAACAATTTAAGCGCGCGCTTTAAAAATCTGTATAATTCTCTTGGAGGGGAGTATGATATCAGAACTGTTGGAAATGATCCTAGAAGGTATAGTGACGAGGGAAGAGAGAAAGTGAGATTATTCTTAGAAAACCTTAATCCCACTTCATCAATGATAGAAGCGGAGAAAAGAAGAATGGCTGACGACTTTGGCAGTAAGTGGGTGCAGACTAAGTTAAAAAACCATCCGAACTATAGAGGTATACAAGCGGCGTTAGACGCTGAGACATCTAGCACTAACGTGAAACCGCAATTCCAAGCTCATAAAGATAAGTTTAAAAACCTAGAGGATCTAGCTAAAACTGATATTAAAAAGGTTGACGCTAGAACTAATGATATACTTAGTAATATAAGTAGCTTAAGGAGTAAAGGGTCTGATATTGGATACACAACTAAAGAGATAAACGGGAAACATATCATTACTATAACAGGAGGGGATAAAGAATTAGTAAAACAGTATCAAAACCAAGTAAATAAGCAGCAAGGTATATATAATAATATAATAGGGGAATACGAAAAAGAGCATGGAAACCTTGTGGATAAATACGACACATGGCGCGCTGAAACAGAGGAATACACTAAGGCCGCAGGTATTTCTAACAGGGAGATGGATACATTCACTTTAATGGGTGAAGATCTTTTAGGAGGATTTGAGCAAATGGCGTTAGGTATGCCAGCCGCTTTCGGCAGTGAGGCCGCTATGGATGGGTTAGACGCCTTGCAAGCTGAAAGTGAAAGTTTAGCTATGGATCTTGGATACGATGAAGCTTGGGAGCTAGGTGAAACTGGATCGTACGTAGGTAGAAGCATATCTAAGCAGACAGCTAACGTAGCGGTGGCGGTGGCTGCATCTTCTTTAGGTATGCCTCCAGTAGCCGTTGAAGCGACCGTAGGTACAATCTTTGGTTTGGGTGCTGGTGGTCAAAAAAGACAGCAGTTAAGAACAGCTAGTAGAATGGCTGAGCAGGCTAAGCTAGATATGGTGGATCTTGAAAAGCTGAAAGATTCTATGGATCCAGAAGAGTACGCTGAGCAAATGGCTCAGTTAAAAAAAATAGAGGCTGTAGGGGACTTGGACAGATGGCAAATAGAAAGTATAGTATGGGGTACAGCTGCGATTGAAGGAGTTGTAACAGCTAAGCTTGGTACACTACCTAATGCTAGAGCTATGAAAAACGTTTTTGGAGGTAAAGGCGTTAATGTAAACCCATACATGACAAAGGGACAGAGAATGAAGGACTTCTTATGGAAGTTTGGAAAAGGCGTAGGTGGAGAGATTGCTGAGGAAGAGATAATACTATTTGGTAGTGAAACATGGGAAGGAGTTATGAACCGCGAACATGATATTAGCTTTGCGGAGTGGGATGAGACTCTTGTTCAAGCTGTTTTACTAGCAGGACCTATGAACGGTCCAACTGGAGCTTACTCCTCCGTGACTCAACATATGGCTGGTAAGGAGTATAGAGAATTATTCGATGATGTAACAGAGGTGAACACTAGACTTAGTAGGGAACTAAAAGATCCAAACCTTACTGAAGATGAGAAAGAGAGAGTACAAACTGAGTGGGTAGAAAACCTAGCTAGACTAGGTGTAGAGGGATCTGGCTTAGAGGTTGATGCTATGGTCACTGGTCCGGATGGTTTAAGGAAACTAGCTGCAACTGCTTTAAGTTTAAACCGCTTGTATATAGCGGCAGATGTAAAACACACTGATAGCCCAGCGGATAAGCAGAAGAAGATAGATGATCATATAGCAGAATTAGAGAAAAAATCTAAAACTGAAGCTCAAAGCTTTAAAGATAGATATGATAGAGCTGTTAGGGAAAAAGCTAAAATACACGCTGCCACTAAAGCTAAATACAAAGAGAACACAGCTTTAGATGAGGGTGGTATCATAGAACAGATATATGGATCTGAAGGTTTAAAGATGGCTTTAGAGATGGCTGAGAAAGATTCGAAGTTTAAAAAGCTACCTGACAGAGATAAACTAATAACTATACATGAGAAGATAAAAAAGGATTTTCTAGACAGTGAAGTAGCCGCTGCTAAGCGAGATGATAAAGTGATAAAAATGGTTGAGAGCATGGTTTACGACGAGGTAGATAATGACGGCAACAAATTGAAGGGAGGAAAGGAAGGGTATTTCAAAAGAAATAATAAGAAGAGGAGAACATCTAAGCAAATCAAAGAAGAAGAAAGATTATATGAGTTATGGGCAACTCAGCAAAACTCAAGAATAGTAGAAGGCATAACACTAAACAAGGACGTGACTCTAAAAAAACCACCGTCACTAACTGAAGCTGATATAAAATCATTTGATGATATATTAGATGACAAGGGTGAGGTTGTGGAAACTGCTCAACAGCAGTTAGAAAACTTCATAAACAAGCAAGATATTCCTGATAGTGAGAAAAAGTATATCATAGATGGTTTTAGAAAAGGTGAAGTAAACGGTACTATTATAGATGGTAAGTATATCGTATTAGACGCTGTACAAGCTAGAAAAAACCTAGCGGAAGGCACTTTACTTCAGGCAACAGCGATTCTTCACGAGTACAGTCACTTCTTAGATAATATAACCATGAAGGATGGTGAGATGGTTCAAATGGCTGAGAACTTAAACGAGTCGTTAGAGTCTAATCCCATTTTAAAATTACTTCACGACGCAATAGTAGAGCGAGGTAGTAATATATTTGATAGTGATGGTAATCCAGAGTATAACTCTGAGCTACCTTTCAAAGAGCAATCAAATAAAGCTAAAGAAGAATACGTTAAGTATGCTGAGGAAATGCTTTTACAGAGAGCATTTTGGAGGCAACTTAATGAAGCTAAGAAAGCTGGGGCAGGTATAGGTAATACACTTCGAGGATTTGTAGGTGGAGATTTTAATTTTAAAAGTGAGGGGACTGCTCTACACTATATAGTTGCGTACGGTCAATCATGGTTAAAAGGCGAAGATTCTAAATTAGTAGAACGTAAAAAGAAAGCATTTGTGCCTAGGAAAGATGACGAGAAGGGGACGACAAGTGAAAGTAGATCTGCTCGTGATGGGTTTGCTGAGAGAACTATAGCTATTGATCTAGGTTTAAAAGACTCTACAAGAAAAATAGTAGAAAAAAACGAAGAGATATATCAGCGTATAGTAGATATAGCTGAAGCTAAAGGTGTTAGAGTATCTAAAGCTTTGGTAACGCAAAGTATGAGGGATGAGTTAGTGGAAAACAATTTAGCTAGAGCTTTCGCTCTCGCAAGGAGAGCTGCTGGAGTAGCTAGAAACCTAACTTTAGAGGAGGGTTTAAAGATAGATAATGTTACAGAGTGGTTCCAGGAGTATAGTTTAAAACTCGCGGAACTAGCTAGAACATGGGATCCAAGCAAGAATGACAGCTTCGGAGCTTATATGAATCAGCTTCTACCGAAGAAATATTCAGGTATACTTGAAGGGTTAAAAAGTGAGCTCGAAACTAAAAGCATGGATAGCGACGAAGCTACTAGAAGAAGAGTTGAGGCGATTGAGGTTGAAAGTGATACAGAATCAAGACCTGACACGCGTAGAAAGAAGACGAATGTTCTTAAGATTGGTAACGTTGAAGGGAAAGCAGATGTTATAAAGGATGCCGTTGAGGTTAATCCAGGTGATACATTTAAGGAGGTTTCAGATTTAACTAACATAAACGGTAACACTGCTAAAGTTGGAGAAATTATATTTGATGTTCCTGGCAAGAAGATATTAGATAGAAATGAAAAAGGAAAGTCAATATCAGCTAATCTAACTTACGCTAAGAAGATCGTTAATGGTATACCGGAAGCTTCTGAAGCTGGGAATATACAGTCGTTTTACAACCAGCCACAGACTATTGATAAGCTTTTAAAAATACTACCACCAGAAAACGTCAGTAGTAGCGATGCTGACATCAACGAAATAGGGGAAAACATAGATGTTGATAGAGATATTCTAGGTAGAGGTTTAGGTTTAAACAATAATGTATTAAATTACTTTTACGATAAAACAAACAAGCGATCACAAGGTTTAAAATCACAACCTTTCATTTGGAAACTAAAGCCAGAATTTAAAAACCCAACAACTAAGACTGTAGCTAAGGTTCAAGCAGATCTAGGTATCACGCCTCGTGGTGAGCTGAATAATTATAACAGAGACATCGGTCAACTACTGAAAGGTGTAGCTAAGTTCCAGGCTCAACAGACAGCTTTGTCTACGGCTCAAAGGATTTTAACAGAACGGAAAGCTTCAAAGAAACAGATAGCTAGTGTAACAGCTGCTCAAAGCAAAACTGCTTTTAGTGAGAACATCTCAGAGATTGGGAAGTTTATGCGTCAGAATCTTGCTATGGATGATGCTAGGGTTAGAGACAAGTTACTAATCGCAAACAAATTAGCGCCTACGTTTAAGATTACAAAATCGGAAGACATTGAAGGCTACACTGATATGTTAAAGCGAGATGTGTTTCCGTTACTTCCGTACGAAGCTTGGTTTGGTCCACGTGGAGGCACGATCCTTACAACGTCCGCGGCGTTTAACCTCTCAAGTAAAGATCCACTTTGGGCTGAGATACAAGCTGCAGTAAAAGCGCTTGATAAAGGGCCAAATGACAAGAGTATAAAGTATGGCGCACCAATTGATGGTGTTAACGTGTCTGAAATGTGGTCATTAAGAAACAAGTACAAACCACTATTTGAGACTCCAGAGAAAGCCAGGGAAAATATAAAGAATGGTGAGATCGCTGATTTCAATGAGCAAGTTGGTTTAATACATGAGGCTCTTTGGAAGAGAATAAGCAAGTCTATAAAGAAAAATAAAAACTCTGCATCTGGTATTGCTACTTACTTAGGGTTAACGGCTAACGACACTGGTCACTGGCATAAAATGGGTGCTCAATTTGCAGGCTTCTCTACAGAGCTTACAAAGAGAAAGAAGGATAAGAAAGGTAGAGATCAAAAGATACGGGTTGAGTACGAGCACGCTATGCCTGCTACTCAAGCTTACCTGTATCTATTGAACGCGGCTATAAATCACAATGAGTCTTTTGATTACACATACGGCAAGATAATTGAGAACTATAAGCTAATAGCTTTAGACAAAGCTATGGATGATAAATTGAGGTACGCTAGAACAAAGAGGGGAAGAAGCTTAATGACCAACATGCCAGATGGCTGGAACCCTGAGACTGGATTTTGGTGGGAAAGGTATTTCAATGATATAGCTTATGCACAAGATGGCGGTATCGACCCTTCTTCAATAGAAGGGTTAGATGGTAAGACTTTTGCTGAGAAGTTAAATATAAATGCTGCGGGAGTAGATCCAGCATTGGAGTTTGTTCGAGAAGCAGACGAAAAATCTAAAGACTCTAAGATCTTAAACAAATCTCTTAAAGCTTCTAGTAAAGCTTCTAGATCTGGTACTAATAAAAATATAGTAAAAGTTGGTAAATGGAATTTAGATATTTCCACTAAACAAGGTAAGAAGATAGCTGCAGAATTAGCTGATATAAAAACCGTTAGTTCTAGTGAGTTCAAGCGAGTGGGGAGATGGAGTTTAGATACCTCTACCAAAGAGGGTAAACGTATATTAGCACAGCTAGAAGAAATACCAACAGTTAGCTCTAGCGAAACTAAAGGTATCACCGTATTAGATTTTGACGACACATTGGCTACAACTAAGTCTAATGTTTTGTACACTATGCCAGATGGCACAACGGGTAAATTAAACGCTGAGGAGTTTGCTAGACAAGGCGGTGATTTGTTAGCTCAAGGAGCTATATTTGATTTTTCAGAATTCGATAAGGTTGTTGGTGGTAAGACAGCACCTCTATTTAATAAAGCTATGAAGCTCTCTGAAAAGTTCGGAACAGACAACATGTTTATTCTTACAGCTAGATCACCAAATTCGGCTCAAGCTATTAAACAGTTTTTAGACACACAAGGCTTAAATATACCACTTAAGAATATTACAGGTCTAGGTAAGTCAGAAGCTGAAGCCAAAGCTTTATGGATAGCGGAGAAGGTGGGTGAGGGTTACAACGACTTCTACTTTGCAGATGATGCTATTCAAAACGTTAAAGCAGTTAAGGATATGCTTAACACATTTGATGTGAAAGGTAAAGTTCAACAAGCTAAAACTGAGCTTTTAGATGACCCAGAGACTTCTATTAACGATATTAAAGATACTAAAAGATTAGCTAATCCAGGTACTTATAGTAATATAAGATTTTCTAGAAGTCATAGATCTGAATATGAGAATACAATATCTAAAAATAGACCTGACTTAGTTCGAGATGGCTTAGTTTCTAAAACGATTGATAACATGTTTGACTTTATCGATGGTTTAAATGTGCCTGGCGATAAGAAAAGGAAATATGAAAGAATCACTACTAAATGGTTAGCTACGAGCAACGTAAAGCTAGCAGAGGATCAGTTTAAAATTACTGATGCTATTAATCTAGCAGAAAGGTTTAAGTTAGATTTGTTTTCTTACAACAATCCTAACGAGATCATAGAAGCATATGCTGGTAAAGTTAAGAAAAAGCCTTTAGACCCAAATAAAGTGAAGGAGTTTTCTGAAGGTGTCACCACTAATGAAAAGCATGGTATTACAGAACACGTAGTAGAGGACACCAAAGAGGGTCAACAAGCTGTTAGAGATATTATAGATTCTCATTGGGGCAAAAAATCTAACCCTTGGTGTGTAACTCAAACAAGTGACTCTGACATTGGTTATGCTGAGATCAACACGCTTGAAGACGCAAAGTCTTTTGCTAAAGAAAAACGAAGCGAAGGCGCTACCGTTACTATAAAAAAGCTTAAAGAACCTGGTAGAGAGGGTTATTATTACCAAGTTAATTATGAGAACAAAACAAAGGGTAAATTAACGGAGGAATCTTGGGAACAATGGGTAAACTATGGTGATAAACCTAAAAGCATTGTTTTTCAAAATGGTAAGCTATTAGCTTTAAAAGCAAATAACCTGTATTGGGATAGGATGGACAACGATACTAAGTTTGTTGTTGTGAATATTAAAGAAGGTCGCACTACAACAAAGGTTGAACTTAGAAAAAAACCACGTGCGGTTGAGAAGGTAACGGTTAGTCAAGACGGAAACACTACTACAACAGAGTATTTAGTAGATACTAACGAGAATGCTAAAGGAACTAAAATTGTAGAAGAAAGAAGAAACGGTAAGAGAACTAAAACCACAGAACTTGATTTCTATGGAAACGTTAAAGAAGTGAAAACTTTCGGGCCAGACGGTTCAGTTACTGAGGTGAAAAAATACGACGCTATTGGTAAACTGTGGGCGGTTAATATGGGTATTGTTCCTGGAGGATATCCTCCTCTTGTAAGTTTCTTAAAAGAAAAAGGAGACATAGCAATACGAGAGCGTTATGACAATGGAGTATACACCCTTGAAGCTACAGTATTAATAGAAGGAGAGGCGCGTAAGATACAGTGGGAAGCGCCAGACAATGAGTCTGATCTAAAAAATGTTACGAATGAAGTTAATGGTAAAACACGAGTCGACCTTAAAAAGGTTTTAGAGCTAGACCCTAAAGCTAAGGGTGTACCCGGAAGTGGTGTTCAGTTTAGTAGATCAGGATCTAACACAATGTCTGAAATAATAGACGAGGGAGCAGCAGATTTAGATTCTGATCTTAATATTATATTAGAAGAAACTAAGGACGTAGATAGACGCAAGAGATTTTCAGCGGCTAAGGCTAGAAAGCGAGGGAAAAATAAAGGTAGGTTCAAGTTTTTCATACCGCCTTCAGCAGACGACTTCGCTGGACTTATGTATGCTTTTATGGGTAAGGGCAAACAAGGGGAGCGACATCATGAATTCTTCAAGAAGAACCTCTTTGATCCGTTTTCTAAAGGTATCCGACAGTTAAACAGAATTAGACAGAGTGTAGCTAATGACTTAAAGCAGTTAAAGAAAACTATGCCTGATGTTAGGAAAAAGCTAGGTAAAAAAATAGCTGGTACTGAGTATACTTATGAAGACGCTATAAGGGTTTATAACTGGGATAAAGCAGGGTTCGATATACCGGGTTTATCTAATACTGATAAGAAAGCTTTAATTGAAGCTGTTGAAAACGATGCTCAATTAAAAACCTTTGCTCAAGGTGTTAATTCTATTAATAATGTACCTGGTGAAACAGTGGAACCAGGTAATGATTGGTTAGGTGGTACTATCAACTCTGATATAAGTGAGATTCTTGAGAAAGCAAGAGCTACAAACTTACAGCAATGGATTGATAATAAAAATATCATATTCAACGAGGCTAATCTAAATAAGATTGAGGCTGTATACGGAGCTAAGTTCAGGGAAGCTTTAGAGGATAGTCTGTGGCGTATGGAACATGGAGGTACTAGAAGCAGAGGCAAAGATAGACTCTTGAATAACTGGATGACTTGGGTACATGGTTCAGTTGGTGCGACGATGTTCTTCAACGCAAGATCTGCTATACTACAGCAGTTGTCTAATGTTAACTTTTTAAACTGGCACGACAACAACCCTATTAAAGCCGCTAAAGCCTTCGCAAATCAGAAGCAATATTGGACAGATTTCGCGATGATATTTAATTCGCCTTGGCTCAAGCAAAGGAGAAGTGGTATCACCACTGACGTCAATGCTACTGAGTTATTAAACGCCATGAAGGATTCTAAGAATCCTATGAAGACCGCTATAGCTTATCTACTTAGACTTGGTTTTACACCAACACAAATCGGTGACAGTTTAGCTATCGCAACAGGTGGTTCTACTATGTATAGGAATAGAGTTAATACCTATATAGATCAGGGCATGAGTAAGACTGACGCTGAAGCTAAAGCCTGGATCGATATGATGGAGGTAGCAGAGGAAACTCAGCAATCTACTAGAGAAGATAAAATCTCTCAACAGCAAGCCTCGCCTCTTGGTAAGTTTATTTTAGCTTTCCAAAACGTCACCATGCAGTACAACAGGATTATGAAGAAAGCCACGCTTGATCTTGTCAATGGTCGAGGTGATCCAAAGGCAAATATATCTAAGATAATATATTACGGAACTGTTCAGAATATGATATTCTACGGATTACAACAAGCATTATTCGCGGCTATGTTTAGCGATGATGATGATGACCAATTAACGGAAGATAAGAAAGTAAAACTCGCTAATGGTATGTTAGATAGTGTACTACGTGGATCCGGTATACATGGAGCTGTAATAGCTACAGTTAAGAATGTCATAATGAAGTTCATGAAAGAAAAGGAGAAGATGGATGATAATAAATTCTTCACAGATCCTGATTGGGCTAATGTTTTAGTTGAGGGTTTAAATGTATCGCCACCTATAGGTATTAAAGCCCGAAAGATTCATAGTGCTTTAAAAACATGGGAGTATAATGATGATATCATTAGACACATGGATAAGATTGATATAGATAACCCTATGTGGGAAGGTATGTTTAACGTAACAGAGGCTGTGACAAACGCGCCGTTACACAGAGTATATAATAAAACCATGAACATCCGAGAGTCTTTGGATACTGATAACGAAACATGGAAAAGAGTCGCTATGTTTATGGGTTGGAGTAGATGGAGTTTTGGAATACGAAACCAAGATGTTATAGATGCTCGTGGTGAAGTTAAAGTAATCAAAGCGAAAGAAAAAAAAGATGAAGCTAGTAAAGCCTTTATTAAAGACCAAGAGAAAGAAAGAGATAAAGGTCAAAAAAACATCAAGTGTGCCGCGGCTACTAGGTCAGGTAATCGCTGTGGTAAGAAGGTTTTAAGCGGCGGGAACTATTGCACTATTCATGTAAGCGTACCGACTAGAAAGGACGGTAAAAAAACCCAGTGTACTCACATTAAAGGTGATGGGAAAAGGTGTAAAATGAAAACAACAAATAAATCTGGAAAATGTTACTACCACGACTGACTTTATTAACAACTATGATACTGTCCTGCTCTTTATGCTTCGGACAGGGTTTAGCTAAAGCTTTTAAGTTTGCTACGTTTTATACGGCTGTAAATGGAGGGAACTCCATAGCTGATCAAGATGTATGGTCTGTTACTCATGGCGGTTTGCAGAATGAAACTATAGAGACACCGTTTGATTACGCTTTTACATTTGGTGTAAGGAAGATCGCTAGGTTTGGATACGAAAACAGAGCTAAAGTTTTCTATGATGGAACTGAAGAGTCTTGGTCGGATGGGGCGAACGTAGGTAAACGTAATGGTTTAGAGTTTCTAGCAGAAGCTAAATACAAAAGGCAGATGGGTCAAGAGTTCCTTGATCAAAACCACTTTCTTAGATATGTAGGGGATGAGGTTATAGTTAAAGGTGAATACTTGCAAGATGGATTCGCGGATGTATCTTACTTTGAAACATCAGAGAGATATAGACTTAAACTAGGTAAAAAGTTTTCGTTAAACCTAGGTGTAGCTCAAAGACTGTCTGAACCATATGGATTCGACCCTTTAGCCGATTGGTTATTAGATAACGGAAACTTACATTATACATACTTAGCTTTACAAGAAGGTTATACTATGGAGTTTGATAGCCAGGGAGGGATTGAGTATTGCGAGCCATCAGGGAGGTGTGTCGCTGTTAGTTCAGAGGTTTGGGAGGCTGTAGTTATACCTGTAGTTATATCTGATTATGTAGATAGGAAGCGAGATGAGTTAAGTAACCTACTTCAATTGTCTGTAGTA
>Ga0098059_1001385_pt1 | contig 12207 bp, 10 predicted proteins | sample 20_taG_FD_92580 | JGI IMG/M metagenome (GOLD analysis project Ga0098059, IMG submission 92580) | Marine viral communities from the Subarctic Pacific Ocean - 20_ETSP_OMZ_AT15318 metaG | ecosystem: Environmental > Aquatic > Marine > Oceanic | place: Subarctic Pacific Ocean | collected 2015-01-19
AATGGCCTGAGTAATCTCCTGCTACCCCAGAAGAAACGAACCGTTGGGAGGTGCCAACAATCTGACGGGCAATGCCGGTGCTATAAAAGTCGCTACTGTAAGCCCCGTGTGTCTGGAAATAGCTCCCGCAAGTCGCCATCTTATTTTTCGGACTGTCGGCGGGGGTATAAGAGAAGGAACGAAACTCTCCCCTCCCTGCACCCTTCTCGTATACAAAGATTATCTGCGCCCACTTAGTGCCGTCCCCTGTCGGCATCGCGATTGTGTAATGCCCGAGGTCGTTATCCCACCAAGCATGAGGTTCGGGAAGAACCCCGCTCAGATTTCTATAGCTCTTGGCGTAGGCATATAGCAGGGGTGTCTTCGGACACTGGTCAACTAGCTTTAGCCAAGTCTCGGTGATCTCCTTAGAGTGACTTTGAGTTTCCAACGTCAACCCGCTTAATGCTCTTCTTATTGAATGGATACCGTGCCTACTACAGAAGAATAAATCTTGGCCTACATTCGCAATCGTATTTCTCCCGAACAGTCCAAGTGACACTCGGAAGTCGGTTGCTATCTGCCAATTATTGATGTCGGTGTCCGTAATATAGATGAGGGTCTCATTCTCTCCGAAGACAACTAGTTTGTCCCCTTCAAGAACGCCCAGCCCTTTAATCTTATCAGGTCCAGAGAATTGGTTTTTGACATCAAGGATTGCACCGTCCGTAGCCAAAGCCGTAGACCCATCACTGGTGTTTGTCCTCCAATCGTATGGGTTGTCGAGGGTAGAGATGTGAATTTCTGTATCCTTGTTTAGGATACCCGCGACAACAAGACGGTTCTGAATAGCTACGGCAAAACCGCCATTAGGAAAGGAGTCATGCGCTGACCAATATTTCAAGGTTATAGTTCCGTGACCATCACCACTGGCGGTGACAGCCGAACCACCTACTGTCTCACTTATCTGGAAGGTATCGGTTGCGGTACTGATAACATAATAGGTCTTCCTACGATGTACGCCCGAAGGGAGATTGTCATAGATGTACATACAAGGGAGCTTATGGACAGTAGAATACCCACTGGTTGTTAGGACCGCTCCCCCAGCGGTGGCACTAACCTTGAAGGTGTCCGTAGTCAGTCCACTAGAAACCACAAAATACTTTGTGTTCTCCGCAAAACCTGTGGGGAGATCACTGGTGGTATCTAACCCATAATCATCGGAGTGGAAGCTAACTTGCTGCCCTGCTGTTAACCCGTGATCGGGCTTCCTAATTTCACCGGATACGCCTGTAAACAAGGGGCTAGTATTAGCGGGGGTTTGAGAGGCATCCAGTTTGTACGGGGTATATTTTAGGGGGTTATTAAATGCCAGAGATATAGGGGTTCCGTTATCTAAACCATGAGCAGTCTTTGTTACCGTGGCCCCAGATATGGTGACAATGTCGGTCCCAACGGCATCCCCTGCATAGTTAAACTTGTGGCGATCATCCTCCACATTCCTGTATTCCACAGCCTTCGCGCCTTCGTGGAATAGGAACACACTCTGTTTGAACTGAGTGAAATTAACAGGGCTAAAGAATGTATTAGAGGATGTATAGGTATAAGGATTTGCATCTGCGGTAGTGGGGACAAACCCACCGAATTCGAGCATCCGAGAATTTCGTAGGTCAACCGCAAAAGCTTCACCATCGGTGATGGCTGCGAACAAAGGGCCGGAATCTGTGACGTTCAGATTCTGATAAGTCGTATCATCAACGATATTTAATCGTGCAGTATCCCCGTAACTAGTAGAGGTGTAAGCTCTTACGTTACCGCCTTGCATCGTCCCATCCGCATTTATAGCCGCCGCAACAGTAGTCATCGTGTCGGTGCTAGTGTAATTAAACGTAGAGCTTGACCCGCTCTCTAGCGTGATAACGATGCTACCACTTGTTGTACTCGGGACAGGGGAGAGAGAACCAATCTGTGTAGTCTCTCCCGGGTTACCGCCAAGTGTATTTAGTAAAATACCAACCCACTCATACGAAACATGAGGTAGGTCATCAGGGTTGGCATTGCCTTCCATATTTTTGGCGTCACCAAACTCTTCAATTGGATAGTGAGGAGTTAGAGGAGTGTTTGAGGTATCAGAAGAGGGGTCACCCCAAGCTATGAAACTGCCATGACTGTCGGCATTCCTATCTTGAATTACCAAGCACTGTAGTTTGTTATCCGGTTCTTGGTCTGTCCCTAGAGAAATATCACCTTGACCGCCATCGCGATCATACCCACCAAAATAGACCCTCAAGTAGTTATCAGCCCCTACATGAGTGACATTCCACATATGTTGATAGAACCCCTCCCCAGCAAAGAATTGTTCCGAAGAAGCTCCCGTATGGACTCTAGGCATGGGGTAATTGGTTATGAAGTCCGTGTGATCAGGGAGGAGGGCTTCAGCAGGGGGGACCGTCTGTCCCGGGCCTTTATGCATCTGCCCCCGGTAGTCCGTCCACATACCCTCCGTCCATGCAAAATACCTCTCGCCCTTATTAAAAGGGCCTGTAGTAGTTTCTAGTCCGAGGAACTTGCCATAGGGAAACAGCTTACGGGGCATTAGGTGTACTCGCTTATTTCAACCGTAAGGTTCCCTTGAATATTTACGATAGAGCCTAACCAAGAATTTATAGAGAGGGTATACTCGTTCTGGGCAAGGGTGATCAGCCCCGCATTGTTCGTGTCTGAGTCATCCTTCATGAAGTAACTCTTGATACCTAAGATCATCACTTCGTCATCGATGGGCCTGTAGGTATCTGCGCTCAACTCGGTGTAGCGTTTAATACGGGTGCTGTAAGGATGGGAGACCACAGCATCTGTCACCGTTACTCCTGCTGTGTCGGCTAACCTGTAGCTGTTAGCGACGGTATTACCAGAGCCATCCGTGGTTTGCCTGATTACAAAAGTGTAGAGGTCCCCCGCAGTGGTTGCTGCCCCTCCCCCGCTCTCTGAGCTAAACCCTGCACCAGCAACCTTCACTGGGGCATAAGTACTAAAGGTCACGGTGGGGCTACCTGTTAAGGCTAATGTCTGGCTGTCTGCGGAGATTGAACCTTGTTGGTTATCATAAGCGGCATCCAATAAGTCCAAGAAGATAGGGTGCCGGTTCACATCAGTGACCACACGGTTAGCGTAATTCAAAAACCGTTGTTGGTTAGCGGTAATAAAATAGGAAGCCTCGGCATCCCCCAATTCCTGCATAGCATTCTGTGCAAGATAGAGACCGCCAGAGAAGTCGCCTCTGTCGCTGCTCTGACTGAGGTTAAGTGACGTACTCATTCTAACTCAACATTTATCTCAGAGAGTTTACCCTCGTTAACAAAAGGGTGGTTCCTAATGCGATGAGCCTGATCGTCTGTCAGTACAGCGTAGTGGTTACTAAAGACGACTTCTTTCCCTGCAATCGCAAGAGTGAAAGAAGGTTGCACATTGAACCGGAAAATCTTGCCGTCTTTATGCTCCTTAAGGAGGGTGAGGAGGGTCTGATTGTCTTTCATGGTCTCTAGCTTGCCATTAACGACTAAGGACTCGTCCTCAGGAAGAATGTTACCATTCTTACAGTGGTAGTTCTCTCGTACTAACTCCCCGATCTCTGCGGGGACCTCCAAGCGTCCTCCCTCGAAAACATAGGTCCCTCCCCGGATATCAATCGCCTTCACGCGATTAGAGAAGAATACTGCTGTCTTGGGGGTCTTAACTTTGTCTGTCCTGTTCTTTTTCGCTGGCATCCGTGTCTCCAATTCTCAGACAAAAACGACCACTAAAGTATATGCTTTAGTGGTCGTTATGTCTAGAAATTGTCTGGCCCTAGACTGGCGAGACACTCCAGTTGAGAATACCACCGTGGGTTTTCTCTTGGAGAATTTCCAACCCACATTCTGTGAGATATTCGTCGGTGACACCGTCTGTGCCAGCCGCTTGACGATCCTTCAGAAGTTGGGTGTCATCGATGAACCGATAGCGAAGGTCCTTGGTGTCGAGAATAATCATGTTGTTCTCGAACCCAGAGATTTGACGGAACATCGGGTGGGTCTTCACTTGGAGCGTACCAGCGAAGGTCTTATAGGATGTCAGTGACACACCATAAGATTGGTCGGAATAGTCCACTGGTTGCCAGCGGTTCTTACCAATCTGCTGGAGGTAGTGAGCAACCTTCCAACCACACAGCGCCAGCTTCTCGCTTGAGCCGTAAGCGAAGGCTTTTTCTGCGAGGAACTGATCGAACTCAGCTTCTGTGACTTTATTGTTCGTCGTGAAAGCAGAGGCCGCATCGCTCATGTTCGTCGTAATGGCCGTGAAGAGACCTTCTGTCATCCGCTCCGTGAGAGCGGCGGCATCAGATTGCTTCTTGCCGAACATGAAAGCACGTTCCATGGAGACCATATGCTCCTTGAGAGCGTCACGGGACTTCTCAAGATACTGGTCGCCGGTACGGAAGTTGGTGTGCATGGCGGTACGCGAGATGCTGTAAGGGGTACGGAAAATCTGCGTGTAGTTCTCCGTCGATGCAGCATCGTAACTGATCGCGTCAGGAATTGCGCTTCCTTCAGCGTTCACATTACCGATCATGTACATGACATCGTTGGCCGTCATGTTGACGCCCGTGCCTGAGTTACCGACACCGCGAACGACAGTGGCTTCGTTACCAGTGATACTGGAAATCTTGACCACTTCGTTGGTGGAAGCGTTTTTCCACAACTGACCAGCTTTACAAAAGCCAGCGTCGGCAGAAGTTGTGAACTCAAACTTCGTTGCCGAGGTGCTACCGATTGCGTCAGAACCAGTCTTCACAAGGCCCGTCCAGTTCGGAAGGTCTTTGCGAAAGTTGTGGTACTCAGGATCGTCCGTCTTCTCTGACGGAAGCATGGAAAGAACGGCAGTCAATGGCGCAGAACCATTAGGCTCTAACATCAAATATTTCTGCCGCCAGTTTTCGGGGCGATGATCCGCTGCAAACGAACCAGTACCCCTCATGTTTAGTACAGCCATAATATCCTCCTATGGCGTTATGAGGTTTACATCAGTCTATTCGCTACGGTGGCTCCGAGGTTATCTAGCGGTATAACAGTGAGTGTCCTTGGAGGTCTTGACTGTTATGCGGCAAACTTTGGTAGGCCGGTGTAGGTATCGAATTGTACCAAAAGTACAGACAGAGTCCAATAATTAAATCATGTTCATGATCTCATCATTGAAGTTAGAGGGAGGAGGACCACCCGGGTTCTCGCTACCTCTGCTTGCTACTGTTTCTCCTCCAGCCCTCTGGATCGTCTTTGCCACAGACTGCTTCATTGCGGCTTGCTCTTGGGTGTTACGGTTCCCAGTAGCAATCGCATGGTAATCTCGGATCGACTTATCCATCGCTTGAGGGTTCTGGCTTATGATTTGTTTATACCCCGGGATGAACTTCTCCTGCTCATCAACCCAAGACACGAAATCATTAAACTCTAGTTCGGTGTCGATACCCAACTCTCCAGCCGTTGCCGCAGCCGTGCTATCCACCAGAGCTTGTTGGCTGGCTATAGCGTTCTGTTGCTGGGCCTGTTTGAAGGTTTCGACATCCTGCATGAGCTTGGGCAGGATATTGGCTACCTGTGAAACCTGGGTTCCATATTGGAACATATTGGTCATAGTAACCATGGACTCATCAGTGGGAGTTAGGCCGTTCTCCTCAAAGAAACTCTGCGCCTGTTGACGGGCTTGATCCAATGTCATGGCGTCTTGTTGTGCCATTACTTGCTGGTTAGCAGGATCGTTCATAGGGGTGTTCACAGGCATCTCAGGTGCTACAGACGCAGCTTCCTGTTGGGGCATACCGCCCTGCTGCATAACCTGTTGGGCCATCATCTCAGCTAACTGCTGGGGATCAGTCACACCTGTCTGTTCCGCCATGTTACGAGCCATCTCCATGATGGGACCGTACTTGTTGTCCATCATCTTGAACTGTTGGACCATGGTAATAGCATCAGATTCGGGGATGTCTTCTTCCTTCCCCCGATACTTAATGCGAAGCATACGATCAATCGCGCCCTCGCCATCCTCGCCAAGGTCCTGTTGATTTGCATCCTCAGGTTGCCGGTCTTCTCGCGGATCAACGTCCTGCATCACGTCATAGTCGTAATCAGCTTCCAGTCGATCATTGGCGTAGAGCCTGTTCGCTGCACGAAGCCCATCCTTATCAGGGTTAGCCTCGGCATCTGTCTCAGGTTGAGGGGCATTAGCAGGGGGGTTAGCCGCCTGATTAGGATCAGTGATAGCACCAGACCCGCGATTCCTCTCTGCGGTGATCTCTGCTTCGCTCTTAGTTTTAGCCATCTTTATATTCTCCTAGTTCCTCATCCGCTTCTACCCTCTGAACAATGATGTCAGGTAGGTTCAGCGCAGTTTGAAACGCATTTAAAAGTGCGGTGCATACTCGTAACTCTTTTTCCTCAGACATAGCGTTCTGGATAAGAGCCGTCTGTACGCGGTTAAACTCCCCTTGTAGTGCGTCCGTGTAGACTTGGAAGTATGGGTCCTTACGAAGTTTATCGAACCCCGTCCGTAGTTCACTCGAACTCATTTCTGTCATTGAGGCATCCCTTGTTTAGTGACAGCAGGGCCGGGGCCTACAGGAGGTTGTCCCATTCCCATCTCTTGCTGTGCTTGCTGCATGGGTAGAATGTTACCAGCCGCAAGCTCCTGTTGAATCTGTTCATCGGGCATTGTCTGCTGCGGAGCAGCCTTCCAGTTCTCAACGTCTTGGAAGCCGAAGCTCTCAATCAAGCGTTCCACAAACTTGTCCATGTCCCACCCTTGGGCTGCGCCTGTCTCAGACAGGACACGAATAGCCCGTGTGATGTTCTCGGAGTTCTCCTCTGGACTTGTTGGGAGCGTCCCATCGACAACTACATAGTCGAAGTCCCCCAAGATTTCAGAACGACTGAATTGAGTGGTTCCCTGCGGATTGTCCGCAGAGACCTCCTCTTGGAGATCAACCTGTCCACCATCGATCTGGAAGAACTGGGTATTGGCAATCATCTGGCGCACCAAGGGCCTTATGGTACTGGCCGACAGAAGACGAGCTTGCATACCAAGGCGCTGCTGTCCGAGACTTGTTAGTCGCGCAATCTCTGTAGCAGTGCGCTGGGTCTCTGCTTGGATACCTTGAGCAGTGTCTGACGCTGCTGCTACCCGCTGCATTAACTGTCCTGCCGTGTCGAGGTCCTGCCAGTAATTACGAGTGGCATCAGGAATAGACAGAGGCATCAGAGCATCAGAAGGATTAGACCCGGGAAGAGTTCTGATTAGCCTCGCTGAGTTGGGATCAAGAATGTCTCGGATGTTCACACGGTTCGGGTCAACCACCAGCCGGTTCTGAACGATGCTCTGTACGTTCTCAACACGGGTCCGAATGAGCCAGTCCTGATATCGCTGAAGCGGCATCATCAGATCATAGAGAGATGTCGCGAAAGTCCGGTGGGCATCATAGTTTGCCTCACCGTGGATCACGGGTATCTGGTCATGCGGGTACGGAGACTTGTCGAATTGAACAATGACATTCTCATCCGCGATCACAATCCGATACAGTCCGAAGGGTGCCGGGATGTTGAAACGTCTGGGGTCACAGTAGACATAGAGGGTATTTAGAATATGAGCGTAACCAATCTTTGCCCCTGCCCCGCTGAGTTCCTCTGCCGAAGATGCAAGGGCTGGGTCAATAGACTGTCCTCGTATCACGTCCTTGAGGTAGCTGTTTGAACGCCAGCTTGTTGACGGACGTTGCTCATCAAGACGGTCAAGGTTCTGGTAATGGTTACGTCTGTAGAGCGTGGTACGCGAAGCCCATGTTCTGTATCCAACGAACTCTGCCTCATGGCGGTTCTGGCTGGTTACTCGGGGATCGGGAAAGTAAGCCCAAGGATCAATGTTAACAGGAACATTACCGTCTGCCCCATAGAAACAGGCGATTGGAGACATCCCATAACGATTGTTATCCAAGAAAATCTGATAGAGCCGCTGTTCGTATCCAACCCTCCGCATATTCATATGAAGGCTACGTTCTAGAATCTTGGCTGCTCTCCGCTGAGAGCTATCACCAGTGGCCTCTATCTTGAAGGGAGGTGCGCCACCAAAGATGGCAAGGTTATAGGTGCAGAGAGTGTCGCTTATGGCACGGCTGTACGGGGTCTTGATCGTGTCGATGACCTTTCCGCTACCGCCGTACTTACCAGAGGCTTCAGCTTGAGATAGCTTGCCTGTCCCGAAAGTCCGCTGTGTGGAGCTAGTGCGTTCCACAATAGAAGCGGGAACATAGATGTCATGAGTAACCTCGGCATCGCGCCAATACTGATACCTATCAGAGATGCGATCATAAGATAGGTCGAAATGCGCTCGGACGTACTCTACAATTTTTTGTTCAGTGTTACTGTCCAGCCACTCAGCAGCGTTGTTATCTTGGTTAAGAGCTTGACCAACAGCCTCAGGACCTTGTCTCTCAGGATCAGGCATAGGTCTATCGTCGCCACTTTTAATCTGGACCACTGGGTCCTGATCATCTGCGTTATCATCGTCCACAAGTGCGGCATCATACTTTGGTCCCTCTCTCTCCATGATCTCAAGAGCGGTCATCTCGTTCACCGCATCTCTTACGAGATCAGTCCTTGCGTTCTCTAGAGCCACCTCAGGATCAACATAAGTCCCCATCTGAGTGGGGCTAGCCTCTGCTATACGACCATCCGCAATATTATCGTGGATTTGGTCTGTAGGCTGGACAACGCTCTCGATATCTGATTGGTCACCCTGTCTGGGTTTTCTAGCCATGGCTACCTCTAATGCGGGGGTAATATCTTACGTCGAAGACGGGGGGCGTGATGGGTTGCATCACTCTTTGCCATGGTCAATAAACCCCAGCTTTTGCTGCCTCCGACAGAGTTAGACAGCTTTCTCTTCCCGCCGCTAACAGACGGAGAAGAAGCTACAGGAACCCGCTGGCTCCCTTTCTTTAGACGAGGTTTACCGTTCACAAAGGTGTCCAGACAAAAATAAGTAAATCCAGACAGATAATACATTTAATAGTGTGTTTTGTCTAGAACCGTTAATACCCGTGGGAGGCCGACCCAATCTCTCGGGTAGCTTCTAGCCTACCAAACAACTCATGCCCACTCATCTGAGGAGCTATCTCGGAAGCTGCAAGGAACAGCGCAGTGACACAGTCATCGTGAAACCCTTTTGGGGCTTCGTATCGAATACGTCCAGTAGCAGTGATGGCGTAGGAGTACGCCTCTAGCTCACGCCAAATGTGGCCTGTGTCATTGTCGGTGCCAGAAGCGGTACTGGGCCAGGGTATCCTCATAACCCCCTCTTCAATGAGGAGCATAAGGTTCTGAACCATCTGAGTTTTCTTCTCGTTAGTGAACTTAACTGGTCTAATAGCCAAGCCTCTTGTCGCAAGGTTGTCGTAGATCGGATCACCCACTCCGCTGGCATCAAGGACCACCGTCCCACGGTAGCGTGAACAGAATCTCTCAATTCGCGTTGTGACGATACCCCAGTCGAGATTATTAAAGCGATCAAACCCAATGACATTACTGGCAGGGTCCAGAGCAATAAGAGTAGTGAAGTCAGTATGTTTAGCGAGATCGACGCCAACTCGACACATATCTGCCTGAGGGATGAGAGAAGTTTGTTCACTGTTTTTCCTCATTTTATCAAGTCCGCGAAAGACTGCTCCCCCGCTGTCTAGGAACTCCGCAAGGAATTCCTGCTGAAACATATCCTCAGGCAGTTCGTCCTTGAGGCGTTCTAGTTCTTCGGAGGGGATGAAGGGGTTAGTCTTGGTGGGAAATCTGAACGACTTCCAAGGATTGGGCTTACCGTTGTCTAACTTTGGAGTGAGGCCCCTAAGAAAGAACTTATGAAGGGGACCTTTACCTTTTGGGGTTCCTTGTAGCCACGCCCATCCAGCGCGGTCCAAGAGCATCGCAGCCACAGGACCAGCCCATAGGTCCTCAAGGTCTGAGATGAGGCCCGCCTCATTTATAATAACACCATCGTACTGACCACCACGAAGGTTGTCAGGCTGATCAGCAGAAAAAAATACAACCTTATCTCCATTAATAAATCGGATTTCCATGGGTGGAGTTTCAATACACTTTTGAATCAGCCCTCCGCTCTCCGCGAAGGTACGCATCACACGGAAACTCTCTTTACCCTGTGGGTTATAAACAGGGTTCAACCACGCATATATTTTCCCTCCCCTCGGGCTAACATGGGAGAGGCTATGGCTAAGTATCTTGATGCAAGCCATGTGGTCTTTTCCCCACCGTCTACCACAGACCAAGGTCATAAAACGGTGCGTGTCTTCTAGTACCAACTGTTGCCCGTGGTGGGCTTCAAAGGTGACCTCCTGTGGGGCGCTCATCTCCTGCTCCATATTTCATATTCACAGGGACGAAGGTCTGTCTTGTCCCAGACAGCTACCGCCAAGGCTCTGTCAGGCGCACCCCCTTTTCCAAGGTAGTCCTCTCTCCAGTCCATGTTGGCCCAAAATCGAGGAGGATGTCTCTGGAACTGCTCTCTCCCTTTCTTACACGCCCATAACCTCTCGGGGCAGACCAAGATCATATGCTCAACACCAATATCGAAAGCGTGATCGATGAAGGGACGGATGTGTTTGAAGGGGGGATTGGTGACGATGCTAGATGCAAGGGCAGTGGTGTAGCCAAAGAAGTCTTGGCCCCTTGTGATGTCTGTACCTACTACTGCACACCCCGCAGATTTCAGAGCATCCGCAACTCTCTCATCCCCTACACAAGGTTCCCACACTTGAGGTGTGATGTAGGGATTGATGTACCGCTCTATGATCTCTGTAACGATAGATACAGGGGTTGGATAGAAGTCGTTAGGCTTACGATCACTCATTTATGGCCTAATAGAGCGTTAAGCCTGTTGATATCCTTAGAGGTCATACATAAAATTTTATAGACCCTCTTGAGCTTGATGGGAGGATTAGTGGTGGTGTTGATGAAATTCCCGATACTAGCTTGAAACGCCTCTCGGTCTTTTACAGCGAACTCCTCACACTGTTTGAGGCTAGTGTAATGAGAATTAGAGGCCACGAAGCCTATAGGTATCGTTGGGTGCGTGGTCCAGATGAAGGCCGCAATAATATAGGTGATCATGAAGCTACCTCCTCGGGCTTCTTAAAGGTCAGAGTGCCAACCTGTTGCGCCCGTCCTTTCTTCACCCCGTCTATGACCTCGCCTGTCTGGTCGAAGTCGATCTCTGGCCCTGTCTGATTGATCGTGATGTGGACCTTACCGTCCGTCTTCTGCTGTTGGTCGCCCGTCATACTAATAGGCTGCTGATTTGGTAGGCCCTTCTGGAGGATCACCTTGTAAAGCTGAAGCTGTCCATCCGTTAACGCGACATCCTCGGGCAGCATAAGCTGAACAGTGCCGTTATTACCGACGATCCTCTCGGGTACTGCGCTCAGATAGCTGGAAAGACGGCTAGCCAGTGAGGGTAGTTCCTTGTACAGCGTGTCAATGAACTGGCGCTGGTTCCCCAAGAACGAAGGGTGCTGGAACAGCAAATCTTCCTGCTCAATCTTGGCAATCTCCTGATTAAACGCTGCCATCTTCCGAAGATGTTTAGGCGGCGGCTTGTTTGTTCGTCGTGCCATGAAAACTCCAGACCATGTCCACTAATATAATATAAAAAAAATTTAAAAAACAGTGTTTTCAGCAGGGTTTTCCAGCCACTCAAAAACGTAGGCAGTAGGTTCAGCGTGAATTTCCATTCGCGTGGGAACCGAAACCGGGGTCCGACAGTGTCTTGGCGGCGGTCTGGGCCAAGGGGTGTATTTTGCTGGACCGTCTGACTATTAATCAGTCGGCGGTGCGCGAAAAAGTGAGGCTGGGTGCGGGTTTGCGAGGGGCCTTGTGCGAATCTTCCCGCTTTTTTTCCCGTTTTCCCGATTTCTGTCTGGCAGACAGTCCGATGTCTGGGCGCGTTGTCTGGAATTCTGAAACTTTTTTTTCTCAGGTCGGCGGACTGGGGGCCGCGCATTCGCTGGCGCTTTTGCTCCAACCATTGGCGACAGACAGGGACCGACTGTAAAAAGTGAATAATTCACTTGATATATACAGTTGCATCTAATAAAACATAGTTGCGGCTTCGCCGTCGGGCAACGCCCGTGGGACAACAGATAGG
>Ga0098059_1001386_pt1 | contig 12206 bp, 16 predicted proteins | sample 20_taG_FD_92580 | JGI IMG/M metagenome (GOLD analysis project Ga0098059, IMG submission 92580) | Marine viral communities from the Subarctic Pacific Ocean - 20_ETSP_OMZ_AT15318 metaG | ecosystem: Environmental > Aquatic > Marine > Oceanic | place: Subarctic Pacific Ocean | collected 2015-01-19
CAAGGAAGCCATGGACGACTTCATCGACGCCATGGCCAAGATCCTGGAAGAAGCCAACACCAACCCCGAGACCGTCACCGAAGCGCCGTTCACCCAGCCCGTGCGCCGGCTGGATGAGGTGAAGGCGGCGAAGGAGTTGGATTTGGTTTGGGGTGAGTGATGGTGGGGTTTTAAGGGTTAGTTAGTCGTTACTATTTGAAGGGGCCTTTTCTGGCCCCTTTTTTGTGCTTATGTGACTGCGCACATTGTTTGTTGACTTAGTTATACGGTGGAGTTTCTATTTCCTAACGGCTCCGGAGTAGCGGACTTAATAGCATCCCAGTTCTCGGAGCGCCCTAGTTATAGGAGGTCCCCAATGCCTAACAGACAGAAGCCAGGCGAGTCTCCAAGAAGACCCGGTGAATATCGTGAAAGAGGTCCCAGGGGTGGAGACGTACCAAAACCAAGAGAAGTAACGATCGAACCAGGCGATGAGCGTATGCCACCAACACAAAAGCCTGGGCGTATCTGGGAAAGAATCGGCCCTCCCAAAAATTAGAGTAGAGCTGCCTCCTCGTCTGCCATTCAGCCCTAGGACCTAGAGCTGTATCTCCAGACTTAAAGCGTCTCCGCTTCCCCGGGAGAGTGTGTGAGTCCCGCAAGGCCAGATGGCTCTGGGCTTCGTCGCGCCGGCGAAATTAACTTTGAGCATCAGCGTTCAGGAATTTCTATTGATCGATTTAACGCTTATTCCTTTTGGTCTGCGCGTCAATGACGATTATCTCGTTGACGTGTCCCATGTTGAACGGGGACGAAGATGTAGATGCATTTGTCCGTCGTGTAAGACTCCGCTTATCGCCCGTCAAGGCGATAAGAAGACCTGGCACTTTGCGCATGCAAGCCGGGCGGTATATGAAGAGACTCACAGGAAGTGCGAATATTCATTTTTCGTGTCTGTGCGTTGTAAGCGTCCGGCGAACCCACCTTGTCAGGTGGTAGCCGGCGTCCAGTTGTGAGGCAGGAGTTCGTCGATGGCGCTGTTCTTCTGCGTCGGCAGGCGAGCCAGGACATCCTTCAGATAGGCGTAGGGGTCGTGGCCGTTCAGCTTGGCTGATTGGATCAGACTCATCACGGCGGCGGCGCGCTGGCCGCTGCGCAGTGAGCCCGCGAACAGCCAGTTGTTGCGTCCCAGCGCCCAGGGCCGGATCTGGTTTTCCACCCGGTTGTTGTCGATCGGCACCGCGCCGTCGTCCAGGTAGCGCGTCAGCGCCGCCCAGCGTTTCAGGCTGTAGTCCAACGCTTTCGCCGTGCCCGACCCGTCCGGGACTTTCTGCCGTTGCGCGATCATCCATCGGTGCAGTGCGTCGGCGATGGGCCGGGCTTGTTCGTGTCTTAACCGCTGTCGGTCATGATCGGGCAGGTCCTTGAGGTCTCGCTCGATGCCGTACAGCGCGCCGATGTACTCCAACGCCTGGGCGGCCAGTTCACTCTTATTGGCGACGTGCAGGTCGTGGAACTTGCGACGGGCATGCGCCAGGCAGCCGATCTCGGTGATGCCCTCGCCGAACCCCGCCTTGTAGCCGGCGTAGTCGTCACACACCAGCTTGCCCCGCCAGTCGCCCAGGAAGGCGCGGGCGTGTTCGCCCGCCCGACCCGGGGCGAAGTCGTAGACCGTGGCCTTCAGGTCGGCGAACGGTGTGCTGCAGTAAGCCCACACATAGGCCCGGTGAGTCTTTTTCTTGCCGGGGGCCAGCATGGCCACCGGGGTCTCGTCGGCATGCAGCACACCTTGTTTCAACAGGATGCCGCGCAGAGCGTCGACCAAGGGCTGCAACCGCACACCGCAGGTGCCCACCCATTCGGCCAGAGCGGAACGCGGGATCGTCAGACCCGCCCGGCCGAAGATGCGTTCCTGACGGTACAGGGGCAGATGATCGGCGTACTTGGCCACCAGCACCTGGGCCAGCAGCCCGGCGGTGGGGATGCCTTTGTCGATCACTTGCGCCGGCACCGGCGCCTGGATCAGCGTCTCGCACTGATCGCACGCCCACTTGCCACGGATGTGGCGCTCCACCGTGAACTCGCCCGGTACGTAGTCCAGCTTCTCACTGATGTCCTCGCCGATGCGCTTGAGTTGGCAACCACAGCGGCACTGCGTGTTCTCGGGTTCATGGTGGATCAGGGTGCGTGGCAGCTGCGGCGGCAGTGGCGCGCGCTTGGCCTTTTGCTTAGGCGCAGTGGTGGGCGCCTCAGCGGGCAGGAGCTCGCTCAGCTCCGCTTCCATGGCAGCCAGGTCGGCGTCGACCAGTTCTTCCAGCAGTTGCCCTTGCACGCCCTTGAACTGCTCGCTGCGCCGGGCGAACTTGTGGCGCTTGAGCAGGGCCAGCTCGTGGGCCTGTTTCTCGATCACCGCGTCGCGGTGGCGGATCACTTTCTCTTGCTGGCTGAGGGTCCGGTCTTTTTGGGCGAGGACGCGATCTTTACGCTCCATGCCATCGAACAACTCGGTGGCCAGAGCACGGAGTTGATCGGCGGAGAAGGCATTGAGGTCGGGACGCGAAGTCATGGCGAACAGTATGCCAAGCCCGCGCCCGATGGGCGATTGGATGTTAGGCGTATAGCCAACAGGAACAACGTGTGGTTACAGCACCGAGATCACGGCATCGGCGCCCAGGCGCTGCCAGGGCAGGCCCTGCACCAGGGCCGCCAACTGCTCTTCTGTCAGCCGCAGTTGATCACCGCGCCAGGCATCCCCCCAGTGGAACTTACCCCGATGCAGGCGGCGGGCGCACAGCCAGATACCCAGGCCATCGTGGATCAGCACCTTCATGCGGTTGCCCCGGCGGTTGGCGAACAGATACGCGCAGTGAGGCCGAGCGGCGCCGAACACCTGGACCACCCGGGCCAGGGCCTTATCCGGCCCGGCGCGCATGTCCAGGGGTTCGGTGGCCAGCCAGATCTCGTCGATTCGGATCATTGCAGCAGCTCGCGCAACAGGGCCAGACACTGATGGGCTTGTTCGGCGGGCCACTCCACGACGAGAGGGCCGCCGGGCCGAGGCACTTCGATGCGAATGTGTCCGTGGCGATCCGCGGGCCGGTTCCTTCCGGCTGGTGCTTGCGCGGCCGGCACGGCCAAAGGCATGAAGGCGGGCGACGTGCTTGCCTGGCCTGCTTGCTGGGTTTCCCGAATCCAGCGGCGGAGCAGATTGGCGTTAAGCTGGTTGTCCAAGGCGATCCGGGAAACGGAGACGCCCGGTTCCAAACAGGCGGCCACGACCTCGGCCTTGAACTCACGGGAGAAGTGGCGGCGACGTCGGGGCTGGGGTTGGGGCTGAGGTACGCTTAAAGGGTCCATCGTAAGTGTCCACTAAGGAATAAGTGGACGCTATCGTGAAGGCTGGAACCGTCGGCTCAAGATGGGATGGCCGGACGCTTACTGTGCGTTTGATGGCCCGGCAAGTGATCGGGGAATCAATAAAATTGGAGGTCCCGAAATACGAAGATTCAGTGAGCATGCACTTGGATGGCATGACACAACCCATCGTTGAAAAGTTCTTGGTTGCCAAAAGAAGAACGATAGAAATAGAGGATGTTGAGATAGAGAGGGCGCGTCAGGGTGTTATTGTTGACGTAGTTGGCTTTGTAGATGGCTATCCAATCATTTTGTATCTCACTCATCCTGGTCGGGATATACCGCCTGAACTCGAATCACTAGAAGACGTGGCTTGCGGAATAATAGAGATATCATTAGAAAAAGCGTATCCACTTTTTCTGGAGGATGCAGAGCAAAAGAGTTCCTACCTCGACCGGTTACGATCCTTTCTGGAAAAGAACATAGAGAGTAAGCGCTGGGTGTCGCACCCGCGCTACAAGCGAGCTAGGGTGGATGCAGAGAAAAGGTTGGAAGGGCGACGGCAAGAGTTGATGTTGGCGCAACGTCGACGGCAACCCAAGGAAGGAGTAAACCCAGATGGCATTGTTGTACCGAAAGATATCCACGAAACGGCTATGAAGAGAGAAGAATGCACCAAACAGTATATATGTGTGATGTGTAATACGGAATGGGTCGGAACGGAGTCTGCCGAGAGTGCCTGTCCAGTATGTAAAACCCATTTTTTCCGGCGTCCGGTTAGAGACGATGATTAGCCATATATAAGGAAGGATTGTTGTACTCAGGGCCCAGCTCTTAAGTGACCTGTCGAGGGCAGTTTGAAAAGCTCGTGGACCCAAACTCATACTTACCTGAACCCGAGACCGTCACCGAAGCGCCGTTCATCCAGCCCGTGCGCCGGCTGGATGAAGTGAAGGCGGCGAAGGAGTTGGATTTGGTTTGGAGTGAGTGATGGTGGGGTTTTAGCGGTTAGTTAGCCGTTACTATTTAGAGGGGCCTTTTCTGGCCCCTTTTTGTGCCTGCGCGACAGTTGGATACGGGTGTTGACTTGTGATGTCTATCACGTTTTTAATTTGTCGGAGTAAAAGGCTACCTAACGCGACACGCATGAGCCTTCGTAGGCCGCGAGCTTCGTTATTTAGTAAACGCGCGAGACCTTAGACCAAAGTATCGAGGTATTCGAAGTTAGATCGGGCTTTCGAGGCGCTAGCTTCGGTTCCTTTTCGAGGCGCTAGAAAAGGAACCGAAGCATCAGTAGCAAAAAGGCCGCCTGTCTTAAATCTCACAAGGTCAGTATTACCCAGGGTGCGCCAGGATTGAAGTGATATAGCTATTTCATTGCATTCCAAGTTAGGCATATAGAGGATTTTTCGGTATGGGTGAGAAGGATATCAAGACATGCTTTTTCGGCTAGCAAAGTTACAAAAAAAATTCATTACGTATTCCCACTTTGTTCATCCGACGCTCGTACCTCACGCGGCTATCTGAGGCGTTAGATTTCTATGGAAGCCCTTAAAGAAGTTCTCGAAAGCGTCAATGGTTGGCTGAAATTCGCCGAGGCGAAGAATGCGGTTCTGATTACTGCTTCTGGCGTCGCGTTATGGGCTACGGCAAGATTGTTAATGTCGGAAGACGTCGGCGGTTACTTACAAGTTTATTTTTTTGTTCTGATAGTATTTTTGGGAGGTGCGTTAGTAGTTGGACTGCTTTCGTTTCTCCCTGTTCTCAGCTATTCGATCATTGTGCCGAAACCTAAAGAAGTGGGTAACAAAAATCTTTTATATTTCGGCTATCTATCCACTCTTTCAAAAAATGAATTGATAAAAAAATTCGTACAAGCTCTGGAGATTCCAGAGAAAGAAGTAAACGATTTCCATAAAATGTACGCTGAACAGATAATCATCAACTCTCGGGTTGCTCTAGCGAAATATGCATTGTTTGAGCGCGGCGTTAACTTGATTATCCTAGCAGCGTTAACACCAATTATTGGTGGAATTCTATTGTACGCTGCAAAAAACAAAAGGAAAAAGACTGATGGTGTCGGATGAACAAGTACTACCAAGTGTAAAAACGATCATTGATGATGCGAGGGATTTATATAGGGAAAGCGCCTCAATTACCCAGCGGAATTCAGTTCCCGATACCAACTCCATACCAATAGAAAATCCACGAAATTGGCTGAAAATCCCAGATGTAATATGCATATTTGTAGATATGAGAGGTTCTACCCAGCTAAGTGCGTACAGTCATGACAATAGTACTGCCCGAGCATATCAGTTATTTACAGGTACAGCGGTAAAGCTGTTCAGTGATTTTGAGGCACCTTACATTGATGTGCGAGGAGATGGTGCTCTTGCCCTTTTTGATCAAAATCAAGCCCATCGCGCTCTAGCCGCCGCAGTTACCTTTCGAACATTCGCGACCGAGGAGTTTGTGCCACTAGTACATGGCAAAACTGGCTTGGACGTTGGCTGTCATGTCGGCATTGATATGCGAACGGTCTTGGTAAGGAAAATTGGATTCAAACGTTATCGTGGGCGTACCGACAGGCAAAACGAAGTATGGGCAGGTCGCCCGGTAAATATGGCAGCAAAACTATCCAGCGAGTCCGGCGATAAAGAGCTTTTGGTATCTGACAGATACTATAAGAAGCTTACTAGCCGATACGCTCTGAAAAGCTGTGGCTGCCCAGGAAATAAGGTTGTCGATCTTTGGTCAGAGAAAGATGTTTCTGAAGATGATAGGTTTGACTTCGAGACGGCATATTCGCTTGGCAGCGTATGGTGCAAAACACATGGTAAAGAGTTCTGCACGAAATTGATGGCCGAAGATGAGTAGCGACCTAAAAATGCACGGCGGGAAACGTTTTTTCCCTATGCCCTTCGTGCTTCGTTCTAAATACACCGCTCATACAAGGCGTTATACGTAAAAAGGGATGCTTCATGCGTTATTCATTAATAACTCTCTTCATCGTTGTTCTTTCGGGCTGTGTCTCTACTAAAAGTATGGATATCCTTGTCGATGAAAAGTTTGAAGGCCCGAAAATTATTGCGATGTCTGGAACTAGAGCCCCATGGATTTATGAGATCGAAAAACGGTTACGGGAAAAAGGGTTCGAAATCAAGAGGATGGCGAGTAGGAATGTTTCGGTCGAAGAGGTGTCTCCCACGAAAACGGAAGCATATAGCGAAGCATCGGCCCGGTTCGTCTTGCATGTGGACGGCTATGCGCCTAATACATCCATGGCTAGGTGCTTTGGTGGTGGATACCGGTTTGAATATATTAATGCGGAATTGATCGACGTTCGCAATAATGAAACTGTGATGCACTATTCGAACTCCGGCTACTCTGAAAACTGCCCGCCTCTGTCTGGCAAGATCTTTGGCGACATTTCAGGTGCGGTATCGCAGGTATGGAAGTAGTGCGCAACACGGCGCTTAACCGGGCGCTATAGCTGTTCGCTTTAATGAACATGCTGTCATTTCTTGCTTTCGCTGTCTGTAGACGAAGAAGCCCCAGCTTGTCGCTGGGGCTAGTTCCTCATCGACTACTATCCCGAACAATCGATAGCCGCCCATCCTCAACGGATACAGATACCGGTGTGTCGATGGTAAATCCGGCCTGTTCCAGCCAGGTACCTTTGAGAAGAAGCAAAGGAGTAATTGGATTGCCGCTGTAGGGCTTGCTCTTCAGGGTATAGTCCCGGTGGCCTTTGCGGACTTTGAGGGTGCGGTATTTCATGGTCGTGCTCCACTGATAGGTTTGTTTAACGAGTGCCCATAAGGGCGGTCGGGCAGTTAAACACCGCTATCAGACGGCCGCACGCTTTCCCCGAAGGTCTTGTATGGCTACGCGCTACCCGACCATCGACTGGTCGTGGGCACAAAAGTACCGCATTCTGTCGGCCGAGACGACCGCTGATAGGGTGTGTTTAAGCACCGGTATCCAGGCTAGTCGTCACGTCGTTGGAGCACAGTAGTCTGAGGCTGAAATCGTTGTAAGACATTTGTACTTCTGTTTGAAAGCATTTCCCTTCACTACAGGGCGCTTGAGGACGGCATTACTGGGGTACTAGATGCGATCTGTCCAGTAACCCGGCTTGCGGGAATGATGGGCGAATGCGATGACAACCGTGGTCGACCCACGGCTCAGGGTAACGAGGGAAAAGGGAAAGCGATGCAGAAGCAATCGTTTGGCCCCGCGGCTGCCGGCTTTGCCACCCACGGGAGCGAGCGGCGGATTGGGTTCTTCAAGAAGGCGCACGGCGTGGGCAAAAGCGTCAATCAGGCGAGCGCCAAGCCCCGGGTTTTCCTTTTCGTACCAGGCTGCGGATTCTTCCAGCTCTTGGGCAGCTTCCTTGCTGACTTCAACGACCAAAACTAATCCTTATCCGATCCGTGCCCGTATGCGCGCGAGAACGTCTTCAACATCTAGTAGTTGGGCTTTTCCGCTCTCCACTTCATTGATGCGGCGGCAAAGCTCAATGTCCCAGGCTTCGGCGACATCGTCATCGGCGGGGCCGTCCAGGCTGGCTATCAAGTCTCTGGCCAGCTTTGCCCGCTCCGCTTCGGAAAGCGCCAGGACGGCGTCTCTCAGGGCTTCGGGGTCTGTACCCATGTTTCGCTCCATATGTGGTTCTATAGGGATATGATGCCCTAGGGAGGGCCATTATGCCCAGGCCAATGGCCTTGCACCTAGCGCGGATTTAGTGGTGTAAACTCAGAAGCCGACAATCTCGCGCTTGCGGCGGCGTGCTAACACTTCGATGCCTTGATGCCAAGTCGCCTACCCCGAGCGCCGCGCCCGACACGAACTCATCCTCATCTTCGCCAAACAGGCCGGACAATCACGTTACCGCGCTCGACATCGCCAAACGCCTGCTCGACTACAATCAGCACCCCCCCCCCCCGGTCTACTTCACGTTGCTAGTGCCCGAGTGCTCCCTGATCGAGCGCACCGAAACCAAGGAAGGATGGAGGACTTCATCGACGCCATGGCCAAGATCCTGGAACAAGCCAACACTAACCCGGAAACCGTCACCGAAGCGCCGTTCACCCAACCCGTGCGCCGGCTGGATGAGGTGAAGCGGCGAAGGCGTTGGATTTGGTTGGAGTGAGGACTGACGTATCTCTAGGGGCTAGTTAGTCATTACCAACAAAAGGTGCCTTCTAGATCATTTTTGTGCCTGTGCGACAAACAGATACGAGTATTGACTGTGCGGCGTGTCACGTTTTTACTTTGCGGAGACTGAAATGCAGCAAGACGTTTACATAGTGATAGTTCAAATCCGCCGTTATCTATAAATACACAGGTGCCATCAGGCCCGTACTTGATAGCAAAAAAGGATAAGCAATTAATGGATAAGTTTGATATCAATGTTCGGCTAAAAGACTCTCATTGCCAAGTCTCGATTCCGTTAGGCGAGACACTTTTTATAGTCGGTGCGAACGGGTCTGGGAAGTCGGGGTTAATGCAAAACCTGTATGTCCAGCATAGACAGAACGCGAGGAGGATAGCAGCTCATAGACAGACATGGTTTGCCTCCGATGCTATCGATTTGTCACCTCATCGAAAAATACAGATAGAGCGTCAAATCGCAAATAGCGATACGCAGGCAGATGCGAGATGGAAGGAAGAGAGAGCGTCTGACCGATCAAGCATAGCAATATATGATCTTCTTGACGCTGAGAACGTTAGGGCAAGGTCGATTGCGTCCGCAGTGGACAAGGACGATGTGAAACATGCGAAACTGCTATCGAAATCTGAATCGAGGATCGCAATAATTAACAGACTTTTCAGGATATCTAATATCCCTATAGAAATATCAATTCACGAGAATGAGAGAATTCTAGCTTCCAAGGAAGGTTCAGATTATTACAGCATCGCGGAACTCTCAGATGGAGAGAGAAATGCACTTTTGGTTGCGGTCAATGTATTGACTTGTCCCGGAGAGACGCTGATTCTCATAGATGAACCTGAGAGACATTTGCACCGCTCTATTATTTCACCTTTTTTGGGTAACCTGACAGCGGAGCGCCCGGATTGTGCTTTTATCGTTTCGACCCACGATATAGCATTGCCGATGCAAAATAACGAAGCATCCAAGACGCTAATAATAAGAGGCTGTGAGTACGAGAACAAAAAGCCATACAGGTGGCATGCCGATCTCGTTGACAAAGGCTTGCCAGTCGACACACAAACAAAAATTGATATATTGGGCGCCAGGAGAAGGCTAGTATTCGTAGAGGGAGACGCCGATAGTTTGGACAAAGCACTCTACAGCCTTCTATTCCCCGGCGTATCGATAGTGCCTAAAAGCAGTTGCAAGTCGGTAGAGGCAGCGGTAGACGGTATAAATTCGGCCGAAGATCTTCATTGGCTTGATGCTTGGGGGCTCATTGATAGTGACGGTAGAAGCACCGACGATCTTGCCGACCTCGAAGGTCGAGGCATATTCGCTTTGAATTGTTATTCGATTGAATCTCTATATTACGATGTAAAGATAATAAGATGTGTTGCGAATCGACTTGCTGAAGTCGACGGTAATGATCCTGCTACTCGATGCTCTGAGGCCATAAAGAGCGCCCTATCGTCAGTCGGTCCGCATGCGACGAGGTTAAGCGCGCGAATAGCCGAAAAGAAGATCAGAGAAGTGATATTTGGTATGTTGCCGAGCCCGGCGGAAATGAGCTCTGGGGGGGTAATGGCCTGTGAAGTTAATATTCGTGATTATATAGAGGCTGAGCGGAATACCATAGAGGATTTTATTGAGGCCGATAATTATGAGGGCATTCTCAGACGGTACCCTTTACGGGAGACTCCCGCGCTGGGCGCGGTCGCAAAGGCCTTGGGCTTCCAAAGCCGAAAGCAATATGAAAGTGCAGTGTTGAAAGCGGTGGCGGAGGAAGAGGAATTACATGATTATCTATTGGGGATTATTGGAAATATTTCTAACGTAATTTTAGAAAATAAAATGTCGAATGCGTCGGCTGAGAAAAATGTTTTTTAATGCCTTCAGTGGCGAGTTAACGCTTAATGCGGGGGGAGGGTGATAAATGACCCGGAAGGGCACTTACTATCTAGGGCGCGTGGTGAAAACCGGTGCACTACAAACCGCTGATATAAAATCTGCTCTTTGCTGGCCCGAGAGTGTTACTAAGTACGGGTCTGCATGGACGTTTCTTGATGTTCGGGAGTTGGCTGACGGTCAATCCTCATATTTCTTTGGGCGTCTCGGGAAATATGATCCAGATGGTGAGGTTTCTGTAGTTGATCCTCACGAGCATAAAGAGACAAAACAGCGTCAGCCCAATATTACTCGCGCCTCTAGTCCTTTTGTTTATGTCCCAGAGTATTCAGGGATCGCTTTCTTGCATGTATCTAACCAGATCGAATACGGCATGTTCATGAACCGATGGGCTGAAGTCGTTAACGCATCTCATCATCAGGTCCTGGCGCGGTGCGACGTTGACCCCATAGCTGATCTCCGCTCATTTGCCCGCAAGCTTAATAGTCTGGACGGTATTTATCGCGTTTCTGCAACGGTATCACCACCCAATCCGTTATTCGGTCCGCTGTGGGAAGATCTAAAGGATTACCTCAAGTCTAGAAATACTGATCGGATGAAAGTGGAGGAAGACAGCAGTCAGAGTTTGCCGCTCGATACGAATCTGCCTGAGCACGTATCGGGCATTGTCGACCAGAGCAAGGGTCGACCGTACCTACCTGATGCACTTCCAATAGGAGACGCTGCAATTCTTATGGCCGCGGACGGCTATGGGAAGGGTTATGTAAGAGGGAAGCAGGGTGACGATGTTGTGGTCGTCAGAACGACGGAGACAGTGAGAAATTTTTCCTTTTCCCGTGACCCTAACCCAGAAGATCTATACAGAAAAACTGTTGGGATATTGGAGCGTATAAAAGAAGAGCGCCACATGGAGCACGATTAATGCTCTCTAAACTTTTAGATCTAAAGCGCCTTCTTCTTGTGTCGCCGGAGGCTCTGTGCCTACTGATCGTGATCTTGTTCTTCCAGCGGTATCCTGGCCTTTTCGAGGTTATCGCTATAGCCGTCAAGCATTCCAAGGGGCTTCCCAGCTTCCTCGGCGGGCTACCGCTTTTCCTCGTCGGCATTAGTTACCAGCTTGGTATGGGCATATTGCGCCCGGGCGATGAGGACGAAAATAAAGTGCTATATGAGTGGCCTTATTACTGGGCTATAGAATTTCGAGTATACGGTTCGATTGCGATTTGCGCTTTAGCGACGTGTGCGACCGCCTTGTTCTATCTAAATCCGTTGGACTGGCCCCCCGAGTTTTTAGGGGCAATATTTGTCGGCGCAATGCTCGTGCCCGTTGTGACCGTTGTTCCACTTTTGCTCGCAAAGATGGCTATTAGGAAGATACTGACATTGCATGGCTAGTACCGTGATTTAGGTACTTCTTGAGGATCGGTTTGCTCTATAACTTTTGCTTTTTTGAGACCTAAGAAGCCCCAGCGTGTAGCTGGGGCTTCACTATCAGTAGTTGTGGTCGCGGACAATCGCAAGCCGGCCGTCCTCAACTGTTATCGATACGGGCGTGTCTACGGTAAAGCCGGCTTGCTCAAGCCAGATGCCTTTAAGAAGAATGAAGGGGGCTATCCGGTTGCCGCCGCAAGGGGTGCTTTTCAGGGTGTAATCCCAGTGTCCTTCGCGGACCTTCAGCTTGCGTTGTTTCATGATGTTGCTCCTTGTGCTTATTTCGAATTAAAAGCAATGGGTGGTCAGGAGGTTCGAAACAGCCACAAGAACTGCTCTGGGTATTTCCCGAAGGTGTTGTATTCCCCAGACCTCC
>Ga0098059_1001389_pt1 | contig 12196 bp, 13 predicted proteins | sample 20_taG_FD_92580 | JGI IMG/M metagenome (GOLD analysis project Ga0098059, IMG submission 92580) | Marine viral communities from the Subarctic Pacific Ocean - 20_ETSP_OMZ_AT15318 metaG | ecosystem: Environmental > Aquatic > Marine > Oceanic | place: Subarctic Pacific Ocean | collected 2015-01-19
AAAACAATTATGTCTGTTTTATTGCATAAAGAGATGCGACCTTGGAGGATGCAAGTATTCAGGAATTATATAGTACGCGAGGCCACTAAGCCTAAAGTATCAAACTCAGGTGTTGCTAGAATACGTCCTTATGATTTAGCTATGCAGCATAACCTTGATGGTGCTAATAAGAGACTATTATCTACTGCAAAAGATGGTGCGAATAAAGATGGCACTGTATTCTTTTTAGATAATGCTTATAAAGAACAGAAACTGAAAACCTCTATTAAGGGTATGGAAAATACCACTCTAGGTGAATTTTATGAAGCTTATGAGAAAGGTCACTTAGAGTTTGCTAAAAAAGAAGCTGAAGAAGTAATGCGTGCTGTAGTTTATCGTGTACCTATGGATTCTATTTCTGGAGCACATATATTAAAGTTTGGTGGGTTTACAGGTAGAGATGGTCACGGTATAGTAATGCACTCTAGGTCAATGCGTGCTCTAGGTGGTGCAGATCTTGACGGGGATGAAGCGTTTTTCTTTTTTGGTGATGAAGCTCACGGAATGAGAAAGTCTTGGAAAGATGCTATCCACGCTAATAAAGAAGAATTTTACGAAAAATCTGGTAAGCGTACAATAGTACGTGATAATAAAACAGCGGAGATTCCTGCTGATATTAAAAAAGAATTAGGAATACCTGATAATATTAAAACTTTTAGAGATTTACTTACTATTAGTGGAGAGTTGACTGATAAGCAAAAAGCACACTTTAGTTCTTTAGGAGCTATGTATTCTCCTACAGAGCGTATGAGGATCTCAGAGGCTACTGTAGAAGGACGTATGGCTTTAGGTATGTCTGCTATAGTACCTAAGCAAATGATGGCAGCAGCTCACGCTGCGGCCCTTAAGTCTCCTGCTAAATTCGATGAACTTCCTTTTGTATGGCTTAATCCAAAGACTAACAAGGTAGAAGAATTATCTATATTGATAGAACCACGTACTGGAGATAATTTTAGAGATTATGCTCGAGGGGTAGCACGTGCTGAAGTTGCCTTCGCTTCTGATCCTATGGATGAACTGGGTATGAAGTCTCACGATACTTGGTTTAGGCAATTATTTGACGCACACTTTAAGATAAAAGATATAGTCAATAAAGATGGTAAAAAAGTAAGTTATGTAGACCCTAAAGAGTTGACTTCAGAGAATCTTAAGAGTCCTTTATACAATACCTTTAAGGACATTAATAGCGCTTTCTGGGGTAGGAATTGGACTGAAGGTAGATCATACACTATGTCTGAAATTAAAGAGATGGCTGGAGGGGCTTTTAACTTATCAGAAGAACAAATGGGGAGTTCTTTAGCTAAAACAGGAAGACTGTTAGGCACGTTAGATTGGTCAGATTCTATTTATAGACGTATTGATAGTAAAAGAATATCAGATCTGTATACAAATCATAATGCGAATGTCAAGAAATATAAATGGTTAAAGCTAGCTCTAGATCGAGCATCACTAGATGTTCGACATACTGACTTTATTAAATTTGCTTTAGATTCAGATATATATAATCCAAAAAGTCGTGAGATGTATGCTGAACTTTCTAATGCAGAATTTCAAAGCCTATTAGGATTAGAATCTAAAAAGATTGGTAAAGAAGAAATATGGTCTGATAAATTCAAAACTCCTTCTAATCTATTAAATAATTGGAAACATAGCTATACAAAAAAATTAAATATATTAGAATATTTAAATTTAAAAGCAGAAGACTTCTTATATAACGACTTAACAGATTTTATTACAGTTAATAATCTTGTAAGAGTTACTGAGAATATGTCTAAAGCAGAGCTTAAAAAGGTCCCAGAAATACATAAAAAAGTTGAAGATTTAAAGAATAAATCTTGGTTATTAGCTAGAGATACTGGGCGTGATATAATCTTAAGCCTTGCGGATATTGACCCAGCATCACGTGATGTTATAGAAAGTTGGTCTAAAGATAGTCCTGAGAAACTAGCTACATTACCTCCTGAATTAAGATATGCTGCAGAAGGTGAAAGGTCTAGAAGATTTGATCAGAGTATGATTGATTCTCAAATTAGAAAATTTAAAAAAGGCTTAACTGAAAACGAAAAAGAGTTCTTTGACCACGCTATGCTAGGCTCACTACGACGTGGTGATGTTGAAGCTATTGAGGATTTAAGAGCAAGATTAGGTAAGAATAGTGAACTAACTCCTATAAAGAGGCTTTTAAAATATATGGTAGATGAAGCTAGTAAAACATCTACATCACGTTTAGGCTATATGTCTCGTGAGATTAGTGATAAGAGTATTGATAAGGTTACTGGTGATCTAATTGATCTAGTGGACTCTGCTGCATCCTCAGATGCAGTGAGTCCTAAAGAAGCTACAAAAAGAGTAAAAGCTGCTGAGAAAGTTCAAGAGGAACTTCTTAATTCAACAGAATCAATACTTGAAGAACAACTATATGAACCCTTAGAATCACAAACTACTGGCTTTGAAGGGCTTGAAAAAGGAGTTAAAATATCTCAACTCCCCAAAGAGATGCGTGGGGTTATGTCTGAATTAGTTAGTAATGTTAAAACTTATAATAATAAAGTAGGTCAAGAGATTAATGGTATAGTACGTGGTTTTTTCCAGAAAGATCTTAACGCATTAAACCTTCAAGAGTTTAGAGCTTTAAACGAATGGTTTAAGGATATTAAGCGTGGTTCTATATGGCAAAGAATATTTAATAAAACAGGTTTACAAAAATTAGAAAAACGCCATTGGTATTTATTCCCTCAAGCTATTAATAGAGAGTTGATGCGTGATAATATTGAGTTAATGGAGCAAGAAGGATTTTATTTAACTAAAGATGCACGTGCTTTAAAAGGGATAATTAAAAAGCCTACTCACTATATTGATATAGCTCAGCAGTGGATAGCACGTATGAATGATGCTGGTACAGAAAAGACTGAAGAATATATTCGTAGCCTAAAGGAGGATTTACTATTTATAGACTCCATACCAGAAGGAGAAAGATTACGCGAAATTGCAGTTGAAAAAAGAGATTTTAATTTTGGGAATGGAAAGCATTTTAGTGATATCCCTGCAGAAAATTCTAGAATAAAGGAAACATATACTAAGGATTATAAAAAGTCTCTTGAAAAATATGGTGCTTTATTAAGTAAGGAATATATTATTTCTCTCCCAGGAAAGGAAAGAAAGGCTTATACTGGAGCTGAATTAGTAGATTTAATTAATTCTGAATATACTAAAACATTTACTAAAGCTCATAAATTGATGACAGGGGATGTTGATATTAATGGGCTCAATATTGCTTTAGAAAAAGGAGGATTTGTTAAAGATTATAGGTTTAAGGGTTATGATGAAAAAGCTCGTACTTTTGTAAAAAAAGATCCTATAATTGATGTACCTAAATTTATAAGACACCTAACTACATTATGGAAGCAAGGGAAATCAATCTCGGATGAATTTGGTATAGATGGACTAAGAGCTGTTGCTAGGAATATGATGCTTGAACTATCTGCTAAACCTGAATATAAAGAATTAAGAAAAGCCTTGAAGAATCCAGATAATGCCTCTACAGGCAATTTAGGTTCTGATGTATACTGGCCACATATGTTCTTTAATAAAAAGAAAGCTAGCGAATCTTTTAAAAAAGGAATGGAGAAATTAGAACAAACTCCTTTAGAAGATTTCCATAAGGATCCTGAAAAAGCAAGCGCTATTAAGCAAGCTGAACGAGCAAAATTAATTCTTAAGCATAAAAACGTTACAGGTGATTGGCATATGCAAGATATTAGTGATTGGGATGCCTTTAATTTAGCACTAGAATCTATAGATGCGAAACGTGCTGAATCTAAAGAAAGGATTAATTGGTTTACATCACGTGAGGGTACTGGCAATATGAAAACACGTAGTAGTCATATTGAAGGTTGGTCTAGAGATGCAAATGCAGCTGAAACTTATCTGCGATCTACTGTAAATGCTTATTATAGACAGCTTTCTCAAATATTCTCTAGAGATATATTAAGTCGTATGTATAAAGAAATTCATAAATCGCAGGGTAAAGAGCAAGCTGATGCTTGGGATAAGTTTATGAAACTATATGTCCAAGATGCTATGGGACATCCAACAAATATTCCTGACCATTATTTAAAGAATAAAAATTTAAAACTACAAGGAACTGCATATGCGTGGTGGGCTGATAATAAATCAGCTGAGCGTATTGATAAGATGAAGGAGAAACTTGGTCTTACAGATATGAGTTTACCCGCTGAATTACGTAAAACAGATTTAAATACAGTACGTCATATATCTAACCTTGAAGCTCAATATCAAATGGCGTCTTTATTAGCACATCCTAAGAGTATGGTTACAAATATCTTTGGTGGTACTGCTCACACAGTACAATCAGCAGGGTGGTCATCTTTTAAAAATGCTAGAAGTATCCAGTGGTTGAAAAAGAATATAAATGCAGACTGGAATAGTATGCGTGATGTATCTGATTTTGTTGAGCGTGCTGGTATTATACCAGAATATATGCTTTATGAATCTGGTTTAAAGAAAGAATTTAAAGAAGCACGTAATAAAGACTTTATTCAAGAAGTTGCTGATAAGATGGCTAAGAACGTAGATATGTCTAATGTAACTTTAAAAGAGATCGCTCAAAAGTATAAAGTTAAAGATAATATTATGCAGTTTGCTGCTAAATTTATGACTGTACCAGAACGTGCTATTCGTCGTGATGCTTTTATGGCTCACTATATTAACGCCTGGAATAAATTTGGTGGTGCTTTAAAAGATCCTAATCATCCTTATTTAATAGAGATGGCTAAGAAAGGTGTTAAGGCAACACAATTTTTATATTCCGCTCCTTTTAGACCTGCTTTTGCTAGATCATCTTTAGGTAAGGTTATGACACGTTTTCAACTATGGAGTTGGAACGCTGTTAGATTTAGGAATGATGTTTGGCGAGAAGCTAAGATTTATGGTTTAAAACCTGGGAGTGAAGCTTATGATAAATTTGTAAGAACAGCTCAAATAGATATCTTTGTATTCGCTTTAGCTAATGCATTTGCGTATTCTTTATTTGAAACTGCATTACCAGCTCCTTGGAATTGGTTTCAGGATACTGCTGATTGGGTCTTTGGAGATGAGACTGAAAGAGATAGAGCATTTTTCGGGCAGTGGCCTAAGCAGTTGGCTCCTCTGCAAATGGTGACTCCACCAGTATTTAGGTTGCTGCCCTCCTCACTGCGTGCTATGGTTGATGATGATTGGTCTAAAGTATCGCAATATTATATATGGACGATGTTTCCTTTTGGACGTATGGCTAGAGATATAGCAGGTCCTGGTAATCTAATAGAGAATCCAATTAGGGTAATGGAAAAAACAACAGGATTTCCTTTATTACAGTTACAGAAACAAGCAAAGGAAATTAAGGAAGGAAATAGAGAGGTTACTACTCCTGGAACAGGTTTGTATTAATTGCAGCCATCTGTGAGTCACGCAAAAAAGAGAGATTTTCATCTCTCTCTTTCGCCGTACTTCATAAACCCGGGCTTATTTATGTTTTTTATGCCATTGGGCTTCAGCGCTAACCTCCTCATCTATATTCGGATACTTCTGCTCACCTTCTTCAATCATTCCCCATAATAGCATTGAATAAACGATTACATCAGTTAATCTTCCTCTAACATCTTCTCTTTGAGATTGATGTCCTTCTATATAAGAAACAATACCATCTATATGCTTTAGCAAATAAACCATTAAGGCTTTTTCCTTTGAGATATCTAGTGTATTAGCTACACGTTCAAAATTAGCAAACACATTATCTTCGTTATGCGCGTACTCCTTCTGCCCCGACTCCCTCGTCTTTGATATCTTCTGTACTATCTGCTCCATCAGCAGATTCATCTCCCGTTGTTTCATTATTAGCCTCTTCCTCTGCTTTTTGTTCTGCAACTAGTTTGTCTAGATGCTTAATAAATTCTTCATTATCACCCTTATAGTGGATGTATGTATCAAATACAGTTGCTACATCTTTCAGCCTATTACTAGTATTAATTTGCTCTTGCATTAATCCGTTTATAATAACACGCATTTGTTGCACTTCATTAGCTAAAACTTTCATAGCTTCAGCAGGCTTAACTTTTTGTGGCTTTTGCTTAGTCATCTAAGGCTCCTTCTTTCATTTTTCTTCGATAGTTTTTACTACCAAAGCATTCTCTATATACACATTTCCTACACACAATAAGCTTGGGTGGGCAATAATCAGATACAAATTGTTGCGCCTGATATTTATATCCCACCCCTCTTAGCTTATCTTTACACATTAAACAATCAGAGTCTAAACTAACCCTGATCTTTTTTACGGATCTCGTTTGAGCTTTCTTCATTACTCTTAGTCATTTTTTTCATTGCTATATCAGCACCTGATATTATTGCTGCTAATCTTTCACTATTCGAACCTGAAGTATTTGGCTTTATAGTGGTGGATTGTGGGTGCAGCTTAGCTTTTACGGGAATATTAATCTTTTTCAGAACTTTATCCTCACTAACTTTTTTAACGTTACTATTTAAACACGCGTTCTTAAATAACTCCTCACTAAACTTAGAGTTATCGTCTTTAAAATAATTTGATAACGTATTTACTAATGGAATTAATAGATGTGATTCACCCATTACATTCTTTAGTATTTCAGATATTGCTACATAGTTTTTTCTTGTCATAACTCCAGCTCCTTTAACTTTTTGTGTAATTCTGCTTTTTCTTCATCTGGGATTAAGTCCCAAGTTGTATCACACATTAATTCATACGCTTTTTTATAATTAATCTTTTGATCAATTTCTTTATCTAAAGCGTGCTCTAATCCTGCTATTTTCGCATATAGGTCTCCAAAACTATCTGGATAATTATCAGTATTCTTTGGGGCTACTTCTCCGGTATAAGGATCAAAGGAGGTTGTCCAGGTTTTTTTCTTTTGTTCTGCCATCAGTATTAATCTCCAATTCAAAGGTTGTTTTAAATTCAGGTTTCTTTTTAGGTGGAAGTACTTTACCATAAGCGTTTTCATTATTATAACGCCATAAGGTTACAGCTGATTCTACCTCTTTAGGTCGGAATTGTAGTTTCTTATACATAGGATTAGGACCTTTTATCCATCCATCCTTTAAGTATAAACCATATAGCTCGTCAATCATATATTCTTGACCAAGCTCTAAGTGTTCACAAATTGTATCCCATAATATTTTATACATAGTGGCTTGAAGATCGTGCGTCTTATAGTGACCACCAGTTTTAATATCAATTAATGTATTCTTTCCATTTATATTAACTAGCATATCAAATCTACCTGCATATAATATACCTGGGAAAAATAACATTTCTTCAATTGCTATAATTTGTGGGTCATTTTCGTTCCACCAGTGCTCAAAACACATCACGCGTTTTAAAACATCATTCTCATAACCAATTAAATCTACTGATTCACCTTTCATTAGTGCTTCACATATATTATGGACGTCAGTTCCTCTTTGTGCTGCAGTATCTCTTACTGCACACGCGTGCTCATAATTCAAGTGATTAGCTAGCCATTTATGGAAATGGATACCTTTATCCACAATTCCAAGAACGGTTGTTACAGAGGGTACATAGTCCTTATTATCACTATACCATCTAGCACCACCTTCTATACTTCTAAGTTTTTGCTCGTTTATCCATTCAACTACTGGATGTATTTGCATAATTCTCCTTAATCTTTATTATTAAAAAAATCTTTTAAATCCTTATACGTTGGGTTATCAACAACTTTTTGCTTTAATTGGTCTAATCGTCTTTGCGTGGCATCAAATAATGTTGGCGTAACTTTTACTCCAAAATCAGTATAATTACCAAGTCCAATTTTATTAAATCGTCTAAGTTGTTCTGTATAAAACTGTATCAATCCCTGTCGAGATGCCAATCTAAATAATGTTGCGTCCATATTAACCCCTTTAATCATTACTTTTTAATATTGATAACGCTCTTTGAAGCGTATATTTTCCAAACTCAGCCTTCTTAATACTCTTCTTCCATCCTGAGCATTCATCATAAGGAAGCCAAGCTATTTCTTTTCCATCAAGCCATACTAGTGCAAATAAATCTATATCTCCAGGTTGATAACATCTATTCTTACTATTTCTTTGAGAAACTGTAAATTTAATAGATATTGGTGACACAGAATAATTTGAGGTTTTAACTTGTATTTTAGCTAACTGCCCGTAATCTAATATAATATCATACGGGCAAGATTCGTCAGCTCTTGAGCAATTCATTTGATTTGCAGATAACTCTGAACAGACTAGATGCTCACCTGCCTGTCCTATCATCTTTTCCTTTGGCATCATTATAAGACCTCCAAGGGATCAGCAATTAAATTGCGTAGTGTATCAAACATAAACATATATTTTGAATCATCTTTATGGACTACACCCGCGAACTTATCTATTGTGTCTCCTCTAGCAAATTCAGTATTACTAGGCAAAGCACACCATTTCCAATTAAAATTATAATTGCGTGCTATTAATTCGTTTATGTCCCAAATATAAATAATTCCATTAATGCGATTAGCGTACCAGAATTTTTTATTGGTTAAGAGCCCATAAGTCCTATTGTAGGCAAACTTATCAAATTCTATTATTAAGTCGTTAAACGTGATATTTCCGCGATCTTTAACCTCTAATAGATGAGTATCTGAACTAGCATCATATCTTTCATATACGTAATCACTAACTTTAAAATCTATATCAGTATATTCGCTTATTTTTTGAACTATTATTGCTTCTTCTTTTTTCATATATTCCTTAACTTGATGATATTACCGGCACCATTATTAAAATTAATAGCAGTACCGGTAATATACAGATTAAAAGGGTGCGGAGGCAACCTCTTCTTCTTGATCAATTAACATAAAGTCTTCTGCAATTATTTTTACTGACTTTATTTTGCAATCGCTACCATATTGTTCTTTTAGCTCTTTAAGATTTTTGATTATCCCGTCTATAGTCACGTCCACGGCTTAGTTCCTTTCCGGCGCATTCTCTGCACTCTTCTCTTGTTAGTTTATAAGTAGGCATATCTGAATATTTTTTAAAGTAATAGTGCCCACTCTGATGCCAATAATCCCAAACAGATTCACATTTAGTACAATACTTCATACTTGGTTCTTTAAGTTCTGGAGTAGGCATATCAGTTCCTCGTAGATAATATTCTATCTCTTTTTTCATTACTTTCCTTTACATTTATTATTAAAGCCACAGTGTTGTTAATTCGTGGTCAACAACTGAAATCACTTAATATTTGGTAAATAACACCTTAATTAAATAAATTATACTGTGGCTTTAATTGGTTATCCCATTACATCTGCTTTTGACATTTTTCTTAATATATAATCTGCCATTAGCGGAGACTTCTTACCTAACCAGGCTAGTAATTGCCCATATTGACGATCTGTCAAAGGACCTTTTCTCCTATTACATCTATCGCAAATTAATTGCAAATTTGTAAGAGTAGAATTACCGCCCAAAGAAAGAGGCACGATATGGTCACATACCATATTCCGTATATTAAGCCTATGATTACAATACTTGCATTTTTGTCCATATGAGGAGTAAATCTCATTACGGATCTCTTTAAGGTTGATATCAAATTCAACTTCATATTCCTTGCTCCTTCTTTTTAAAGTGGATTTTAAGGTTGATGATTTTTTCATTAATTTATGGAATACATTTTGCCAATGTGTTCCGTGTATCTTTTTTAATTTAGGTTCGAATTTATTTTTCCAGTCGTTAATTAATTTATTATTCTTTTTTGCTTTTTTAGGAGATACCGGCATTGCTACCATCTACTTCCTGAGGATGTTTATATTCTAAATTAATGGATATATAAAATCTCCATATCCCTACTATTAGAGTAGTTCCTCTCCCATATTCATCGTTAGTATTTACTGTTCCTATTGAGAACAGATTGAGTATTTTTATCATTATTCCATTTTCTGAAGTTGCTATTGTTAATAGCATTCCTTTACTCATATACTCTCCTTAATCTAAACGATTCGTGCCACTCAACTTTAGCTTCCCAGTTTGAATCACCATCAGTATTCTTTAACATACGTATTGTTTTAACTGGATTGTCAGCATTACCGTCAACTGAAATTACTTTACGTGATGCATTTTCTATAGCACCACTACCCTTAGCTGAATATAAAGATAAATCATCACTCGCTTTACTGTGCTCTCTTCCTACTTGAGCTACTTGAATAATAATTAAATCATTAGTAACAGCCATATTCGACAAAGTATGAGAAATATATTTTATTTTCTCGTGTTCACTTCGTCCAGCAGTCCCAGCATCGATTAAGTCAATATAATCAACTATAACTAATGCGGGATTAAACTCTTTTATTTTTGCCTGTATCTGAGGGACTGTTGGTGATGTTGTTTGAAATTGGATGTGTCCTAAATCATCTTTATGCTTTAAGAATAATCCTTCTAAATCTTCATTAACATCTTCTTTACCTAGTCCTGATACAATCTGTAAACCACGTCGATGCATATACCAATCTGCTAATTCTAGTGATAGAAATAGTGTTGGTATTTGCCAATCAGGTCTTATTGAGTTATTTGCAAAATCTACACCTAAAGCTAAATTTTGTACAAATGTACTCTTATTGGAACCAGTTCTACCTATAACTGTAACTAATTCCCCTGGATATATAACTGAATCAACTCCTTTTAATCCAAGCATAGCACATACATCTATGCATTTACCACTAAAATCTGTAGTCATACGTGCAAGTAATTTAGATTGCAGGTCTTCTACAGACGTGATATCGATAGTATAATCTTTATTTTTAAAGTGTATACATCTTGTCTTGCAGTGCTTAGCCATCAATTCGTCATTACAACTATATTGATACGGATTATTATAAACACGTTCTGTTAATTCAATTATACGATTTGGTTCTACTTGATTATTATTCCAGTGTAATAATGCAACTTTTGCATATTGACTTGGAATACCTGCCCTTTTAAAAGAGCTAGCAATTCGCATAGCTACGTTATTTCTCGATCCTTCTTGTGGCCCCTTAGTAAGCATATCTTGTATACAAGGTATAACTTTATTGGGCTCTCGCACCTTAGTAAGGCTGACCGTTTTATCTAAGCTTTGCTTATTTTTATTTACGTATTCTTCTAACTCACTATCAGCAGTTAAAGTACCCACATATCCACTTGAGAGCCTTGGTGTTATAGCTAATTCTTTTATCTCTGCAACTGATGAATGCATCAATTCTTTGTGAGTTAAAGGAATTTTATATAAACCTGTCTTTAGATTTTTGGTATGTGCTACTCTATAAATAGCTGTTCTATTTAATACTGATAAATCAGCAACTGGAAATAAACTTTTAATTGTTGATTTCACAAAATACGGTAAGTCAATCCCTGGAGTAAAATTAAATAAATCATTATGTAGCAACACGTGGTATCCAGTACCACTGAAGTATGCTTGAAAAGCTGAATTTGGTACATCCAATTCCTCTAAGTCATATACAACACTGCGTGCTTTATCTAAAGTATATTCATCAGAATTATTTTGCTTATCAATATCAATTAAAACTTTATCGATACTTCTTTCTCCATAATAGTTTCTTAAACTACCAGTTCTCCCGACATAATCCGCTGCTTCATCTCCATAAATATAGAGGGAACGATATAATGGCGTCCCCTCCACATCTATATACTTACCGAGACTATCAAGCGGAATCAAAGTACCTCTACGGTGAGGTGAGCCTTGAGCTATCTCGATATACTTCATTCCTACAAATTGCCTAAAGCAGCAATTCCTAGATCAGCTGGTTCTGGGGCAGAAGATGCACCATCCCATTCCTTTAAATAACCTTTAGATTTACGCCAATCTACATTACTTTGTATTTTAGCTATACCTTTTGTATTATTTAATTCAATCACACCTATAGATTGATTATAGGATTGCCCACCTGGCATCTTAGGAACTGATTTATAAAAATAACTTACAAACGGAAATTGAGTTACTTTATTAGGGTCTTCAGAAAATCGTGAAGTTAGATATTCAGCAATATCATCAATTAACTCACCATTTTCATCTTCCCATTTATTATCTACATTCAATCCAGCATTG
>Ga0098059_1001390_pt1 | contig 12195 bp, 11 predicted proteins | sample 20_taG_FD_92580 | JGI IMG/M metagenome (GOLD analysis project Ga0098059, IMG submission 92580) | Marine viral communities from the Subarctic Pacific Ocean - 20_ETSP_OMZ_AT15318 metaG | ecosystem: Environmental > Aquatic > Marine > Oceanic | place: Subarctic Pacific Ocean | collected 2015-01-19
CAAATAGATCAAAAGTTATATTTCTTAAGAAACAGCGGTGTAATCTTTCAGGATAATACTGAAGATGTTAATCGTGTTCTTGGTGAATATAAAGATACTATAGAAAGTACTATGGCTAATGCTTTAGAGTTATATCCTAATATGAATATATCTGTCTATCATGGCTTACATACTAATGGGTATCATAGCAATCGTTCTTATAATGGAACTAATCATGCTATTTCATTTCATGTTTATATGGAAAATGTTGCAATGAATATAAATATAGGTGGTGAATCTGTTGAGATACCAATGGGTAATTTAGATATAATAATTGCTGTTGATTTAGTTAAAAACATAATGAACAGGATTAGAAATGTCAGAATAACACAAGGATGTCAAGGTAGTGGTCATACTAACCCTTGGAATGGTGCTATATTCCATCCACAAGAACCTGGAATATTATTTCCATATATATCACAAGAACAATGGAATAGGGATCAACTAAGAGTCGCATTTGCTGAAGGACAAAATACACGTTCTGGGTTTAGTAATGTATGCTTTGGTAGTTTCGATAGTGAAATAAAAGAAGCAGCATGGAAAGGCGATATATTAGCATTATTTACCTATCTTAATAGCTGGACCAAGAACTTTAATGTAGGTAGTACAGGTCCATTAAATGGCTTCCCAAGGATGTTTCATGGTATATGGCCTGAGATGCTAACTGAATCATGGCAAGCATCTGGAAGTATGGGCCCTACAGGTAGAATGGAAAATTGTAGCTATGCAAATGTATTAAATGGAGATGCGCCAATACAAGAGCATTCTTATTGTGATAGATATGCATGCACTCTTCGTAATGATTGTCATGCATATAGAGCTATGTATATGCCACCAGAACCAATAGAGGATGATGAAGAAACAATTTCATATCAAGCATCAAATGATAGAACATTAAGTGAAGCTGAATTACTAAGAATGTATGAAGGCGTCAATACAATAAATATAGGGAGTTAACATGAATCAAGAGTTTTACATGTCTCAGAAAGATTGGGGCAAAATACAACAATATGCACAACAAGCTTATGACAGTAAGAAAGCTGAGATAGGTGGAATGCTTGTAGCTATTGAAGATAAGGATGGTGATTGGGAATTGAAAGATCCAGTTATCTTAAAGCAGCAAATAAGTGCTAGTAATTGCGTGTTAGATAAAGATGATTTAGCATTATATTATACCAAAGTGGGAACTAAACTCAAAAAGAAGAACTTTCGCTTTGTATGGTGGCATAGTCATCACACAATGGATGCTTTCTGGTCAGGCACAGACCTTAATGCTATTAAAGAATATTCAGATGGAGATTTTAGCTTTGCTTTAGTCATAAATCTTAAAGAAGAATATAAGTTAAGAGTGTCTGTATGGAAGCCAATTGAGGTTCATGAAGATGTTGAATTAATGCTTATAGGTGACTCAAAGAAGATTCCTAAGAAAATAGTTGATGAAGTTACAGATAAATGTAGTTCTATTGTACATCAATACGGCACATGGAAGAAAGGTGCATACTCTCAGGGAAAGTCGAATCAGATGACTCTTATGGACACTACCAAAGTTGGTGGTCAAAAGTATAATCAAGAGTTGTCTGGAGATTCACAAGATTACATATATGCATATACATTAGTTGATGAAATGAATAAGCAATATTGTGATGGTAGAATAACATATAATGGATGGATAGTTAAAGCTCAACAGGTTAATACATTGCTAAAGACTACATATGATAGTATATATCGTGTTGAATTAATGACTGAAACTGCTTTAGCAGATAATGTTATGCTAGCAACACCTCATGAATATATAACCATAGATCCAAATGCTCAATATGAAGCTGAGTATGAAGATTGGATAGACTTTAAATCTTATAACGCATCATATGGAGTAGACTAATGATAAATACAAGATCATCAGAGTTAGTAAATAACTTAGAAGACTTTACTTTTCATATATTGGGCTGTGGGGCTATTGGTAGTTCCTCAGCTCTTCAAATAGCAAGAATGGGTGCAACTCAGTTTTGTTTATACGATATGGATAAAGTGGAAGAAGTAAACGTAGGTGTATCCCAGTATACTTACAATGACATAGACAAACCTAAGGTAGATGCATTGCAAAATCATCTAATGGCATTAGGAGTTTTCACGGTGAATACATATAATGAGAGATTCTCAGAATATTATCCCCAAGGAGAGAATGACATTGCTATACTTGGGTTTGATTCTATGTCAGCAAGATTACAAGCAGTAGAAGCACTATGCGGAATAGCTGGTGTAAAGCCATTATATATAATTGATGGCCGTATGGGTGCTGAACACTATCAGCAGTACATATTTGATAAGCCTACTGTTAGTAAATACAAGAAGACTTGGTATTCAGATGAGTCAGGTAGCCCAGAGCCATGCAATGCAAAGGCAACAAGTTACTGCTCTAATTTATCAGGTAGTATGATTGCAAATACAATAAGGAAACTTGTTACAGGTCAACCCTTTAACAGATCGTTCTCATTTCATTTCCCAACAATGTTATTGGATAAATCAGCGATGGTGTCGTAAATTATAGGCACATCTCGAATACAAATCCTTATTTGTAATAAAGAGGGCTAGTTAACTCTAGCCCTTTTTTAACCCCCTAAATAGGAGACTTAATGTCTGAAAATAAAGGAACCACAACCGTGGAAGATTATCTTGTTAATAATGAGCATGATTTGAATGAAACTTTAGAAGTTGTTATTCAAGTTATGTCAGATGAAATAGGAGAATTAGCAGGTGCGCTTGCTAAAGCTCAGTCTGAAATGACAATGGTAGAAGCTAAAAGTACAAATCCATTCTTTAATAGTAAATATGCATCTCTTGCCTCAGTATTAGAAACATCATTACCTCCATTAAATAAAAATGGTATTGCTGTAATACAAGGTAGTAGATATTGCACTGTTACTAATGGATTTTACGTAACTAGTCAATTAATACATTCATCAGGACAATGGATCAAGAGTGAAATAAGAATGCCAATAGGCAAAAAGGATGCTCATGGTATAGGTGCTGCTGTAACTTATGGTCGTAGATATTTATTATCTGCAATGACAGGTGTTGCACAAGCAGATGATGATGGCAACGGTGCACTATCAAAAGCGCCTAACAATAGATAAAGGAGAGTTAAATGGCAAGAACATTCACATTACCTAAAAAAGGTACTGGATTATGGAATGAAGGATGGCATACAGTAACAATTGAAAATGCAGAATATGGAACCTTAGACAATGGATCTAAATATATTGATGTATGGTTTGAAAAGTATCCTGACAATTTTAATATGCGTGTATATGCTAAGCAAGGTAAAGAGGGAGAAGAATTTGCAATTGCTAATTTATTCCGATTTGCTAATGCTGGTATAACTGATGCATTGCAAAGTGCTACTGGTGAAACTGTAGTTAAATTAAATGATGAAGCTGAAGAACTAAAAGGTAAGACTATTAATACATATTTCTATAAGAATGGAAAGTTTACTAGAATATTACCTCAAGTTGCTCCTGTAGCATTTAAGAATATTGTGGAAGAGTTTACTGATAAAGATATTACATACTTTAAGGGTAAAGCAGAATCATTCTTTAGTAAATGGGTAGAACCAAAACTAAAAGATGAGCCACATGAGGAGACTACCACGGAAACAAGTGATATTCCCTTCTAAATAATGATGTAAACCGGTAATATAAAGCCCGCTGAATGGATTCTATTAGAACCTTAAGTGGGCTTTTATATTTAAAATAGGAGATACAATGATTAAAGAATTTGCGTTTGGATTAGCACAAAGACACTATTTTCAAGACGCTGGAAATGTATGTGATTGGATGAATATAGATAAGGATACATATATGTCCTTATATGAATTTGATGAAGGTATAACTGATTATTTCAGTAAGAATAATAGTTTATCAGGATTTAATGGGCTTGTATATATGCCAGATGAATTTATATTAGATGTAGATGGTACAAGTTCAGAAGATTTAGAGGGAGCTAGACAAAAAGCTTTAGGATTAAGTTTACTATTAGATGATTTACAGATACCATTTAGATTATATTTTAGTGGAAATAAAGGATTCCACCTTGGTATACCAGGCACTGCATTTAGATGGAAGCCTGATGCAAACTTACATTTGAATGTAAAAGATGCATTAACTAATGGAGGTATATTTGATTATGCAGATCCATCAGTGACTGATAAGATAAGGTTAATACGGGTCAATAATACGAAGAATACTAAGGCTGATCTTTGGAAATGTATTGTTCCTATATCTATACTCCATTCAAAAAATATAAGCGAAGAAATACGTAAAATAGCATATAAACCAGGTGATGTTCCTAATTTCGATCTTGAATGTGAACCTGTATTTGATGTGCTAGAAAGGAATAATGAGGATGAAATTAAAGCACCAGAGTTTATTAGTCAAGGTAGGTCTCCTGATCCTGTCAATTATCCTTGCATTAGTAATATGTTATCTAGTAATGCACAAGGAGAACGACACGCTACTGCTCTACGTTTGTCTGCTTGGTTTAGGTGGCTCTACCCTGAGTCTATTGTCCAAGTTGTAATGGAGCAATGGAGGCAGCAAGTAGATGATCCTCATAACCCATTCAAAGCAAAGGAAATGGAAAGCATAGTAAAAAGTGCATACGAAGCACATGGAGGACAAGGTAATAGATATGGATGCAATGATACTATTATGGATAAACATTGTAGTCAAACATGCAAACTATTTAAGTCAAAGAAAAGCCAATCTGTTATGGATTCACATGCTATGGAAGAGAGCTTAATTAATTTCCTTCGTAGTGATATAACGCCTATTAATTTAGGTGATATATATCCAGGTGAAGATTTTCCTATATATCCAGGTGAAGTAGTTGTAATACAAGCTCCACCTAAATCTATGAAGACTATGTTCTTACAGAATGTAATGAATGGTTTGAAGAGACCTACATACTTTATAGAAATGGAAATGTCACCAAGACAGATATGGTCTAGGTTTGTGCAAATAGAAATGGGCTGGTCTGAAGAAGAGCTGCGTTCTCATTACCAACAAATGCAAAATGGTATGGATAAGAGATTTAAATGGCTAACTGTAGATTATTCATGTCCTTATGCTAATGAGTTAGAGAAGCGTATTGCTATGTTACCAGTCAAACCAGAGATAGTTGTAGTCGATCATATGGGATTGTTTAAATCTAAGCAAAGAGACCCTAATATGAAGACAGAAGAAGCATCTCAGGCCATGATGGAATTGGCAGTAAGACATAACATAATTGTATTTGCTGTAAGTGAGATAACTAAATCAGCGTTTCATGAAGGTAATATGAATATTGCCTCAGCTAAAGGTTCATTTAGAACTGCATATAATACTAATAAATTGCTATCTGTTATACCCTCAAAGAGTATTACTACAGGATTAATAGAGCAATTAAGAGTAAGATGTGAGGCTAATCGTGAACGTGAGCATTTAGATGTTAAATTGACGGTAAATAATAGTAAAATAATAAAGGAGAGTTATGAAGAAATCGGAATTTAATGAACTGTTCTTAGATATAATGATGAAGGTAAAGAAAACGCGTGATGAAGGACAGAAAGAATATGCACATACAGAAGAAAATGTATTTGCTAACTTTGAACGTGTTGCTGCAAGTCTAGATATATCTAAAGAGCAAGCATTAATGGTGTATTTAATGAAGCATATGGATGGGATAAATGCATGGATTAAGGGTCATAAATCACAAAGGGAAGATGTTACAGGTAGAATTAAAGATGCCATTGTATATCTATGCTTATTGTGGGGTATGGCTAGTGAGGAGATAGTATCTGAAAAAGAGATAGATGCATTCTTTGATAAACATGGATTTACTACGTCTAAAACTCCTAATGGAGGAATATTTAATCCAGACACTGGAGAAGTATCTTTCCCAGAATATCAATCAACAGGAGATGAAGCAATATGAACTCAGATAAAAGAAAAAGTGGGAATATGGATAATATCGGAGAAAGATATAAAGATAAACTCACAGAACATAGGGACTGGATGGATGGTATGAGTGCATTTAGAGAAGAAACTAAAGATAGGATGATTGATCTTAATAGTAGAATAAATGAACTGGAGTTGAGCCTTGAAGAAAGCATACAGAACATTCGGGAGTATCTCGAATCCGCAAAGAAAAAGAGTTAACTTTCACTGTCAAGATTGTGGTGGTGTATGGAAAAAGCCAATCCCTTATTTTATACGCCATCCACATCCAGCAATCAAAGCATTAGTATCTGAATATGAAAAGGAAATATGCAAGAGATGTGCCGTGAGAGAATTTGGAGCTAAAAATAAAAGGAGGAAGAAGTTTTTTAATGAAGAATGAATTAGAAATCGAATGCGCATTAGCAGAAGAAATAGAACACCTTGATGATCCAAATTTTCCAATGGATGAATTGAATTGGGCAAATAATCAGGGATGGATAGAAGCATTAGAATGGGTATTAGAAAGGGAACAAATGGGGGGAGACCCTATAGATATTTCACACTTATTAGAAGGAGCAAACAATGACACAATTACAAGGTCGCATAAAAGACTTGCCGAGGAACTTGGTTTTGGACGAAAAGATAATGATGTCGATAGCGAGGATGATAGCATACGTGACGGTCTTCTCTACGGACCACAAGAATGCGTCACCTGAGATGACTAAACATGCCATAGAATTAGATGCCAGGTTGGTAGATGAATGGTTAATGAGTAAGCATGAAGGGGATGAATATGTCTGCAAAAAGTGCAAAAGCTAAAGGGAGAAGATTGCAAAATTTATTAAGAGATACTCTCAGGGAGACGTTTCCTCAACTAGAGGAAGATGATATTAAATCGCAAACTATGGGTATGCCTGGAGAAGACATTGTTCTATCTCCGGCTGCCCGTAAAGTAATCAAATATAGCTTTGAATGCAAGAATAAGGAGAGATTAGACTTATGGAAGTCTCTAGAACAAGCAGAAGAAAACAGTGCCGATAGAGCACCAGTTTTGGTCATGAAACGAAACCGTAGTAAGGTCTATGCTGTGGTAGAACTAGAAACTTTCATTAATTTAATAAGGGAATAAAATGAATATCGATTATATACTAGGTAATAGATGGATCGGATTAAGAAAAATAGAAAGCATGCATTCAGAAACTTTAACTTACAGCCTAACCGTATTGTTCTTAAGGCTTGAAATGACTACAGGAACGTCTCGCTTTTATAGCGAAATATCGTTCTCCTTAATACCTGTATTCAATGTAAGTTTTAGCTTCCCTGGATAGAGCGAAGATCTTGGGCAAGTTTAAGCAACTGTTTATTCTTGCCCTTGTTTCTTTTCTTTTTCTTCTTCTTAATTCCCAACCATTCTCTCTGACCTTTAGTCCAAGCCCTTGGATAAACACCAAATTCATGCATTAAATAAGTACCCATACCTGCTCCATCTACAATAACATCAGGATATGTTTTAGTTATAAACTTACCTAGCTGACTTGGAGCTATACGTTTAATATATGCAGCTTTTAATTCATCACCTTTAAGCTCATAATAATCTTGATAACCAAGAATCATTTTAGCCCATTCATTATCTGGTAAGTGATACAAGCCACTAACATTAGCTGCAAACATAGCGTCTGTAACAAATGGACCAGTGAACTCTTGTATTAAGCCTCTATTGAATTTCTTTTGCTGTTCATCAAGATCATCATCAAAGTATTCAGCTATAGCATTAATCCTGTTTAATGTATCATTCTCAAGTAGATGCTTAAGATCAGCATTAAATGCTAAAGAAAGAGCATGAACTAATCCTGTAACACCTGCGAAGGCTAATACATTTTTAGAGTCTTGATTATATAATTTTTCAGTTAAAGTATCACCTGCCTTAAGCATTTGACCTGAACGCTTTAATGATCTAAATTGAGCAGTAGCAAACTCCATTGGGTAATGTAAGAACTGTCCCATTAAACTACCAACTGAAGTCGCTGCACCTAAAGCTTTACCTTCACTACCTTTTACATCGAATGCTGTGCCTTTACCTGTAGATATACCACTAATAATTGGAGCCTTATGGTGTATAGAATATTCAAATGCCCATTTCTCTACAGATTGAATGCCTGCTAATGTAGCCATCTTACGTGCTATAGCTTCACGTCTTGCAACAGTATTCTCATTAATAACACCATCTTTATTAGCCTTATTCATAAAGTTAACATTAGATGTCATTGAATCATATGTCATAGCAAATGCATGGCTAAACATATATCTTCTTAATTGATTTTCACCCCATCTATGGAAGACTAGAGATTTATTTAATGCTTCTTGCATAACATTGTCTGCAATTGCCCAATAGCCTGGTTCTTTTTGTACCTCAACTAAAGTACTACCATCTTCCATAATCTTTAATCTTAAATCACTTTGCTTTATACCACCTTCTGGAAGTAATCCCTCAGCAATAGCTCCACTAGCTTCTTTAAACTCAAAGCCTTGCTCTTGAATAACCTCATTAATAACACGTTGAACCTTTCTATCACCAAGCAATCTACCTGATCTCATTATATCGTTTTGTGCTAAGCTTGCAAAGTAATAAGAGCCACTAATAAAGTTTCGTGTAGCTCCTGCTATACCATAAGCCATAGATTTAAAAGTTTCCATTGCAGTAAGAGAGCGTGTAAGTTTATTTATATGTGCATCTGCTTGATTAACACCCATAGTAGAGCGTTCATATTGCATTTGTAGATATTTACGCATTGATCTAATGAACTGAGAATTGTTCTCTTTCCCTAGATTCTTTAATGCCTTCATGTAATCTACTTTCATTTGGGTATCTCTATTGTATACAATCACATCGTTGGCGTATTGTTCTACAACATATAAGGGATCTCTTGAAAAGAACCTCTTTATTACATCTGCTCTAGCCTGTGCTTCTCGTGGTACACCAAGATCCATCTGTAGTGCTCCATTAGGGCCAGCAATAGCATCTAATGCTTCATAGGCTTCTACATCAGTAGAGTTATTTAAGCGCTTCATTTTATCTTTAAGGCGTACTATTTGATCTAAACCTATATGAGGCATATACCCACCTTGTTCTACACCTTCTACAATTCTTTTCTTGGCTGCCTCTACCTCTTGAATAAAATGATGGAGTCTAGGATTTTGATTTCTTGATACTGATATATGTGATTTGGAATCTTGATTAGTAAAACGCATTAATGCTGCTCTTACTGTATTATCTAAACCATCCATTAATACTTTTGCAAGGCCATCTACCTTACCATTTTTATCTACAGTCCCAAGCAATTCTCTTGTACGTTTAACAGCATTCAATACATGGGATGGATATTTTTGTAATGACTCTTGACTATTTAACTCAGAGAATGGTAACTCTAATGCCTCTGTATATTGCTTAATTACTCTACCTTCATTACCGTTTACCAATTCTTCTATTTGCTTATAATAATCAGCTCTTATAGTCTCATCATTAGCAGCAGAATATTTATTCTCTAAGTTTCTAAGCTTCTTAATGACAGGGTTACTTAGCATGCCTACATTTACTCCGTCTGCAACAAATGCAAACTTTAATTCTTCGGCAAGTAATGCTCTTTGCTTAAGAAAAAACTCACGTGCAGTTCTTTCATAGTTAACAGCTAAGTTTAATTCATTTAGGAATTTGCGAGATGAAGGCAATCTATTATGTATAGCATCAGGAACCATTGTCACCATTTCAACTGTAGATATATCACCTACTCTAACTCTCTTAGCTATATCTTTAAGCTCCATCATAACAACTTCTGCTTCTGGCTTAGTAAGGAAGATATCCTCATCATAATATTTGCCAGTACGTTCCCAGACCAGCTCTCTCAATTGAGTCCTGGCTATTTGATTGCCTTCTTTATATTCACCGAATTGCTCAACTAGAGTCTTGTCCTTATTCCAAGTCTCTTCAATCTTACGCATATTTTCTATATGCTCAGCTTTATTTAATGTTACGCAACCTGCCATTTATTCTCCTCTATGGACACCAATATACTGATTTTAAATTCTTGGCTTCACCCGGTTTATATGCTTCATATCTTTGCGTCTTAGTTGACATATCTAAACCCTCAGCACTATATATATCTACATATGACCCACCTCTAGTCTTAACTACACCTTGAGATTTTAATAAATCAGCCATAGCACCACCCACTAAATTAAACTTATCAGATAGCAAGTTACTAACAAATCCTGCTCTTTCACCATATCTTATAAAGTCACTTTCCCAGCTAGGTGAATAAAGCATTTCAGATCTAGCAATCATTTCTAAATCTTTAGGACTTAATCCCTCTTGAAGATGTGCATAATAATTAGAATGTACTTGTAATCTTTCACCTATCTCAGGCATATACCCATTATCATTAACCCATTTTAATACAGCCTTTTGTAGTCTTGTATTGACTTGGAAATGAGGAAGTTTATTAGCACCTTCTCCTTGTACATATATCCTAGGAACACCTTCTGGAGCCATAAGTTGTAATGCAATATTTGATACTAAAGTAGGATCTAAATTAGTAATTCTTTGATCAGGCATACTAGGATCTAACGGCATAGCAGCTCTTTCTTCCGAAGCCCACTTAGCAAAGAATCTAGACAAATGATTCTGTTCTTCTATAGCACCCATTTGATGTATCTCTTTAGCAAATACTGATGATTCTTTTGCTTTCTTTAATCGTGCTCTATAATCATAAGAGATCATATCTATTGTATCAGTTAAATTATCGATAAACTCAGGGTGTCTAGCGGGATCTATATAGTTTTCCCAATGTATATCTCTTGTAGCTAAGTGCCATGCATATCCATCTTTAACTTGTGATGATGTCATGTATTTAGCTATCAAAGGATTCTCTAAGACTATATAAGTATATCCAGGCTGCAATGGAGCACTTCTGTCCTTGCTCACATTAGCATGAAATTCTAATCCTCCAGTTTCACCATACGCCATACCTTTAATTGTAGCTTCATCAATAGTTGTACCTTTTCTAACCTTATATAGTACAACATCTCTATTACTTCTATTCTTCCAATTTCTTCTTTTGCTAACAGATATAGGTCTATTCCGTTGTCCAATAGATTCAATGCCAGCCCCTAAATGATACATTGATGCTTTCTCAACAGCATTCATAGCAACAGTAATACTTGCTAGCTCTTGTTGTAATTGCTCTATCTTAGTTGAGCTTTTAGTTTTAGTAACACTCTTGCTATACTCAAGGTTATTGACTGTCTCTCTAAATCTATTATTTAAATAAGTATATGCTACCCCTCTGTTCTCGTGAGCTCTTATATCTTTACCTACAATAGCATCTAATCCATAATACATATCACCATTAGTAACAGCCTCATAAATCTTATCTTCACCGTGACCTACCATACGTAGCATTGTAACGCTATCAATTAAGTTTCTGGTATGATTTAATATATCACTCTTAACTGGCTCATTTCTATTGCCTTGAGTATTCTTCTCAGTGAAAGTACCTTTTGAATTAAAGTGTTCTAGTATCTTACCTGAAGGAAATTTATTCATCATTTCACTAACACTAGCTTGGTTAAATTGAATTATCCTATCCAAGGTAACTTCTTTAGTCCAGAATTTACCAGCTCTAATATCAGCAGTAATACCTTCTACAATCTTCTTAGCATGAGTGCCATATCTATGCTTAGCTTGATCTGCTCCACCAAAGAATATCTTAACTAGCTCTTGTAGCTTATGATTGCTCTTATCGTATTTGGTATACTTATTAAACAATGACATGAATATATACTTATTACCATTCTCACCAAACAAGTTAGTTAAATCTCTATACGTTCTCTTGACATCCCAAGGAGTTATTGATCTCGGAACTCCATTTTCAAATATATCATTAAATAAACTTTGAGCTCTTCTTGTTTTACCTATAACGGCACTTATCATGTCCTGCACTACAAGCTTACCATCCGCACTTAAAGTTTCTCCTATCTTAAATACAGGACTATAATCATTAGGCCCCTGACCTTTATAATGCTCTGGCTTATGTGTCTCTTTGGCTAAATCACTCATATCACCAAACAATACAAACTTTTCTATGCTACTTAATTCTTTAAATAATTTAGCTGTACCACCAAAGGG
>Ga0098059_1001395_pt1 | contig 12169 bp, 9 predicted proteins | sample 20_taG_FD_92580 | JGI IMG/M metagenome (GOLD analysis project Ga0098059, IMG submission 92580) | Marine viral communities from the Subarctic Pacific Ocean - 20_ETSP_OMZ_AT15318 metaG | ecosystem: Environmental > Aquatic > Marine > Oceanic | place: Subarctic Pacific Ocean | collected 2015-01-19
AACTGTAGCGCTTTTAGTAAACAATGGTTTGATAAATAATTACTCCGATTTGTATCTTTTGAAGGAAGAGCAAATAATTCCGTTGGAAAGAATGGCGCAGAAAAGTGCCGAGAATATGATAAACGGAATTGAAGCTTCCAAAGAAATTCCTTTTGAAAGAGTGCTGTTCGCCTTGGGAATTCGCTACGTTGGTGAAACCGTTGCCAAAAAACTTGCAAAGCACTACAAAACCATTAATGCCTTAAGAAATGCTTCCGAAGAAGAACTCACCACCGTTGACGAAATTGGCGAGCGCATCGCCCAAAGCGTGGTTTCCTTTTTCGCTTCCGAAGAAAATATTGTAACCATAGAACGGCTGAAAAGTTATGGAGTTCAGTTGGAAATTTCCGCTGAAAAACTCGCCAATCAAACGGATGTTTTACAAGGAAATACCTTTGTAGTTTCAGGCGTTTTTACAAAAGTTTCGCGCGACGAACTTAAAAAACTGATTGAGGACAACGGCGGCAAGGTTTCCAGCTCCATTTCGTCCAAAACCAATTATGTGGTGGCGGGCGACAATATGGGGCCGAGCAAGAAAACCAAGGCCGAAAGTTTGGGCGTCGCCATCATTTCCGAAGACGATTTTTTGCAAATGATTTCATAGGGAAAGTTAAGGGTTGGGTGTTAAATGTTAATAGGGAAAAGGATGCCTCCGATGAATTTTTTAAAGTGGAACATCATTCCGAAGGAATGAAATATTTATAGAAATTATATTATTGTGCGAACATACGACCCCGTGGTTGAATCTTCTTCGTGTTTCATTGTTCTATAAATATTTGAACCCTTCGGGTTCGGAAAAAAATACTGTTTTATAATGATTTCATAATTGGCAGAGAATAAATTTTGAAAATAGCTATTTTTGCCACACGAGAATTGGGCATTCCATGTTGAAAAAAGTAAAACATCATTCCTTAAAAAAACACACTGAAAAAAACCTGACGGAGCGTGATATTTCAGAAAGGAATACATCTTTAAAGTATTTGGGTTTTTTGGTGGACGAAGCTTTTTTTGATGATTTTGAAATGCTTTATGGGTTTGGAAAGGAACTCGGTTTGCAGCGAAAAGATGTAAAACTTTTCACTTTTGTGGAAACGCGAAGAAAAATTCCTTCGCTTCGACAAAATCAAATAACCAATAAGGAATTTACATGGCGTGGCGAAATACACAATCAAAACGCACAGGAATTTCTCGATTTTCCGTTTGATGTGCTAATTGGCTTTTACAAAGGAAAACATGAATTTCTGGGCGCAATGGTTGCGCAGAGCAAAGCGAAATTCAAAATAGGTTTTAACGGGGCCGATGAACGGCTTTTCGATTTACTTTTAGCCGTTGATCTTCAAAAACCAGAAGCTTTTAAAAGTGAAGTGAAAAAATATTTGAAAATTTTAAACAAAATAGAGTAGTATGAAAGAATTGATCGGAACGGGCGTAGCATTGATAACACCATTCAAAAGTGACTTTTCCGTAGATGTGGAAGGTCTTAAAAACGTGGTGAATTTCAATATTGAAAATGGAATTGACTATTTGGTGGTTTTGGGAACTACTGCCGAAAGCGCCACGCTTTCAAAAGAAGAAAAACAGTTGGTTATCGATACAATTGTTTCTGCAAACAAAGGGCGATTGCCTTTGGTTTTAGGGATTGGTGGCAACAATACCCAAGAGGTTGTTTCTGAAATGAAAACGCGCGACCTTTCCACTTTTACGGCTATTCTTTCAGTTTCGCCTTTTTACAATAAACCTACACAGGAAGGTATTTACCAACATTTTGCTGCAATTGCAAAGGCTGCTCCGTTGCCTATAATTTTGTATAACGTTCCGGGAAGGACTGCTTCAAACATGTTGCCGGAAACGGTAATCCGTTTGGCAAATGATTTCGAAAAAATTGTTGCGATTAAAGAAGCGGCAGGCGATATTGTTCAGGCTATGAAATTGATTTCTGGATGCCCAAAGGATTTCTTGGTAATTTCAGGTGACGATATGGTTACGTTGCCAATGGTGCTTGCCGGTGGGGCAGGAGTGATTTCTGTTATAGGCGAAGGTTTTCCAAAGGAATTTTCAAAAATGGTGAAATTAGGTTTGGATAGAAAAGTTGATGAAGCCTATGAAATTCATTATAAAATAGCTCCGGCAATCGATTATATTTTTGCGGAAGGAAATCCGGCCGGAATAAAGGCAGTTTTTAAATCTTTGGGAATTTGCGGTGATACAGTGCGCCTTCCGCTGGTGGGCGTTAGCGATGGTTTGCGGGTCAAAATTGATTCTTTTACAAAAAATTTCTGAAAAGGTTCTTTTCCCGCTATGCGTTAAATATTTCAAAAGGCTTGCAAATAATAGGCTTGAGCGCAATATTTTAGCCGAAGAATAAGTTTTGTTCAATCATGTTTAATTTCCTATTTTTGCACGATGTTTTTTAAGCCCATGCGATTACCACTTTTTATTATACTTTGTTTAACCATACTTCTTTCATCCTGTAGCCAATATCAACAGGTTTTGCGAAAGGATGATATGGGGAAAAAATACACCTTTGCCGATTCGCTTTATAGAATTGGGAAATACAAGAAAGGCCTTAAATTGATGGAACAATTGGTGCCTGCCTACCGAGGAAAACCACAAGGTGAAAAATTGATGTTCATCTACGCAAATACCTACTACAGTTTAGAGGATTATTATCTTGCGGGATATCAATTTGAAAGATTTACCCAAGCCTATCCACAGAGCGACAGTGTTGAAATAGCGGCTTTTAAATCTGCAAAAAGTTTTTACCAACTTTCGCCCAGATATTCTTTGGATCAAAAAGACACCGATAAAGGACTTGAAAAACTTCAGGAATTTATAAACCAATATCCAAATTCAGACAAACGTGCCGAAGCAAATACATTGGTAGCGGAATTGCGAAATAAGTTGGAAAAGAAAGAATTTGAGGTTGCAAAACAATATTTGCACGTTGAGGATTACAAAGCTGCCATTGGCGCCTTTGATAATTTTATTACAGATAATCCGGGCTCTATTTATAGAAAAGATGCCTTTTACGGAAGATTTGTAGCTGCATATAAATTGGCCGTAAACAGTATTCCGGTTTTGGTGCAGGAACGTCTGCGCGATGCAAAAGTTTATTACAATAATTTTATAAAATATTATAAGGATACAGATTTAGCTCCTGAAGCAATGGAATTTTATCAGGATATAGAGAGCAGAATTGTACCTTTAGAAACAGAACCCACTATTTAATTAATTTTTATTATGGATATTAAAAATTCAGATGCGCCAATCAATACCGTTACGCTTGACAAGAATAAAATTGACGAGCCTACAAACAACATTTATGAGGCTATTTCGATTATCTCGAAACGTGCCGCACAAATAAACGGTGACATCAAAAAAGAACTTTTGGAAAAACTTGACGAGTTTGCTACTTACAACGACAGTTTGGAAGAAATTTTCGAAAACAAGGAGCAAATTGAAGTTTCAAAGTTCTACGAAAGACTTCCAAAGCCACATGCTTTGGCAGTACAGGAATGGCTAGAAAATAAAATCTACTACCGCAACACCAAAGATGAAGTAGTGGAGTAATAAGTTATTCGTTAAAAGTTAATGGTAAAACGTAACTTGAAACAAGTAAGCTGAAACTGGAAACAAAAAAAATGGCTGTTTTGAACGGGAAAAATATCTTGCTTGGCGTTACCGGCGGGATTGCCGCGTACAAAACAGCTTTTTTGGTTAGACTTCTAGTGAAAAAGGGAGCTAACGTAAAAGTGGTTATGACAGATGCAGCAAAGGAATTTGTAACCCCACTTACCCTCGCAACGCTTTCAAAAAATGAAGTTTTTTCATCCTTCACTGATGAAAAAGATGAGAACAGCTTCAAAGAGCCCCAATGGAACAACCATGTAGAATTGGCCTTGTGGGCAGATTTCTTTTTGATTGCTCCCGCCACTGCCAATACACTTTCCAAAATGGCAAATGGCGCCTGCGATAACCTTTTGCTTGCGTGCTACCTTTCGGCAAAATGCCCCGTGTATTATGCCCCTGCAATGGATTTGGATATGCACCAACACCCATCAACGGCAGAAACCTTTAAGAAACTTGAAAGCTTCGGAAATATTCAAATTCCCGCAGCTTTTGGCGAATTGGCCAGCGGTTTGGTAGGGCAGGGCAGGATGGCCGAGCCTGAGGAAATTGTTTCCTTTTTGGAAAATGATTTACTGAAAAAACTTCCGCTACGCGGCAAGAAATTTTTGATTACCGCTGGGCCAACCTACGAAGCCATTGACCCCGTTCGTTTCATTGGGAACCACTCCAGCGGAAAAATGGGTTATGCAATTGCCGAGGCTTCTACTTCACTTGGTGCTGAAGTTGTTTTGATTTCAGGGCCCACTGCTTTAAAACTAGAAAATGATTTTGTAAAAATCATTCGCGTTACTTCTGCGGAAGAAATGTACAATGCCGCGCACGAATATTTTGATATATGTGATGTCGCTATTTTAAGCGCAGCAGTTGCCGATTATCGCCCTTCGGAAGTTGCTTCTCAAAAAATTAAAAAGAAAACTGAAGATTTAACGCTTCGTCTTACAAAAACAAAAGACATATTGGCTTCGCTGGGCGAAATAAAGAAAGACCAATTTCTGGTTGGCTTTGCTTTGGAAACCGAAAACGAAGAAGAAAATGCAGAATTGAAACTGAAAAAAAAGAATTTAGATTTAATTGTGTTAAATTCGCTTCGGGACAAAGGTGCGGGCTTTCAAACCGACACCAACAAAATTACTTTGATAACCAAAGACAATAAAGTGCTTCCTTTTCCTGTTAAACCTAAAAAAGAAGTAGCAAAAGATATTTTAGAATATATTATAGAACAGACAAATGCGTAAAATTTTACTTTTCTTATTATGTGCTATCACTGTGTTTTCTGCACAGGCCCAAGAACTTAATTGCACAGTGTCCATAGACGCCGAACAGACCGGACAACCTAATTTGCAGATTTTCAGAACGCTGGAAACCCAATTGCGGGAATTTGTGAACAATACGAAATGGACCAATATGGAATACAAAAACCAAGAACGTATAGATTGCAACATGACTTTGGTTGTAAGTGAATATGATGGCGATTCCTTTACTGCCACATTACAAATACAATCCTCCCGTCCCGTTTTTGAATCTACTTACGATACCCCGGTTTACAATTATTTTGACAAGCAAGTTAGGTTCAATTATAAAGAATATGAGCCGTTAACTTTTAACATCAACAGTTTTGGTTCAAACCTCGTATCTGTAGTTGCATTCCACGTGTATACAGTTATAGGCTTGGATGCCGATACTTATTCACCAAATGGCGGAGCGCCTTATTTTGAAATTGCAAAACAGATTACAAATACCGCCGCTTCCAGCAATTTTCAAGGTTGGAAAGCAACTGATGGCAACCAGTCCAGGTTTCGTTATAACGATGCTTTATTGTCGTCGGTTTATAAGGAATTTCACGATGTGATGTATCAATACCACCGCGAAGGAATGGATATGATGGCCTCAGACCAAAAGATGGCAAAACAGAATGTTGCAGAGGCTATCAATAAATTGAAAGGCATTAACGATCGCAGGCCGAATTCATTTTTGGTGCGTACGTTCTTTGATGCTAAAAGTGACGAAATTCAAGCCATATTTAGCGGTGGGCCACAGGTTGATATTACAAAACTGATCGAAAACCTAAATAGGTTGGCGCCTACCAAACGAAGTAACTGGACTGAAATCAAATTTTAATTTTTCTTTCAACAAGGGTATACCAGTTAATTTCTTTCTTTTAAATTTATAGATTCGAAGTTCAATGTCCAAAGTTGGATATTGAATATAGATTATTGAAAAATCTTAGGTCTCATATCTAAAATCTAACGTTTAATTTTGATAACCAGTCTTGCCATAAAAAACTATGCGCTTATTGAAGATATTCGCGTGGATTTAAATGAGGGGCTAACAATTATTACAGGTGAAACAGGCGCTGGAAAATCCATCATTTTAGGTGCATTGGCACTTGTTTTGGGAAAACGTGCAGATTTGAGCAGCGTAAAAGATCCTTTAAGAAAGTGCATTATTGAAGGACATTTTTCAATAAAGAATTACGAACTGCAGAATATTTTTCAGGAAAACGATCTTGATTATGAACCCAACACTATAATCCGTCGCGAAATATTGCCCGGCGGAAAATCACGAGCATTTGTAAATGATACTCCCGTGGCCTTAACACAATTACAGGCATTGGCGCCGTATTTGGTTGATGTTCATAGCCAGCACGAAACCTTAGAAATCGTTTCCGAAACTTTTCAAATGGAAGTGATTGATGCCTTGGCTGGAAATGCCGAACTTTTAAAGACGTATAAGTCACAATTTGAAGATTTCAAAAAAACTTCTGAAGCACTTTCAAAATTAAAACATCAAAAAGATGCTGCTTCCAAAGAACTGGATTACAACACTTTTCTTTATAATGAACTGCAACAGGCCAACCTAAAAAAGTTGAACCAGCAAGAGTTGGAAGAAACGTACGAAACCCTTAATAATGCCGAAGCAATTCAAGAAGCGCTTGCCAATGCAAACCAGCTTTTGGATGAAGAGCAGATAGGCAGCTTGCAAACAGCCAAGGAAGCGCGAGTTTTATTGGGAAGAATCAAGGAGTTTTCAAAAAAATTTGAAGGTTTATGGCAACGTTTGAACAGCGCCATTATTGAAATGGAAGACATTGCTGCAGAAATCAACAATGCCGCTGAAAACATTGAAGCAGATCCCGAAATGTTGTTTCAGGTTAATGAAAAGCTACAAACGCTTTATAAATTGCAACAAAAGCATGCGGTTTCTTCTACGGAAGAATTAATCAAAATAGAAGAAGATCTTGAGGAAAAAGTAAATACTACCCTTGGCCTGGAAGAACAGATTGGCAATTTGGAAAAACAAAAAGCGCAGTTGCGTGAAATGGCTTTAAAAACAGCCAAAAATCTTCATGTAAAAAGAATGGAGGCAATCCCCACACTTAAGAAAAAGCTTGAAGAGACGCTTTTTCCATTGGGGTTGCCCAATGCGCAATTTCAGTTTGAACTTATCTCTTCGGAAGAATTTAAAAATAATGGAACCGATACGTTGCAATTATTGTTCACGGCAAACAAAGGCTTAGCTTTCGGACCATTAAAAAAAGTAGCCTCTGGAGGCGAAATGAGCCGTATTATGTTAGCCATTAAAGCAGTTTTGGCTGAATATAAAAAACTGCCTACTATCGTTTTTGATGAGATAGACACAGGGGTTTCGGGTGAAATAGCCAATAAAATGGCAGATATTATGTGCCAGATGAGCAAAAAAATGCAGCTGTTGAGCATTACACATTTACCGCAAATTGCCGCCAAGGGCGACAACCATATAAAAGTTTATAAAGAAGATACTAATGAGGTTACCGCTACTTACCTTAAGCATTTGAATGAGAATGATCGTATTGTAGAGATAGCGCAAATGCTAGGCGGAAAAAATCTTTCTGAAGCGGCTATAGCCAATGCAAAGGAATTATTGAATTAAAACGTATCTTTACTTTTCAAAGGAAATTTTTAATAAGAAAATCTATTCAACCATAAAATAAATTAAAACATGTCTTATAATCTACTTAAAGGAAAACGTGGAATTATCTTTGGAGCGTTGGACGAGAATTCAATAGCTTGGAAAACCGCAGAGCGCGTTCACGAAGAAGGCGGAAAGTTTGTACTTACCAATGCGCCCATCGCGTTGCGAATGGGACAAATTAATGCACTGGCCGAGAAAACTAATTCTGAAGTTATTCCTGCAGATGCTACAAGTTTAGAGGACTTGGAGAATTTAGTAACAAAAGCTACCGAAATCTTAGGAGGCAAGTTGGATTTTGTATTGCACTCTATTGGAATGTCTGTAAATGTTCGCAAAGGCAATCACTATACCAGCCAGAACTATGACTTTACCCAGAAAGGTTGGGATATTTCCGCAGGCTCATTTCATAAGACCATGCAAGTACTTTACCAGAAAGATGCAATGAACGAGTGGGGGAGTATTATAGCATTGACCTATATGGCCGCACAGCGTGTTTTTCCAGATTATAACGATATGGCAGATAACAAGGCCTATTTGGAAAGCATTGCGCGCAGTTTTGGATATTTCTTCGGAAGAGATAAAAAGGTTCGCGTTAATACTATTTCGCAATCACCCACCCCAACTACGGCAGGCCAGGGTGTAAAAGGATTTGATGGTTTTATCAGTTACGCAGATAAAATGTCTCCTTTGGGTAACGCAACTGCTTTAGACTGTGCTAATTACACAGTAGCTATGTTTAGCGATTTGACAAAACGGGTAACACTTCAAAATCTATACAATGATGGTGGGTTCTCTAACATGGGGGTTAGTGATGCCGTGATGGAAGCTTTTGTAGAAGGAAAGTAAGGCTTTTCTTTCAATAATTTAATTGAATCCTATCCAGATTTATCGGGATAGGATTTTTTTATTTTTACGGACAAACTAGTTGTGGTAAATATTTGTGATTAACATAATTTTAGGTACATTTAGTCACTTATTAACTAAACTAATATTTAATTATGAAAAGAATTACAATGCTAATTTTTGCCTTGATTGCTATGGTAAGTACCATAGAGGCACAATTTCTCCAGCCAAATTCTTCGATCTACGGATCTAGAAGCTTAGGTGTAGAAAACAAATCACAATCAATTGAGCCCACTGAACGGCAAAGAAACATAGAAAGTTCAGCAACTTACAATCCAAATCAACCTGCAAATTTACAATCACAGAGTTTTGTTGTAAATAATAGAAACCCACAAGCAACTTTGCTTGATGAAGGCTTCGATGATATTACCACATTGCCAGGTGCCGGTTATAGTTTTGTAAATGTTAGTGATTCACAAGGATCAACAGATTGGTTTCAAGGAAACGATGCTGTCTTTCCAGCACAGTCGGGTGCTCCTACGGCATATATTGGAGCAAATTTCAACAACACTGCCGGTAGCGTAATCAATAACTTTATGATAACCCCTGTACTCGAATTAGAGAATGGTGATGTTGTAACTTTTTGGACACGATCAGTAACGGGTAGCACCTTTCCGGATAGATTGGAAGTGCGGCTTGACCCAACAGGGGCCAATACTGACCCTTCTGGGCCTGCAGATGTAGGTTCATATACAGAACTACTTTTGGAAATAAACCCCACCTTAACCCAAGGAGGCTATCCAGAGGTTTGGACGGAATTTACCATTACCATTTCCGGGCTTTCAGGAGCTACCAATACAAGGGTAGCCTTTAGATATTGGGTTACCGATGCTGGACCAGTAGGTAACAATTCAGATTATATAGGGATAGATACCTTGACCATTGAAGAAGGCACTGGCGGAGGCGGTGGAGTTTGCGGTAGCCCTATTTTGGAAATTAACCAAGATGTGGATGATACCTGTATGGCGAATATTACACAAACAGGTTTGGCGCAATCTTACATTCCGCTTGAGGCAGAAGCTGCTGGAGCGGGTATTAAGTTCAGGGATCCATCAACAGGTCTGAACGTTGACCTTTCATTATGGGATGGTCTTCCAAACGCTGGAGGAACTATGCTGGCAAGCGGAACTACCCAAACTGATGGTACCAACTGGGCCGATGTTTATTGGGATCCGGTGGTAAACGTTACCGTGGGTAATACATATTATATAGTAATTGATGGAGATACTGCATTGCCTTGTATTTCAGGATCTACAAATGACCCTTATCCTGATGGTAATGTATTTGCAAATGCTGGCTATAACCCATTCCCGACTTTTGACTATACCTTTAGAACGTATAGCTGCGATAGTGGTGGACCTGCTTGTACTAGTACAGCATATGACAGTACTGCTGTTCCATTTGATATTGATGGTGCCGGAACCAGTACGTCAGATTGTGCCAATGCCCCTAATCTAATTCCCGTGACTGTTTCGGATATGGGAACAATTGGTTCTGGAGCGACCTTAGAGAACATAACAATTGATATTGCACATACTTTTACTGCAGATCTCGATCTTTATTTGGTTTCTCCAAACGGAACGGAATTATTGCTTGCCAATGATCTTGGCGGTGGAACAGATGATGGTTATAATGGAACTATGTTTGAAGATGGCGGTGCAGATATTACCCTGGCTACTGCTCCATTCGGTGTGGGGCCTTATGAGCCAATGGGAGGAACCTTTGCAGCTGCTTTTGCAGGTGAAGAAATAATGGGTGACTGGAATTTGAAGGTTTGTGATGATGCAGGTGGAGACACCGGGCAAGTCCTTCAATTTTCAATGTCTATATGTGTACCTCCTGTTATCACAAATGATGATTGTGCTAATGCATATGCTTTAGCTTGTGGCGACAGTGTAGTTGGAGAGACGCTGACGGCGACGGATTCTGGCGGGAACGCAGCCCCTGATGTGTTCTACAAGTTCACTGGCACGGGTTCTGCGCAGTTGGTGACCATTTCGCTTTGTGGCGGCGGTACGGACTATGACTCTGTGCTTCGCGTCTTTGACGATTGCAACCTTGCCAACGAGCTAGCCTTCAACGACGACTCCTGCGGCCTTCAGAGCGAGGTGACCTTCGTTTCGGACGGCACGTCTACCTATTATATCATGGTGGAGGGCTTTGGCAGCGGCTCCGGTAACTTCAGTTTGGACGTTACCTGTACCGAGCCATTGCCGAACGACGACTGCGGCGGCGCGATAGCTGTAAGCTGCGGTGATTCCGTAACGGGCACCACCGTGGGCGCCACGGTAGATTCCGGTGCTCCTGTCTGCGGTCCCGCGATCACCTCTCCGGGGGTATGGTACACCCTTGACGACACCAGCGGCCTTCCGGGCGATATCACCCTTTCATTGTGCAACGGCACCGACTTTGACTCCAAGATCTCTGTCTATACCGGATCCTGCGCCGCGCTTACCTGCGTTGTGGGTAACGACGACTCGTGCGGCCTTCAGAGCGAGGTTACCTTCGCCACTGATGGGAACACGAAGTTCTACATACTGATCCACAGCTTTGGCGGTGCCACCGGCAACTTCACGATGGACGTTACCTGTATGCCTACGCCTCCGCCCAACGATATGATCGTGAACTCGATCGATGTCGACGAGATAGGGTTCCCCTACACGGACCCTTCGGTTGCGATGCCTGCCGCTACCACTGAGAACGGCAACCCACAGGGCTGCGACCTTACGGGCGCCAACGGCGTTTGGTACAATTTCGTTGCCGGTGGCGACGGGACTGCCAACGCGATGATCGTTACCCCTGGCGGTGCCAGCTCGGTGACCTTCTATACCGCTCCTGACGAGAACGCCACGGAGACCGACCTTGTGCTGGTGCCGCAGAACACCAACCAGTGCGTTCCGGGCACCTCGGCGTCGATCTTTACCCTTGCGGGCCAGGCCTACTATGTTTTCGTTCTGAACACTGGGGCGGTTACCGACATCGTGATAGACGGTACGAACCTTGGGGTCTCGGACAATTCGATAGCCGGGTTCAGCTATTACCCGAACCCGACCACTGGGGTGCTCAACCTTAAGAGCGTGGACAACATCGAGCGCGTGTCACTCTACAACCTTCTTGGCCAGCGCGTGCTGGACAGCAGGGTGGGAGCTGCCGCAACGCAGCTTGACATATCCGGGCTGAGCACGGGCAGTTACCTGATGAAGGTGACGGTGAACGGCCAGACCGGCACGTACAAGGTGCTCAAGGACTAGCCCCGGGCAAGTTACTTGGCCATAACAACAGGACCACCCGCCATTGGCGGGTGGTTTTTTTATGCTGTTCTTTAAGGCACTTCCGGGTTTTAGGAGGTTACTAGATGGAATATTGATTTTTTAATAAAAACGATGATTGTGTACGTATTGTTAAAAATAATAGTTGTTAATCCTATTAAAAAGATGTTCATATTGTTAAATATATTGCATTAAAGTTTTGCGGCAAAACATATTTTAAATACCATTAAAGTTTTGCGGCAAAACATATTTTAAATACCTTAGTGCCAAATTAACTTAAAACTTAAATTATTATGAAGAAAATTACTCTTATGATGTTCTTTTTGGTTTGTGCTATTGGGTTTAGCCAACAAGAAATAAAAATGATAGGGACTAAC
>Ga0098059_1001396_pt1 | contig 12165 bp, 25 predicted proteins | sample 20_taG_FD_92580 | JGI IMG/M metagenome (GOLD analysis project Ga0098059, IMG submission 92580) | Marine viral communities from the Subarctic Pacific Ocean - 20_ETSP_OMZ_AT15318 metaG | ecosystem: Environmental > Aquatic > Marine > Oceanic | place: Subarctic Pacific Ocean | collected 2015-01-19
GTAAGAACGCTTTTGTAAATTCATTGAGTCAATCTTTAGAAGCATAGGAGTAAATAATGTCCACAATTAAATCATCCGCAGAAAACCTAACGCTTAATGCTGATGGTAGTGGTAACGATATTAAATTTCAGAGTAATGGAGTAGAGAAGGCATCTATATCCGATGCTGGTTTATTTACTTCTACTACGATTGATGCGACCAAGCTGACAGGTAATCTTCCAGCTATTAGTGGAGCTGCTTTAACAGGAGTTGGAGTAGATGGTATTACATCTTCGGCTGATGCTACTGCTATTAATATTGATTCGAGTGAGAACGTGAATATTGTCAATGGTGGTAAGTATCTTAGGTTTGCATACAACAACAGCAATAGTCATAGTGCCTTTCAAGGGTGGAAGCACCTACAATTTGGCAATAACGGTGCTAATTATATTATTGGTGGAAATACTGCTACTGGAGGCAGTTTAAAGTTTGTTGTAAATAACACAGTAGAGATGTCAAGTGATAATGCAAATTCACATGATGGAACTGTATCGTTAGAGTTAAGAGCAGATGGCAGAGCTACATCGCAATTTACTGCGAATGCTTGGGTGAATTTTAATGGTGAAGGTACTGTAGCTATTAGGGATAGTCATAATTGTAGTAGTATTTATGACGAAGGAAGTGGTGATTATTATATGAATTTCTCTAATAATATGGCGAACACTGACTATGCAGCATTTACTTCTCATTATGAGGGAGACCGAAGTTCAGTAGTACACACTAGAGCAGTTGGTTCTGTTAGGGTTCAACATTGGCAATATGCTGCTAGTGGCAAATATGATGCTGGTCACTTTTATGTATTAGTATTTGGAGATTAATATGAAAATAATATACCCCTCAACAAACGATGATGGAGAAGCAATTCTAGGACAACTAATCCCAGCACCTAAATTCCTAGCATCCTTAGAAGGCACAGAGGAAGAGAAGCTAATTCACATAGCTAACAAAGACTTACCCACAGGAACTAAGTACGAGATTACTGATGCTGACTTGAGTGACAGAACATTCAGAAATGCTTGGGAATATACTGCTGGTGCTAGTGAAAAGACTTCAGCAGATTTAAGCCTAGATGACCAACTTAAATATAACCATATAACACAACAGGAGTATGACGATGCCAATGGAGGTTAATTTTAGTAAGGCTCAAGCCATAACAAAGGACAGACTTAGAGCAGACAGAACACCTCTCTTAGAAGCACAAGATGTCTTGTTTATGAGAGCACAGGAAGCTGGTTCAGATACTTCAGCAATCGTTACAGAGAAGCAGAGGCTACGAGATATAACCAATCAAGTGGATAGTATGACTACGACTGATGAGTTAAAGGCTGCAACAGTAGAAGCCTAATGAGCGACAGACTGCGTAATAATTTAGTTGCAGCAGCCATCGTTTTTGCATTCTGGTGTATTGCATTTAACAGTATGGCCGCAGATCCTATAGTTTCTGAAACCACGCAGATCATTTCCAGTGACTCTAAAAATTTAACTAAAGTAGAGTCACCACCGCCATCTGCAATTGCGCCACAAATACAAAGCAGCAGTTCAGATTTTTTATGCACGGTTTCAGCAGCTGGAGCAATCCAAACGCAGATACTTGGTATCAGTCTTGGAGGTACAGTTAATGATCCGCTATGTGAATTACTACAAAAAAGTCACGCACTTTATAACATGAATATGCGCGTGGCTGCGCTGTCAGTTTTATGTAACGATCCTGTAATCTGGCAAGCAATGCTTGATTCAAATTCGCCCTGTCCGATAGATGGCCTTATAGGGGATGAGGCAAAAGCAGCGTGGGAAGTTAAAACGACCAGAATACCAATGCCAGAGGAGGAACATGAAATCACAGCTCAAGAAAAGCGCGATAAAGCTCTTAGTATTATGGGTGGTGTGGCCGCAGCTTTCTTACTCTTTTGATTACACTTTTGGCGTAACTAATAACGCTGCTGCCTTTGGTAACACATGGAGTATGACGCCGCAATATTTAGGCGCTAATGGTGTCGATGGTATGGAGATCAACGGCATTATCTACCAATACACTGCTGTTAAAGATAAAGAAGATGATTTCACAGTCACTGTCCAGAATGAAAAAGAGGGTGGCGGTTATGTCTTTCAAGACAAAGAAGATTGGTCGCAAAAGTACGGCATGACAATTAGAAAATCATTTGCTTTGCCGTATACCCCTTTAGCAATTTTTAAAGAAGATGGCGGCGCAATTGTAACCACTGGCACAGGCAGCGTTGTAAACCCTCAAGTTGTTTATTTACATCGCTTTAACAGGTGTTTTGATCCCCAAAGCGATCCTAATTGCACTGGCTACGTTACGCCATTGCCGCCAAAGCCTCCAGAGTTTGATATGTATGATGCTCTGGAAGATGAGTTTGTAGAAGAGGCTACTAAAGAAACAGACCAGGATTTGATTGATAAAGAGGAAAAAGAAAAAGAAGAGTCAGAAGAAAAAGAGGAAGAAGAGGATTTAGAAATACTTTTAGCAGTCGGTGATAACCCTTTGACAATGGGTGATGACTTTACGCAATCAAGCATCATTGCTCAGATGAACGCAGCTCTAAATATTAGCTCTTATTATGCTGCAAAGATTCCAAGCATTGTTTACAACGAACCGCTTGTTATGAAAGAACAAAAGTCTTTAGGTAATAGCAAGCGTATTTTAAGATCTTTAGGTCAAGATCAATTACATAACCAAATGGTGGAGGCACAATACCAATGAAAAAATTAACTATAACACTAAGTCTTATGCTGGCTTTTAGTCCAGTATTAGCAGAGAACATTTATATCAATGGCGATGTTTCCAGCAGATGCTCCATTGTTCAAGATACTGCTGGGCGCTGGGGAAACCCTTCAGCAAATGTGCTGACTACGCTGCCCGCCTCTGGAGGCCAAGTTCCCATTATTAGATTTGACTATACGCTAGCCAATGCTTATTACGCTAGTATATCAACGCCTATTAGTTTTAGTAGCAGTCCATCACTGACTGACAGTACGGTATTTACAGGAGTGGTTTCAGTCACGCAAACGTCTAGTTCAGATCAAAGTGGGTATCAGGCGGCAAGCACCACGCCAGCAGCGAACACAAGACAATACGGACTCACAATAGCGGGGAGTACATGGTTCTCAGCGACCAGTGTTGCAACGCATGGCGGCGGCAATAATACGCCATTTCCATCGGGTTCTTACACTGGAATTGTGGTAGCTTCTTGCATCGCAATGTAAATGAACCGTTTTGCACTTTTATTGCTGCTAATTACGACCAGCAGCTCTGCTCACCAAATGTCACCCACTTATCCAAAGCTGGGTTTAACGCATATCGCTGGCGTTAAAAAAGTAGAAATGCAAATATTTAACGCCAGAGAAGATGTTGAGTTTTATGAAATAGGTGTCTTTGATGTCAACTGGAAACCGATTAACTTTGTCAGTCTTTATAAAATTATTAAGATCGATTATTTATCAACCGTTAAATTCGATGTTTATTTAACAGATGCTGACTCATTAGCTGCTGAATATCTTTGTTCAAGATCTAAATTAAGAAGTGATAAAAACAATCAAGCGATGCTCGCAACCAGAATATGTTCGAGGTTTAAGTGAAGTATTTAATCGTTCTTTTAGCGTTTTGCATAACGCCAGTGATGGCTAATAACAGCTCGATTAATTTATCAATGCCTTCTGCTAATTCTAGCAATGGATATGACAAAGTAAAAATGGGTACAAACGACTGTCAAAATTCGATTGCTGGAGCAACAACTTTTGAAGTGGGTTTAATGGCAACAGCTTTTAACGCAGTCGCTCCGATTATTGGTAAAGAAGATCCACTGAATCCGCAAACGAAAGACATTTCATTATATGCACGCATCAATATACCACTTGATGCGCCACCCGAAAGAGTCAACTGTTCCACGCTCTACAAACTGATGCTGCAAAAAGAACGCTTAGAAGTTGAAAAATTAAGGCAAGAGATTGAGCTTCTTAAACAAATGCAAACTACGAGCTTTGAAAACTAATGGCTGATCTTGGTGAAAAATTAGATCAAGTAGAAGCGCTAAAAGATACGCGCATGAAAGCCTTTGGCCTACGATTTACAGGTACGCAGCTGTTTGCAACATTCGCTTTAATTGGCAGTATAGGCAGCGGAGGATATGGCGGCCTGTTACTTTGGCAGAAGGTAGAGGCATTGGCACAACTAGATCTCGGCTCTATAAGCTCGTCAATGGCCTCTACTAGCCAAGATTTAGAGCGAGTTAGTAATGAGCTTGCTGAGATAAAAAAATCTTACAAATTGGATATTTCTGGGATGCGCGATAACCTTTACGCACTAGAGTCTAGGATTGACGGCAAGATTACATCACAAGATGCAAAAATGACTTCTTTTGATCAGCGCATGGATTTCAAATTAACGAGCTATGATGATCGGATGTTTAAACTTGATCAAAAAATTGTATCCACAAAAGAATCGCTCACTAAGACTATCCAGCAAGAGCTATCGAATCCACTAGCAAATTAGGAATAACTATGGAACAAAGAGTCAGCATTATGGAAAAAAAAGTTGCGATCCACGATCACCAAATTGGAGAGCTAGATATTAAAACTAATGGTATTGAAGATAGGTTAACTTCAATTGAAACAAATTTATTACAGATCAAATGGTCGCTGCTAGGTGCTTTGGGTTTATTTGTACTTAATAAATTCGGATTACTGGGCGCACTTAATTTAATTACATAAAGGAGTAATATGGAAACACTAACAGAACTCGCAATCAATTTTTGGCAATGGTCAATACTGATTATCTTGATTGCTATTGGCTTTGTTATTAATTTATTTGATAAAAAAATACAAACGCGAATTGGCTTTAAATACAAAGACTATCCAGTATTAAAACCCTTACCCATAAAAACTAAAGGTAAAGGCTTTTTTAAAATGCTAACGCTGTGGCTTTTTGGTGTAAGGCATTGGGAAATTGTTAAAGATTTTGAGTATGAACTGCGTGGTGAAACGTATGTGATACCTAAAGGTTTTCAATTTGATGGCGCTAGTATTCCAAAGTTTTTGCATACCTTCTTATCGCCAGTAGGGGTGTTACTGATTGGCGGATTGGTTCACGATTATGCTTACAAGTATCAAACGCTGCTTAAGAAAAACAAAAAAGATACGATGGGCGTTATTAACCAGAAAAAAGCGGATGAGATTTTTAGAGATGTCAATATTGAGATCAACGGTTTTTTCCTAATGAATGTGCTGGCTTATTGGTCTTTAAGACTTGGCGGCTTTGCAGCTTGGAATAAGCATCGTAAAGTTGGCGCAAAAATTTAATTAAAGGGGAAAGTAATGAAAAAACTAAATATAAAGGCAATCACTAGGGTATTTAAAAAAAACCAAAAATTGGTTATATTTTCAGCTGCTGTAGTAATAATGCTGATTGTTCAGTATGTTTGATTTACTAACCTCAATCTTACCAATTGGATTGGGGTTTATTACCAAGCTGATTGCTATTAAAAGTAAGGCGGCCAGTGATAACCAAAAATTAATGATTGAGCGCATGAACGCAAATGCGGCAAGCACTGATTCAGCCAGAGAATTTTCAAAGGGTGAGTCAAAAATGGCTGCCCTTAATAGGCGTTTTATAATCATTGTAATACTTGGCCTTATTGTATTTTTACAGATCAGTCCAGTATTGTTTGATGTGCCAACCATCATCGAAGTTACTAAAGAGGGTTATAGTTTTCTTGGGTTGTTTCAAATAACGCCAGATGTTATTGAGTATGTGCAGCTAAACGGAGTGATAAAATACCAAGAAACGTTTGATTTTGCCTCATTAATTATAATGTTTTATTTTGGAGCTTCCCTCGCCCGAGGCTAAGTAAATATATCGTTTTAGGGTAAAAAAGCAGTAAATAAGCAGTGTTGCCCTTAAAACCCGCATGGGACGGGCATCGGCCAGAGGTTCAAATCACCTCGGGCGCACCAAATTTTCTATATAAATCAAAGACTTAGAGAGTCAAAAAAAGCAGTATTCCCCATAAATACCCCTGTTTTCCCCTACAAAAAGCAGTAAAAAAGCAGTAATTAAAAAACCCCTCTTTCGAGGGGTTCTTAAATGCGGCTGTTATATTTATTATTTAAATGCGATCAATTTGTCGTTGTTTTGATGTGTGCCTAGATCGGTGAATGCCTCGTCTGCTTTATGACCGGCGTCTGGGCGGTGTTTTTGGATATATGAGGCATAAGTTTTCAAAGTGAAGGAAACGTCCGTATGTCCCATTTGCTCCGAAATAAAGGCCAAATTTTCGCCCTCAGTGAGTTGCATCGACGCGTAGGTGTGGCGCGTTTGGTAAGGCTTGCGGTAACGTACGCCGGCGTGCTTACATAACAGCCTAAATCTTTGACGAATTGGCGTGCTGCCTTGCCAAGGTGCATTTGTAAATGGGTTGTGGAATATTTCCTTACCTGCAAGTTTAGTGTGCCTCTTTTGGCAATCAAGAGCGTAGACCGCTGTCGGCGAGAGTTGCACAATGCGATCGGATGCCGCAGTTTTTGGATCAGCCGGCTCATCATCGCAATCAGTTAGCGCCTTATTGACCTCAATTGTTTTTAATCTTGAGTTATAGTCATCCCAAGTTAGGGCGCACATTTCTGATGGTCTTAGGCCGGTAAAAAAGGCAAAGCGGATGTAATTGTGAAATTGCCCTTCGCAGGCCATGAGAATGTTATGTAACTCTTCTCGATCAAAAGGATCGTGCCTGCTTGTTTTTTCATTTTTGATTTTGCCAAATAAAGTAATGTTCTGAAGTGGATTGTATGTGATCATTTTCTCTAAAACCGCATAATCGAGCGCCACTCTCAATGGTGAGATAATGTTGGACAGCGTTCTCGTGGTTGTGTTTTGGCCATGTTTTTCACCCCAAGCGTAAGCATCGTCGGCGGTAATTTCATCTACGCAGAGATTTCCAAAAGCAGGTATTAAAATTCTGTCGATGGCTCGTACGTAGTATGCGTAGGTTGAGGTCGACAAAGGTGTTTTACCCATTTTTGCAATGCCGTTTTTTCGTATCTTGCAAAAAAAGGGCAGAAAGTCTTTTAGTAATGTGCCGCGTGATGGGTTGTATTTTTTAGTTCTTTTTGAGTCGGGAAAGTGGCGCTTGAAATCAAAATCGCCGTTTCTTAACTCTTTCTTAATATCGTATAGCGTGTCAGCTATGTCTTTAAGTGTCTCTTGGTCAGTGGGATCACATTTGATCGCAACTCTTTCGGTTTTGCCTTTAATGGTGAATTGGATCTGGACTGACGTCTCACTCGTTTGCTTAATGCCTTTGAAGCCGGTGGGTTTGTAGTGCTTGTTACCCATAAGTGATACTCCTCTATATTTATTAAAATTCGGCCGTCTGGCGCTTTCACTCTGATGCCATCCGGCCAATCATCTCGCTCAATTTTTCGTCTGATCGCCTTCTCAGAATAACCGCTTTCAGCTGAAAATTGCGCAATTGTCTTGTACTGTACCATTAGTTTGCTTATATTAGGTTAATTTCAATATTAGTTTTATTTATCCTTAGAACTGTATTTTTTGATGAGTTGGTCTAAATACCAGCGACATTTCATTAAATCTTCGACAGGATCATTATTTTTTTCAAGATGGCGAGTGATATACTTAATGCAGCATCCTGCCCTATAGCTCATATTATGCGAGTCTATGTACTCGTCAGTTGAAATCCCTTTTGTATAATAAGAGGGATTGATCTTATCGTTCTCTTTCTCTTCGGTTTCGTAGTGCAGACCATCATTACCATTTTGGCCAATAATGTCCATTCTTGATGTTTTTGGCTTGTTCATTAAAGTAACAAGCCATGAATAAATAATGCAATATAACTAACAGCAATAACCTCAACTATAAAGCCTATTAAATAAAATGCCGCTAGAAGTGTTAAAAGTTTACTTAGTGTTTTTTGTCGCATAGTTTAATCCTCAATATATATAGGTTTGTCTTTTAAAAAACCCGAACAGTCAGTTAGGGTTTCATCATCACAAATTAGCAACTGTTGTGGTTCATCACATAGGTAGTAAGGAGGCGGTGCTAATTTATGATCAGTTGTACTACATCCAGTTAAGGCCAGTGCTAGTAATAGTAGTAGTGTTTTCATTTTGTTCAATTTACCATTTACCCCAAAGCAAGCGGTTCAGTTTACCTATTGCACCGGTGTCATAAAATGGGTGGTTTTTTTTGATCTTTTCAGCTTTTGCCTTTCTTTCTTTTTTGTTTTCTAAGTAGGCAATTTTGGAAACTTTGGTTTTTATATTTTTAGCTTTTTTAACAGTGCCGCGCTGCCCATAACCATAATCTTTATGCGTACCTTTTGGCGCTAAAATTTTGTCAGCATCACGGCATTGTGCAAGGCGGTGTCTAACGGCGCTATCCTTGCAGCCAGTTAATTCCATAATCTCTTTGATGGTAAGTTTTTGGCCATCATCCAAAGTAAAAAGTTTTACTGATCTTCCCATTATTAACTCCAGAATTTAAAAAGGTATGTCATCAACTTCCGTATCTTTTTTATCAAGCATCTGCAAAACACCAGCAAAGCCGTTAACAATTACTTCTGTGGTGTAACGGTCTTGGCCAGTGTTATCCTCCCATTTGCGCGTTTGCAACTTACCCTCGATATAGACCTTAGAGCCTTTTTTGAGGTAGGTATGGGCAATTTCAGACAGCTTGCCAAAAACACAAATCCTGTGCCACTCAACTTTCTCTTTTTTCTCACCACTTGCCTTGTCCGTCCATTTATCACTGGTCGCAAGGGAAAAATTGCATACTGCCATACCTTTTGTGGTTTGTGATAATTCCGGCGCAACACCGAGATTACCGATTAATATTGCTTTGTTGATTCCAGACATATTTATTTTTTCCTTATTCTGCGTTTAAAATATAGCGAGCGTGCTTGCCGCCATTAGCGTGTGGTTCAAGTTTAGTTACGATTGGGATATTTCTAATGTTTCTAAGATCAGAGATTCTTGATCGAAGAGCAAATCCGTTAGTAAAGTTGTGATGTGTTACAGAGCCAAGTTCACATAAAGCGTTGTAAACAAGTCTTTCACTTACAGTCATATTTTGTGCATTAATTTTCATATTGTTCTCCTGTATATATATGTTTAGTTATGTATTTAAAAATGCCCTCAAGGGCGGTTGCGTTGGCTATATTAATGCCAATTTCTATGGAATATTGCAGTTGTGCTGATTGTTCAAAAACGGTTGGATTGATGCCGGCTAACACAAATAAGTCAACAATTTGATCGCGCTCATTAGCACTTAAATCGTTAACGGTAATGGATAGGTTGTTGCTCAAAATATCCAACCTTGATGAACACAATAAGGCAGATAGCCGATTATTAAACCTAAAGTAAAATAAGTAGATCGTATACGTGGTTTTTTGTAATGTTCAATTTGTAAATTATTGGGTTCTAAATCTTGATTTGGTTTTTTTGAGCTAAACATTTTTTATTTAAGGTTTATTATTTAATTTGCAATAGTACCTTAAAAAGCAAAATAGTTTTTAGTATTAAAAAAAAACCGGCATAAAAAAACCGGCCATAAAGACCGGTTCAGTTTTTGTAATGGAATTAGCTAAATTAAACCACTATATATTTGACTACATTTTTTGCATGTATTGAAATAGCAGGTATATCTTTTTGCTCAATATCACGGCAACAAAAAGCTGCTAAATCTTCAAAGATCGTGCAGACATTCATGGACATGTCAACTGTACCCAAAGTGTTGTTTATATACGAGGGTGTTGTTTTGCTCATCTCACAAATATCCGAAGCGAGGTAGCAAATTGCACTAACATCAAGTTTTTTATGCTTGCATAATTTTACTAATTCAAGCATTGAGTCTTTCACATGATCCCTCCATGCTTGATGTTGTCTAGCAAATATAGCTTGCTGTTGGCTTACCATAAAACTAGCATAGTCTAACTGTGTTGCAGCATCAGCTACAACCTTATTGTAATTGTTTTGAGTTTCGTTCATATATTATCCTTACGCTTTTTATACTGGTCGACAAGTACACCCAGTATGTGGGTGAACAATTACTTTAAGGCAGGGCAGTAATTGTTCGGTTAACCCTCGCTTTATACGAGTCTAGGGCAGCTGCTCGTGCTACATTTTTGTTTTGAGGTTCTAGGAATTTGCCTTAAATGACTTCCAATCTTAGCAACACCTCTTATTACCATAAAAAAATTTATGGTAAAAACTAGGTATCAAATATACCCATAAAAAATAGGTGTTAAAAACTATTTTGCATAAATAGTTAAAAATAGTTTTTAAGTTGGATTAAGTTGGATTATTTTTGAGTATATCTTTTGATAATTCGCGCTTTGATTTTACTGTGCGCTGGCAATATTAACTCCTCGCCGATGGGTACGCTTACCACCCAAATTGACTCGCTAAAATCAATATCGGTAGGCCGGTCTGTTGCCAGTAGATCATGTTCTTGGACGGTTTGCTGGTAGGCTGCCATATCACCACTCATCAAATAGTCAACGGTAACGCCTAGCACTTTAGCCAGCTTATCAATGTAGCGTGGTGCTTTTTGTACTTTTCCACTTACTAAATTGTGAATGCTTTGGTGGCTAACACCACCAATTAAATCACCCAACTGCTGCTGTTTAAGGCCTTTTTCGCCCATCAATTTTTGCACTCTGTGGCCTATATGTTCTTTACTCATATCTCATTAAAATCTAGTTAAATTAGAAAACCGGCATATATATGCAAAAAAAGTTTTATATAATTGCCCACTATGGAAGCCGCAATTAAATATTTTGGATCGCAACAAAAGATGGCTAGGGCGCTTGGCTGTAGTCCTCAGAATATCCAATACTGGAGAAAGTGTAAGCGCTTGCCAGTGATGGTTGCTTTGCGTATAGAAAGTGCCAGCAATGGCAATATAACGCGGCAGATGTTGTGTCCTTATTTTTTTAATTAATACAAATTTATTTTGCATAATTTGCAAATAATACCCTTTTTTAATGTTGCATTGCACAAATAATATCAAAAGCACTTGAATACAGCTAAATTACATACCTTTGAAATATGCAATAGTAAATGCCCTAAATGCAGGATCTGCGGCAGGCATTACATACATTTTGCCAAGCACCGTAGGTTAGAACACGCTATTCATGGTTTTATGCCAAAAGATGGTGAGTGTATGTCGTTGATTGATTTATCGGATGAACAAGAGGAGTCTGAGAAGTGAAGTCTTTTTCAGCGCTCAAAGGCTCATATACCAAAATTCCCAATGAACTGCTGAACGATCCTACTTTAAGCTGGAAGGCCAAAGGCTTGTTTTGTTACATGGCCAGTAAACCAGACGCTTTTAACTTTACATCACGTTCACTTGCTAAACAATTTAAAGACGGCAAGGCGGCCATTTTAAGCGCTATGGATGAACTAAAAGATAAAGGTTGGATAAACTACATCCGACATCCAAACGGCACAGGCAAATACAGCCTTAACACAACGCTAAAGCCTATTCTAACACCTCAACCCGATAATCAGACCGAGCAAGAGCCAGATCCCGATTATCAGACCGAGCCAGATCCCGATTATCAGGATCCCGAAAATCGGTCGTTCCGAAAATCGGGACGTATTAATAAGAAAGATTTAAATAATAATAAAGATATATATAAAGGCAATAAAGAAAAAGCAAAAGCAAAAGCAACAATAGTTGAAATTGAGCCAGTAGTTGAACTTGAGCCAATAGATGGTGATCAGTTTGGTTCATCTACACGATATAGCGAGAAAGAAATGCTTGAGATGTTATTAACAGGAGTTATAGATGTACACTAAATCAAAACTAAATCATTTGGACGTAGCTAAAGAGATTTATGAATACATGAGGTATGAGTATAAGTTTTTAACTCATAAAGGCATGGAAGTACATAAATGTATTTCAACACTTAATAAAAAGTTACAACGTTTACCGGATTTTGCTGTCCAAAGTTGGGGCGCTGCTTTGGATGAGATTGCTAAAAGCAAAAGCGACAATGCACCAACACCAGCAGAAATCATTACAGCAATTGAGGCAAAGGCAAAGACTTTTAAGATGGTTGTTGCTGATAACAAGCCTGCACAACCAAC
>Ga0098059_1001397_pt1 | contig 12163 bp, 16 predicted proteins | sample 20_taG_FD_92580 | JGI IMG/M metagenome (GOLD analysis project Ga0098059, IMG submission 92580) | Marine viral communities from the Subarctic Pacific Ocean - 20_ETSP_OMZ_AT15318 metaG | ecosystem: Environmental > Aquatic > Marine > Oceanic | place: Subarctic Pacific Ocean | collected 2015-01-19
CTAATCGTTCGCTTCGCACACGCTTTGTTCGCATCGGCTTGCCACCCATACGGGTGGTAAATCATACCGCATGCTGTAAAAAATAATCACTTCGTTCAGCGAGCGTGCTGTACTCCCTGTTACACCCATCATAAACCCGACTTATCATCGGCGGTGGTGGTGGTTTACACACCGTTATTCCTCTCATTCCCCTGTTAATACCCTCATCTGCACATACATACACGTAAAGAAGACGGATGAATAATAGGATGTGTACAATGTTTCTTTATTATTGTCTATACATAGAGATTAATATATATACGTAGTAACCTAAACAGATACACATAGCCAAATCACTGTGTAGACTACCTTATTTGTATAACGTATAGAATAATCTTTAGACAAATTGTATACAACATGAAGAACCGTTGTACTGCGAGCCTGTTGCATAGCACTGTAACTATACTAATGGTGGTGGTGTTGGTGGTAGTGCGCACCTGTAACGTAGGCATAGATGATAGAAACCGATAGACTGAACCTTGGACTATATAAACAAATTATGTCTCACAAACTAATGCTGACCAATAACAATAGCAATCAAGAAGCCAATCATTATGCTGCACCACAATTGTATACTACATGCAATAACTGTGGTGATATAATCTCACATGTAGACACAAGTACAGACTTTGACTGGAGTGATGAACCAGTGTGGTCATTCACTGGTGTATCATGTTGTAGCAGTAGTGTCAACCCATGTCAGACAATTAGAATGGGTGACCCACGTAACTATGCAGCGTGGCTACATGATGAGGGTGAGAATCCTTGGTTAGATTATGTAGGTAGAACCATCACTATGTATGGTTATGATATTACTGATGTCATGACAGTAGATGATGTGTTAAGATTATGGAGTAACATGCGCAATTCAATTCGCTACGAAGATATAGTAGCGTACAACAAATACTTAGGAGGTAAAACAAATGACGAATGAGATAGGATATGAGATTGACAGTGAAGGAAATGTATGGTACGGAGGTGAGATAGTATGTTGGGCATGAATAACAATGGTGACGCGGTGGTGAAGAAACACTTCATCATCACACGTAAAGTGATTAATATAGAATACCACACGGTTGATGCTGACACTAAGACTGAGGCTATACGCATAGTTGAGGATGGTCATTATGATTACGAATCGTTTTACTCACACCAACACAATCCTAAGTTTGACAGTATCTTACTGACATACCAATGCTCCAACAAACACAATGGTTGGACAGAAGTTGCATCAGATGTAGAAGTAGGTTCAAACAGATGGCACTACAATAGTATGTGCAAAGGTCTCTATCAAGATGAAGATGCAGAGATGTGTTATGAATGTGCAGGTGCATTAGCCAAAGGATACAGACCACTCACACAAGATGAGTTACAATACTTGAATGATACATACGGAGTGGTGATTGAATGAGTATATGGGGTAGTAATGAATACATGCTGATTAGATTTTTAATACAAGACGGTGAGCGTAGTTATTTCTCCTTTCATATATCTCATAAGGATAACTTTCCCGCACCCTACGACCATAATGATAGACTATTGATTGATATGCATGTGGGTAATGTAACAGATTATAGCGAAAAACATGAGATGTATTGGATAAATGGCATGAGTACATTGTGTAAAGTTTCATTGTGTACACCAATGAATGATAAGATTAAGGAACTATTCAACAGTTATGGGGTGTACTGAATGAGTATACATAATGAGACATTAATGTGGAGATTACACATGAAAGAATGTAGAGGTGATGATGAATGAAACAGAAGATAGAATACATAGCAGTGATAAGAAGATGGTGGGACAAACAGAATGGTAACTCTTACTTCTCAGCACAGGTGTTTGATATACACATGAGGTTGATAAAAGTATTACCATTCCAATACGGTAGTGATTCAGAGCACATCATTGCATCATGGGTGCAAGCCATGAATCCAATACATGAACACATACATGATGTATCACGAAAGATATACTTCGATAGGAATGACACAACCAAGCGTGACTGTGTAGCATTAGGTTCAGTAGTGATGGAAGGAGATGAATGAAAATGAAAGAAAGAAAAGGAAATTACATAGATGGTACAAGAATGCAAATGGATTATGATGAATTATTATTAATGGTGCAAATAGCACATATGAATAAGAAAAATGAGTTAGTTCAATTACTTGGTGATACTTGTAATTCTGATACATACCAAAATAGTAGTTACCACCAACACACAAGAGGTATGAGGGTTGCAGGTCTTGCTAAAGAGTTTGAAAGAATTGCTAAGGTCTTACACCACTTACAAGCATTGGGTGAAAGTGAAGATAGACAAACTAACTTTAATTGGTATTTTAACAAAGGAGATGAAGAAGAATGAAAGATGAGAGAGGTGAAGGCTATGCCGAATAAAAGACAAAATGCAGCAAGAAAAGCGAGATACAATATGAAATATAAAGCACGAAGAATGAATGAAAACAAAACAAACAGAACACAGGAGGAAGAAGAATGAAAGAAAAAACATACGATGTAAGAATAACATACGAAGGAACGATAACATGTAGCGCAGAAGATGCTGAAGAACTTGAAGCACAACTATGGGTGACACATAAGTTGTTTGGGAAACCATACGATGGTGTATTACTTAATGCTGAACACGTAGAAATTGAAGAGGTGGAAGAAGAATGATTGATACAGACAAATACAAAGGACACACACCTTCACCTTGGCGGGTCGAAGGAGAACTAACCGAGGGTGACGATGGTTGGGGGCAATCAGGAGATAGCACTCTTTCCATACATGGAGATGGTCTATACATTGGTCAGATTGGTGCTGACTATGGCATACATGAAACCCACATGAATGCACTACTCATAGCAGACGCACCAAAACTTCTAACCGAAATCAAGCGGTTACAAGAAAGGTTAGAAAGGTTAGATTGGATTCTTGGTGATGAAGAATTAGTGGGTTATATATGTGATAAGGAGGTTGCATACATGGACTTTGAAGGTGTAAGGCTACCGTGGATTAGTGCAGATGAATGGGGTGAAGAAGAATGAGTGTGTGGATAACAACTGATGCTATACATGAAATAGCCAAACACTTCCATGGTTACGGTGCACCTAGTACCTACGATGACCAAGGTGCTAACAAGTTTGATTGGCCTTACTTTGAAAGGGTGTCAAAGATGCAATCGTTATCATGGGAAGATGCTGCTGTGTGTGTGAAAAGATTAGGAAGATACAAGAACACACAGATGCCTAGAGTATTCAGTGAGTTGGGTCATACACTACCACCATGGGATGACATAGTTAGTCATGTGAATCAACAAGCGCTTACTGAAACACCATCTGTTGACAGGACACATGTACATGTGAAAGAGATAGAAGAGACATGGTATAGTAAGACAGACCACTCAAAGAGGTGGCCTAAGACTAGCATAAGAGTAGGTGTATCTTGGACTAGACGTAGTAAAGATTTGTGGAATGAATTGAAGGTAGCACTACCTTTCCCTGCTATGAAGTATGATGGTAGTATAATATCATTCAAGCAAGACAAAGATGTATTGAACAAAGCAATCAACGTACTACGAGCCAATGGTTATACTACAACAGACTTAGAGAGTTATACATCTAGCCTGACCAGTCAAACGAAAACAACAGTACCACAAGGGTACAGTGTTACAGTAGAGAAGGATGGTATCTTACTTGGTATCCCGCGTGCTGATGCTACTACAAGAGAGAGAGTTAAGACAATCAATGGACGTAAGTGGATGCACGAACAAAAGGTATGGCGTATAGCATTGAGTGAAGCACATACACTAATCAAGAAGTTAGGTGACAACCATCAATTGAGTATAACAATGATGGCTAATGATACAATCATGTCACAAGTTAAGGGCAAGGCTGAGAGAATAGCAATCAGTAGTGCCTCTTCACTTAGTGATGATGAAGTGGTAGAAGACATGCGTGTGAGACTAGCAGAGATGTTTCCCGTAGGTCATGAGTTGTATCCCTTCCAGTATGCTGGTGTTAGATTTGCTGAGTTAGCAGATGGTCGTGCGCTTATTGGTGATGACATGGGTGTTGGTAAGACTATCCAAGCAATTGGATACGCAGCATTACATCAAGAGTATTGGCCTGTGTTAGTGGTATGCCCTGCCAATGTCAAATACAATTGGCTCAAAGAATTGAGGTCATGGTTACCTGATGTACATACTGATGTAATTAAGAATGGTAAAGATGAGGTAAGCGATGCTGACTTCACTGTAATTAACTACGACCTGATGAGTAAGAAGAAGGATGAGTTACTAGACAAGGGATACAATCTTGTCATCTATGATGAGTCACACTATCTCAAGAACAGTAAGGCAAAGCGCACTCAAGCATCAGTAGCACTGGGTAAGAATGCTACATCAGTATTATGTTTGAGTGGTACTGCTATGACTAACAGACCAATAGAATTGTTTACCACACTAGAGTTAGTTAGACCTGCTGAATATGAAGGACAGTTCTTTCCGTTTGCTAAGAGATACTGTGGTGCTGAACACAATGGTTGGGGTTGGGACTTTACAGGTGCTACCAATCAAGGTGAGTTACATGAGAAACTTAGAGACATCATGATACGTAGACTAAAGAAAGAAGTAATGGATGAGTTACCTGATAAGATTCGTCAGTTCATTCCTGTCGTACCTACACCAGTAGAGATGAGAGAGTACAAGAATGCACACCGTACATGGATGAGAGAGTATTCAAGTGGTGGTAAGAGAGAGGCTGGCTTCGTGTTGAAGATGCTAACTGACCTTAGACATCACGCTGGTAGAATGAAAGTAGGTGCTACTATGAATTGGATGGCTGACTACTATGATGCTAACGACAAACCATTGGTTGTCTTTCATCATCACAAGGATGTTGGTCAAGCCTTAGTCGAGGGGTTACAACAAGACAAGAGATTCAACGGTAAGAGATTCGCTACCATCACAGGTGGTGTGTCAGCAGAGAAGAGACAGGCACATGTCGATGCCTTCCAAGCGGGTAAGTTAGATGGAATAATCTGTTCAACCATAGCAGCGAAGGAAGGTCTTACACTCACACGTGCTGATACTGTTGTGTTCATAGAGAGAGAATGGGTATCAGGTTGGGAAGAGCAAGCCGAAGATAGAGTCAACAGAATAGGTCAGGATAGTGACACAGTGTGGGCTACATACTTGTCAGTATCAGGCACTATCGATGAGAGATTTGATAGGATTGTGGAAGAGAAAAGACAGGTAGTTAGTTCCATCTTAGATGGTGGAGAGATAGGAGAAGAGCGTGCTGGTATTGCTAAGGCACTACTAGAAGCGATGGTTGAAGCAGGTGACATACCTGCCAGTATGCTTAGTGCGCACATACCAAAGACACACACAGGAGAGGAAGAAGAATGAATCTGATTGATACATTACCTGTTGTGATTATACTATCTATATTTGGCATAGCCATAGGCTATTTGATTCTACATACTATACGTGTACGTATGGAACATCGAAAGATGATAGTCACCAATCACACACGAAGTCAGTATGACATTAAAATGGAGAAATGAAGATGGACTATATAAATAAATTAAGTAAAACAGGACTACTAAAAAGGAGAGAAACAAAATGAAAGTGAAAGATGTAAATGGAAATGAACAAAATGTTAGTGTACAGACTGGTAGAGGATATTCTAGTCACTGTAATAATGATGGAGGAAATATTGCGGGTTTTAGATACGGTGAAGAAATCTATATATTGTCTCCTAACTTAAAACTAAGTTATATTGTAGATGAGGTATATGACACAGTAACGAAAGTTAAATACGATAGAAAAACACTTTTTAGTGAATCAGGAATACGCAAGAAGTTCAATTCTTGGCGAAGCGAGGATGTAAGTATTGATACTGTGTTGAGTATAGTTGCAGACAAACTACTTTGTGAAGTAGAAGATATTGACATAGTTATGGTTAATGTCCATGCTTCAAGAAAATTATCTGCGTCCCATGCACCATGGAAAATTAGGGGGCATATGCCTGTTGTTTCCACCTCTAACACTAGAATAAAATGGGATAACAGTATATACACCATAGATTATACAGGAACTTGGCCTATGCCAAAACATCTTTTAGATAGATGTACAATTACCGAAACAAAAAATACCATAACAGAGTCAAAAGAGAATGAAATGAAAATATTTAAAGTGGAGATGATATAATGAGTGGAGAAAGACAAGGATGGCAAACATGGACGAGATTCCAAGACGCAGGTATAGTAGGTAAGCACGTTAATTTTACAGATAATGATGTTGTTACTGCACATGCTCTTGGTAAGACAGGGCAAACCATAGGTAAGTGTTGGCCTATGGATGCGGCTGTGGCATATACACTAGCCGCCGCAGGGCCAAATGCACAACTGACTAGTAAAGAAATGATAAATGAATACACTAGAATGGCATCAGTGATGATGACACAAAAGGTTGCATATGGTACAGTTCCTAACCCTAATGCTTTCACGTGTGGTCACGATGAGATTAATGGTTACGTCATAAACTTAAACTCTACAAAACTTATTGATGGTGCTATTGTATTTACTTATGATAGGGGAGCAAAACACACCTTCCGTAGTCAATACAAAAATTATTCTATGAATAGTATCTTTAGTGATTCTATGAAAGAAATTAGAGAAGCGATTGAGGCTGAACACGGTTGCACTAGGTGGAAACTAACTACTGGTACAAATCATTCGGGAAGTTGGTTTCATGCCACTCATACTATGGGTGAATGTACAGCAGAAGATGGTGTATGTAATCATCACAACATAAACAGACATGATGATGATTCTGTAATAGAGGAATGGGTTATGATAAAGAATAAAAATGGTATGTATCAAACGTTGTGGTCAAGAGAGAAAGAAGATGCGGCTGTAAAAAGTGGTTGGAATCATAATGGTGTGAAACATCATTCAACAACAATATCACCTGCAAGCATTACTCTTTGGAAAGATGTCAGTAGAACACTAGCCAACACGGTAGATACTAAACTTGTATTGAAACAAATAAACGCATCACTGAGACGTATGACCGCTAGGAATAACAACATAGTTAACAAGACAGGTGAGCGTAATACAGCAACGTACTGCTGGAAAGAGTGGGCTTGGCTTGCTGTCATGCAATCAGAAATAGCGAACACTAGTAAGAAGAATCGTAAGGCAGGTGATATAGTCAATGGTTGGAAGTACACCAAGTATGACGTACGCAAATCATTTGGACATGAGATTGCTAAGTTCAAATGGATACCTGCTAATGATGATGATACTAAATTATACTATGTGAGTGTTAAAGGTAATTCGTATTACAGCGATGCGATGTTACCATACAGATTCAACACAAAAACAGAAGCAGTGCAGTTCAAAGCATACATCACATTGATGGCTGAGAAATGTGGTGCTAACAGTTTCAGTATGCAGTGGGATGCTACGCTGGGTAAGATGAATGTACATGACAATAGTAAACTGACTCTGCGTACAGATGAAAATACATTATGGATGACTTTTGACAAAGACCCTGAGGAATTACTTTCACCTGCTGAGTGTATAAAACATGTATTCTTTGGTACACCACAACAGAATAAACTAGCGAGAGAACAAGTAGAACCTATGAGTGGTAGTGTCATCATTAATACAATCAATAAACCAACAGAAATAATACAGGAGAATGCATAGAATGGAAGATGAAGAAGTAGATGTAGCAAAAGACGGAGAATTAGATGCAAGCAAAATGTTTGAGGCTTTCTTTGAGTCTGTAACACAGGTAGCAGAAAGTGAGTCAAGTGAGTTGTTAGAAACAGTAACCATAGAACGTATAGAGAGGGTCGTAGCGCAGAAGGCTAACTCTCTACTCAAATATATCAGAAGTTACAAAGCGGGTAACGCACCATGGGTCACACCTGATACTGAACTAATACTATTGGAAGATGGTTTTGATGTAATCAATGCAGCGTTCAAGAGAACAGGTGATGTGAGTTTCCTACGTGCTTGTCCTGAGTTTGCTAGACATGGTGTGTTAGAATCACTCAAGGTAGAACAGAGTGACCTTAGGGCACAGTGGAAGTATCTCGTCGATGTTATGAAGAGAGAAGACCCTAATGGTTGTTTAATATTACAACCCTTCATACCTGCTACAACTTCGTGTGTGTTAGCACCACAACAGTATGCTTCTGTTGGTGTAGGACATGATGGTATCACTGCTGGTCATGGATATGATGCGTACTTCTTGATGAGTCCTAGTGAATCTACTTTGACAGAACACATGGAGACAATAGGCCACAAACATGGTGAGTATGAGTTGGAGTTTGTTTACGATGGTACACCTAACTTCAACGTATCAAGGGCAGCAGTAGGTACTCCATATCTGACACAGATAAGGGGAGCACCACCACACCCAATCATGGGCGCTCCGTTCAACTACAAGGATGAAGATGGAATCATACGTACTGCTGATACTCACGTAGCCATCCCTGATGGTAGGATAGAATGCAAAGAAGTATGGGTGGCTAGTGGTCTTGAATCAGTAGCATACTTAGAAGAGTTCATCACAAAAGATAAGTGTCCTGAGGGTTATGTAATATCAGAGCCAAATGGTTCACTACTCTCACATATATGTGCTCATGCTAGACAGCATAGTATACCATACGTAGTAGGTGAAGTGAATGTAGGAGACAAATGGACTGAGGGTTCACCATGTTGGGGTGCGTTAGACCCTACTTGGTCTATTAAACCACAACCATACGACCCATGTTCACCTGATTATCTAGCCCAATTTAGTGCAGGTTTGTTACACAGTAAGACTACATGGCAACGACAACAAGGCTGGCTTGCACACTTCTTTCATCAATGGGTTGGTACAGGTACTAATGGTAAGCACACTGCCTATCTAGCAGGTGGGTTCTGTGGTTGGATGGCAAAAGCAATACTAGCATTAGGGCTTGGAGAGTTACGTCATGCAAACACATTGAAGAAGAACATAACTGTTGATACATGGCCTGTGTTAACTGCTATGATGGGGCAGAATAACTGGAGAGATGTATCAGGTCACTACTATGCTACACCCAATGGTGTTACTGGTGGTAGATTACATTACTATGCTATGATGGAGCATTTAGATTTGAACTACGATGAAATAAAATTAGCACTAGAGTGGACTAGCAAACAGTTCACATCAGGTTGGTCAGGTGCGTATGGTGGTAAAGCATGGGCTGATTGTTGTAACAGAGGTATCAGTTTGTGTGAAGCAATCATTAAGTTTGAGGAAGATGGTAATGCTGAAACACTCAAGGTATTACTAGGTGCAGTTAACTCAGCCAAGAATGCTGAACACAATAATGGTTTCCTGTACGGTAAGTTCCTCAGCAAGAAGGCGTTTGATTACAGCAGTATGCACACAGAGGAGATGGCTGATGGTACACATAGACAGACAGGACTGTTCTCTCATGACCCATCAGCAATCCAAGACATGTTCAGGGCATTTGAGATTACACGTTCATTCGTAGAGAGTAAGGGTAACCACATGGTAGCAAGACCTGTCAATGATTGGACTCAACTATTCAAGTTTGTAAAAGGTAAGACACCTACGTACTGGAGAAATAACTTCATCGCTGAATCACAAAATATACCCGTGTATCTAAGAGAAGCGGCAGAGAGATGTGGCGAGGAGTATCTACATTTCAACAACAAGTTCTCTCATGAAGAACACTTCGTTCCTTGTGGTATAGAGCATTGTGTAAAATGTAAAGAGCATGATGTTGTAGTAATGAAATTACAATACGGTAAAGATATAGCAGGTTTACTACTAACACCTGAATACCCTGAGGTATTCTTTGCACAAGGAGAAGAGAAGAGCAGTGTCATGTCGTATGGTACTGTTCAGATGTTAAGGGACAGAGAGTATGACAAGATTACCCCACGTATGTGGTTGGAAGCATGGAAGGGATTGAACAATCAAGACCCTGTGTTCCCTGAACTTAGTAGTCTATTGACTAAGTTTGTAAAGAATCAGATGGCTGATAGTCAAGAGTGGACAGAAAAAGTATTACACATATTTAATGAAATGAAGGAGGAAGTAGAATGAAAAGAATGGATTGTCATACAGGTAACCCACTAGTGTTTACCGCTAGTGGTATAGATGTATATGCTGGTGGAGTGAATAGAAATGGTGGTTGGCACAAGATGTCACCCATGCCTGATGTAGCAATTGGGCCGATAGGTGTGATAGAAACGAGTAGGACTAGAGATATCATGCCGGATAATTGGTCATGTAGTAGTAAACTAGACACTGGTACTACACCTATCATCATAGAAATTGATTGGCCTGACTACAACATACCTAGTAACTTGGGTAAAGACTGGTGGTTAGCATTCATTGATGACATCAAGAGTAAGGGTATCAAGAGTGTATCTACACAGTGCATGGGTGGTCATGGACGCACTGGTGTTCAAGTTGCTATACTCATGTTCTATCTCACACCTGTTGCTGAGAGAAATTGGGCAGATTCTTATGCTCTCATACATGAAGTCAGGTCTATGTTCTGTAATCATTTGGTAGAGGCACAAGTACAACAGCAATACATAGCAGATGTTTGTGATATACCTGTTGGTAAGTCAGCAATATCTCACACTAAGGCTAACGATATGTGGGCTGGGTTGTATGATAACGACACTATGGATATAGAAGAGTTACTTCGTATCGAAGAAGAGAAAGAGAGACAGGAGATGAAAGACAAGAAGGCAAAGAAATCAAAGAAGCCCAAGAATCACATACCTAAGATATCCAAGGTAAAGGATTGGACACTCACTTACTGTGCAGATAGTGATACCTATGAGTGGTACAGAGTAAGCCTAGACTTGTATAGTAACGAAAGTATCATGTTTATAGATGATGAGTTGTATGGTGATGAGTACAGAACAATACAATGTTTGGATACAGATATGATGTTTCATCCAACAGAGATGATACCTAATACTGATGTCAGTAAACTAATGCACATACTACACCATAAACAAGAATACAGAGAGAAGAGTAATTCTGTGGATGTGAAATACAAAGGTAAGTGGTATCCTATATCATTCATGTATGTAGAAAATATTGATTCACCTGCAATACCTATCAGTGTAACAGGTGAAGAAAGTGAATAAAAGATTGGACTATATAAATAAATTAAGTAAACAAGGTTGGTTAAAATGGAAAGTAGATTACAAGTGAAATGTATGAATGATGAAGGACGAATCCATATCCAAGGTATATCAGAAAATATACAGATGGGTAGGGACTATGGTATAGCAGTGAAGATGAGGACTACACCTGCTGTAAGTATGTGGTTGAACGAGCAAGAACCTTGCTTGAGGTCAGCAGCATCAGATGGTGTGTGGTACATACCTTTCAGAATATACAGGTACAGTAACTCTGTCTGTCAGATGTTTGTACCATCCACTGATACAGCAAACCATCCAAATGGTGCGGTAATGAACTTACATCCTATGTCTAAGAATATACAATCACTACTAGTCTTTGCAGACAAAGCGGGATTGATAGAGGAAATGCAAGGTACACCATACCAAACAGGGGAGGAAGAATAATGAAACAAAAAATAGATACAAGCATAATAGAGATAGACACACAAAGCGGATTGACGATACTCAATCTACACAATGTGATAGCGATAACTAAGGTAGACTACACACCTTCTGTTGATATACACATGGACAGTGGAACGGTTTTTACTGTTACAGATGATGAGTATTCAGAACTCGCACAAGCGTGGATGATAGTCACTAGAGGTGATGAAAAATGAGCAACATGAGTTATATTAGGTTTGAGAATACGTTAGAAGATTTGGAAGATTGTTTTGAAAATTGGGAAGGCGAGAAGAGTGAATCCGAAGAGGCGTATAGAAGACAGTTGTTGGAACTCTGTATAAAAATAGTGTCTTGGTATGACTATGGAGATGATGATGAATGATTGACACAGACAAATACGAAGGACATACACCTGCACCGTGGCGAACTGCCGAAGGACAGCCATACGATGATGAAGGCTCTCACCTTGACATTGTAGATGCAAACGGGGTGTTGGTGA
>Ga0098059_1001400_pt1 | contig 12159 bp, 28 predicted proteins | sample 20_taG_FD_92580 | JGI IMG/M metagenome (GOLD analysis project Ga0098059, IMG submission 92580) | Marine viral communities from the Subarctic Pacific Ocean - 20_ETSP_OMZ_AT15318 metaG | ecosystem: Environmental > Aquatic > Marine > Oceanic | place: Subarctic Pacific Ocean | collected 2015-01-19
GACTAAGTGAAATTTATAAATTTTCAGATATTTTAGATTTATGAATATAACAAAAGAAATGATGGATGCAAAACTGCTGGAAATTGCAGAATTTGAAAAGAGATGGGGCGAATGCACCAAATCTAGAGCAATGAAAAAGTATTGCACAAATGAAAAATTTAGAAATAAAGTAGATGAGTTCCAAAGAACTGCTGCAAATTTAATAGTAGGATATGAAAAATATAAATAAAATAATAGAAAACGAACATAAAATAGTAAATAGAAAAGATATTTATGGTTTAGCTAAAGTAAGAAGAGCCAATAGAAAGAAATTATTGAAATTTTCAAGTGCTGAATTAGAAGCTTTTGAAAGAGATTATTGGACAAAGTATAATAGGGCGTGAAATTGGGTAAGAAGACATTGTCTTAACGGAGGTTCGATTCCTCCCACGTCCACTAAATAGGGAAAAGTCAGGAAGGGCTGTAGATAGGTTAATACCTGTAGGCTAGAAAGATGATATAAACAGAAAGTAGTGATAGTCGCGGCCACGAAATCATTCCTGTTTCATCCGTTCCCTAACTTATAGCGAGGTAGAGCAGTGGCCAGCTCGTTGGGCTCATAACCCAAAGGTCGGAGGTTCGAATCCTCCCCTCGCAACTAATAAAAATAAATGATATGACGAATTCTGAAACCGGTACGCATATCATAAGCGAAAATAGCTCAATTGGTAGAGCATTAGACTTCCAATCTAAAGGTTACGGGTTCGAGGCCCGTTTTTCGCTCTAAAATTAAATAAATGAAAGAAGCAATATTAACTTTATTGTTCATAATATTAATTATGGCAATAATATATAAAATTTTTTATGGCAGGAAATAAATATAGTATAGAATACGAAAAATTACGACCAAAAGAATATGAGTTAAAATACATTGGCTTATATGGTGACAAAACGACATTAACAGGGAATGCACGACAAATTGTCATGCATATATTAAATCATATATAATATGGAACTTAATTGGAAAGACGGTACCACTACTTTTAAAAATAAAAAAGGTTTAATAGTAACTAAAAATACGTTACAAAAGGACGAAGAAAGTGATAATATAACAAAAGAAATAGAAGAATTATTTAAAGAATTAGAAAATGAATTACCAGAAGAAAGTGCTTGAGCACTATAATATAGAATTAACAGAAGATACTTACAATAGTATGGCAAATTTGTCTGTGTATAAAAATCTTACGTCAGATGGATACGAAATTTGGATGATAAATCACGAAGGTGGGTTAGATCAAGATCATGATATTGATTGGGAACATGATGTTTATATGTATAAAGATTCTCTCCCAGAATATTTATTTAGTATTATGAAAGATAGACAAAGTGAAGATTGGTTTATTGATAGCATAGATGAATTGTTTGAAGATTACCAGTGGGCAGATGAATGGGGAAAAATCAAACAAGAAGTACGTTCAATGCTTGATGACGAGATTATTGATGACAAGGACGAAGAACCAGATGTAGTAGAAGATATGTCTGGTGTAGAAATTTTACTAAACTTAGCAGATGAAAGACATAAACATTAAAGCATTAAAACAATTAATGGATATTAAAGAATTCGATTCTTTAAGAGGCAGATCTCTGGCTCATATTTCAGCTAGACAATTTAGAGTTTATCAAGATTGTATTCGCTGGAAAGAAAAATCCCCAACATTTGGGCTTGAGCAAGAACAAATAGATAATGTAATTGCTGGACAAAAAAGAGAAGCAGAAATGCTTGGATATATTTACAACCTAATATTAGATGACACATATGACTCCTGATCAATTTGAATTACTATCTGAAATGATAGCAGATAAAGTATTTAAAAGAGTGCAAGAATATTTAGAAGAAAACTACAAAGATTATATTGCTACAGTAGAGCCATTAGGCCCAGAACAATATTTTCATAAAAATGTAGATACTTTTGGGAATGTAAGATTTGGTCCTCCTCCTCAACCTACTAAAAAACAAATATTAGCAGGGCAAATGAAAGAGTTAGAATTTAAATGGAAAGAATTATTAAAAGAAGAAAAATACGAATTACTACAAGAATTAAAAGAAATATATGAAAAAATTAAAAAAGACTACGACAAACTTTAATGTAATGCTTGCCCATCCGTATGGTAAAAGAGAATTTGATAGAGATTCCTTTATACAACCAAAACTTGACGGAATAAGATGCTATATAACAAAAGATGGCGCATTTAGTCGTAATCATAAAGAATTTAAAACAATTGAACATATTAAAAAAGATTTTGAACCGATCTTTAAGCAAAGTCCTAATATAATATTAGATGGGGAATTATATAATCATCAGTTAAAAGATAATTTTAATAAAATAATTTCTTTAGTTAGAAAACAAAAACCTACTAAAACAGAAACAAAAGAAGCTGAAAGATATATACAATTTCATTGGTATGATTATTATAATCAAGATTTTAATTATCCTTTTGGAATTAGAAACGTAAATATATCTCAATCAATAGACAAATTATCTTCAAGACATATTGTTGAAGTGCCTACTCATGAAGTCTCTATATTAGAGTCTGCTAAGCTATGGCATGAAGATTTCCTAAAACAAGGGTATGAAGGTAGTATAATAAGAACAAATGAAAAATATGAACAAAAACGAAGTTATAATTTACAAAAGTTCAAAGATTTCCAAGACGCAGAGGCGACGATCACGGGCTGGGTGGAAGGTCAGGGCAAAAGAACTGGCACAATCGGAAAATTTCTGGCACGAGACTCTCACGGTAATGAGTTCGGAATGCCAGTAATGGAGAATTATAAGAAAATGGAAAGAATGTATGATATTGCTGAATGGTATATTGGCAAAAAAGCCACATTTACTTATTTTCAAAGAACACCAGCCGGCTCCTATCGTCACCCATTATATAAATGTGTAAGAGATTATGAATAAAAAAGATATACATAAGTATTTGATAACCAAATATATGGGTGGGGGTGCTAATAATCCTCCAGCTAAAAATATTAAATATGAATTAGAAGACGGGTATGAATTTGCATACACTACCGTTTTTGGTAAAAAAGGAATAACTATAAAAAAGAAAAATGGCAAAAACAACTAAAGTACTTAGAGAAATAGGTGATGAACCTGTAAGAAGAATAAAGTTTAAAGGATATACCATTAGTGATATTCCTAAAGGCTTTGATAAAGACCAAGCTTTGTGGTTCAATAGGAACGGATTAACTTGGATAGAAAAAATCGATAACCCCTTTTGGGAAAATTTTTGAATATGAAAGCTATTAAGATATATAAACACATGATATCAAATAATACGTTTGGTATTGCTGAAAAGATAAAAGAATTTAGAAAAAATCCAAGACATGGTAATAAAAATAGGAAAAATAAAAATTGATTTTGAGAGTAGAGCCTCTAAACATAGGGGTTATTTATTCAATCAAATTATGGCATTAAGAGAAGAAATTGTTGATCTAGTATTAGCTGGTGAAGCAAGAAATAGGATTAATGTGCATGAACTTAAGCATAAAGCTAAATTAATTAAAAAATATAGTAGACGACTCAAATTATTACACACATGAAAAATTTTAACAGAAAGATATATGCACTTAACAATGAGTGGCTTAGTAAATTAAGCGCTGAAGAATTAAATAATATACCTATAGAATACTATAAAATGGCTAATAAAATAGCTAATTCTTTTTCTAAAGAATATGCTGCAATTGGTGTTATGAATATAAATGATTTACACCAAGAAGGCTATTGGGCTTTAAACAAATCGTGGAGAAGAATAGATTGGTCTTATATCTCGAAACTAGAAACTCAATTAGATAGAGATAAAGCAATAAATAAATTTTTATCAATTAGTATTAAAGGTTTAATTAGTGATAATATAAAGATGAATGTAGATGGGTCAGGTCGACCTATAAAAGGTATATGGAATAATGAAGATAAGAAAAGATATACTACAGGATTTGGATTTATTTCAGTATTATTTCCTCATTGGTTTGATTCAGATGTTCTATCTATCATAGAAGATGAAGTATATGATTATGACTATGATAAACTAGGAGAATATTTAGAAGGCTGGTTAAAAAAATATGCACCAAATAATCATTTAATGATAAAAATGTTTTTTGGATTAGATGATATTTATTCTAAACCTAAGAGTATGCGCAGTATAGCGCACTTTTTTGGTATTAAAGTAGAAACGATAAGGAAACAAAAACAAAGACATTTAAACAAGCTTAAAATGAACGAGGATGCACTTAATGAATTAGCTTTCTTTGTTGCTACTAACGGTATGAAATCACAGTCTAAAGTTTATGACTGGGCAGCAACAAATTTGAAAATTTATCAAGATTAAGGTCCCTTTTTCAAAAAATTGCACTATAATATTATATATGAATTTCAAAACAAAATATAAAAGTTGCTTATCAGCAACAAACGAACTTCAATACATTAGGTCATCGGATAAACCACCTAATGTATATAAAGAAAATGCACCACGTGAAAAGAAAGCAAATTATACGATTAGTAATCGTATTGCTGTATCTAGTGGGAAGTATTTACCTATTAACTCTGAGAGATTATCAGGGCAAGGGGTAGACTCAACAAAGAAAATATACAATTCTTTAGATTTAAATACTAATGATGCATTTACCACATTCGGTAAAATTGATAATTATCAACAGAATAAAGTATTTAAAAAAGATGGTATAATTTATGATTTACTAAATTAAATTTAATTATATGAATATCCGAGAAAAACTAAGTAAAATCCAAGGAGAATTTAAAGCTAAGAAATCTAGATATAATTCTTTTGGTAAATATAATTTCCGTTCAGCGGAAGACATATTGGAAGCGTTGAAGCCAATGAATGAAAAATATAAAGTACACTTTACAGTTAAAGAAAATCTAACTTTAGGAAACGATTTCCCTATGATTCATTCTACAGCAGGTATTGTTGATAATGAATCTGGTGATGAATTACTAGCTACTGCTATTGTAGGAGTGGATTTAAATGCTAAAGGACAACAAATGCCTCAAAGATTTGGAGCAGCATCGTCTTATGGTAAGAAATATGCATTAGGCAATCTATTATTAATAGATGATACTGCTGATGCAGATGCGACCAACACTCATGACAAAACTAATGTAGTTAGCTCTAGAGACTTTAAAAAAGTAGATAAACCAATTATTAATAAGAACAATTTAGAACAAGCAAAAAAGTTTTTATCTAATGGGGGATTAATGAAAACCTTAGAAGATAAATATACAATAACCTCTGATGCTCGAGAAGAACTTATTAATGAATAAAGATTCTATAATTGAGAAGTTAAGGGATGATGAAAACTATTATGGGGAATTTGGAAAACAATTCTTATCTAATAGTGATATAAAATCATTAATTGAAAATCCTTTAAACTTTAAAAAGCCCTCCCCACCAAACCCAGCTTTTGTTGTGGGAGGATATTTCCATACTTGTATTTTAGAACCAGATAAACTTGAAAAGTTTAAAATAGTTAAGTCTAAAACTAGAAATACAAAAGAATATAAAGAAATAGCTGGAGAAGATATATGTTTACTTCAACATGAAGTAGATCAAATCGAATTAATGCGTGAAAAGGTTTTAGAAAACGATCTATTTAAAGATATGATATTAGATGGGGCTGTAGAGTATGAAAAACCGGGATTAGTTGAATTAGATAATATGACTTGGAAGGGCAAGGCTGATATAGTCAACCATAGCCAACAATTAGTTATAGATCTTAAAACTACAAGCAATATAAATAGCTTTGCTAGTTCAGCGTATAAGTTCAACTATGATAGTCAAGCATACATTTATTCACAAATGTTTAATATGGATTTAATATTCATAGTTGTAGATAAAAAAACTCATCAATTAGGTTTATTTGATTGTAGCGATAAATTTTTGCAGTCTGGAAAGAATAAGGTTGCATTGGCAGTACAAGCATATAATGACTTTTTTGTGAATGGCGACGGGGATTTCAGCCAATATTATATCTCCAAAACACTTTAATTAATTTAAATTTTTATTATGGCAAGAATTAGAACAAAAACTTGTGATGTTACAGGAGTAACTACTAGCACAGGAAACTTCTATGCAAACCAATCTCATGTGAAAGCTGTAGATAACCTGCGTAGAGTGACTGGAGCTAACAAAGCACAAATGCGCAGAATGTTTAATACTGTAAACTCTTACTAATGGCAAGTATTATAGCGGGGTCTATTAACTTAGACAAAATTGATAAAGCTAAAATCTTTGAAGGTAAGAAAGGTAAATATTACCCAGTTACAGTTGTATTAAATAATGAACTTGGTCAATATGGCGATTCAGGTTATATTCAAACTGAACAAACCAAAGAAGAACGCGATGCAAAACAACCTAAAACTTTCTTAGGAAATGTTAAAGTTGTTTGGACTGATGGAGAAAATGTATCAGTTGCAGCAAGAGAAAATGTAGCAGAGACACCAACAGTATCACCAACAGAACCAGATTTACCATTTTAATATGAACACAACAGAGATTAACGGGTTTTTAATTGATAAATTTAATCAGTATGATCTTGAAGTAGGGAAGAAAGAGGGTGTATGCCCTCTTTGCTCTGCTGATAGAAAACCAACCAATCAAAAAGCTAAATGTGCTATGTATGATTGGGAACGTGGTCTCGGTACTTGTATGAATTGTGATGAAGTATTTCAATTACATACATTTAAAAGAAAAGGCAATCCAAATAAAGATTATATAAAGCCTGAGTGGAAAAATAATATATTATTAAGTGATAAAGCAGTTAAATGGTTTGAAAAACGTGGTATTTCACAAAAAACTTTAGTTAAAGCACAAATAACAGAAGGCCAAGAATGGATGCCTCAAACCAGTAAAATAGAAAATACAATCCAATTCAATTATTTTATTAATAATGAACTTATAAACATAAAATATAGAGATGGTAGGAAAAATTTTAAACTGGTCAAAGGTGCTGAAAAAATATTCTATAATATTGATAGTACCGTGGGGCACAATAATGTTGTTATTGTTGAAGGTGAAATCGACGCCTTATCCTTTATCGAAGCAGGAGTACAATCCGTTGTCAGTGTACCAAACGGAGCTACTCTTAATAGGCTTAACCTTGATTACCTCGATAATTGCATTGAATATTTCGAGGATAAATCCAAAATTATTATCGCAGTCGATGGAGATGAAGCCGGCCAAAATCTTCGACAGGAACTCATCAGACGTTTTGGAACAGAGATATGCTATACGATTAGCTTTAGCGGTAATAAAGATGCTAATGAATATTTGCTTAATTACGGCCCTTCTATGCTTAAGCGTCTTGTTGATCAAGCTGAGCCTGTTCCTTTGGAAAATGTTGTAACATTAAAAGATATAGATGATGAATTACAAGAATTTATTCAAGAAGGTTTTAAACCGGGTTATCAAGTCGGCCTTGATAACTTTGATAGCATATTCTCTACTTACACAGGGCAATTTATCACCGTTACCGGCGTTCCTAGTAGTGGGAAGTCTGATTTTGTTGATAGAATGGTGGTGGGATACAACTTAAAATATGGTTGGAAAACAGCTTTTGCTTCACCAGAGAATAAACCAACGTTTTTGCATGTTCATAAGTTAATGAGGAAGATCGGTAATTGGATGCCCTCTAAAGTAGACATTAATACTGATAAATGGAAGGAAGTAACAGAGCTTATTGATGAGAACTTTTATTTTATTGAGAATGAAAGATATGATTTAGATGCAGTATTAGAAAAAGGAGCAGAACTTGTTAAACGTAAAGGCATTAAATGTTTAGTTATTGATCCTTATAATAAAATAAAGATGAAAGGGGCTGAGAAGATGAGTATTCCTGATGCAACTATGGAATATTTAACTCGTATAGAGGCTTTTGCTAAGAAATATGATGTACTAGTTATGGTAGTTGCACATCCAACTAAAATGTATAAGAAAGAAGATGGTACATTAGACGAACCTAATATGTATAATATAAAAGGTGGAGGTGAATGGTATGATGCATCGTATCATGGGCTATTAGTACATAGAGATTATACTAAAGGGACTGTAAAAGTAAAAGTACTTAAAGTTAAGTTCCAAAATCTAGGTGAAAATCAAGCTGAAGCTCATTTCAAATGGGATAAGGTAAGTGGCAATTATTTACCATTACAAGATGTAACACAAGAAGCAATGCCTTGGGAAGGATAATATGAAATCATTATATAAAAAAAAGAAAAGGGGCTATGTAGGTTTAGGTGGTTCTCAATGGTCCCCACATAAAGAATACCATAAATGGAATTCATATTGTGTAGATAGCAATATTAGGATTGCACCACAACCTACCCAAAGAGGGCTATATCCTGAGGAATGGCGTATAAGTATTACTTTAGGCCCATATAAAAGAGGAGAAAAATCTTATTTATCGCCTAACGTATATACTGTGGATAATATATATGAAGAAATAGAAAGAATGAAAAGATATTATTACGATAAAAGAAAAAAAGAATGATTAATATAGAAGAAGAATATATAGGATTATTATCTGGGGTATTATATGGAGGTAAAGAAAAAGACGATAGAACAGGTACCGGCACAAGGAGTATCTTTGGTAGAATGCTTAGGCATGATATGAAAATAGGCTTTCCTTTGTTAACAACTAAAAAAATATATTTTAATCATGCGATTACAGAACTTATTTGGATACTTAGCGGTAAAGTGGACCTTAACTATTTGCACTCTAACGGGGTTAGCTATTGGGATGCTGATTACAGAAGATCTGGTAGAACAGACGGGACTTTGGGCCCTGTTTACGGGCATCAATGGCGTAATTTTAATAGTGTTGATCAATTGGCTATGGTTGTTAGAGGGATTAAGGAAACTCCAACCTCAAGAAGGCTCTTGGTTAGTGCTTGGAATCCAAGTGATCTGCCTGATATGGTACTTCCTCCTTGCCATTACGGGTTTCAAATATATATCAGAGATAAACAGCTTGATCTAATGTGGCAACAAAGATCAGCAGATATATTTTTAGGACTTCCATATGATATTGCAATGTATGGATTACTTTTAGAATTATTAGCAAAAGGAGCCGGTTTAATGCCGGGTCAATTAGTATGTAGTTTAGGGGATTGCCATTTGTATAATAATCACATTGAGCAAGCTAAATTACAATTATCTCGATCATTAAAAGAATTACCACATTTAATAGTAAATAAAGGCGTTTTTATTAAAAACAATGAAGTTATTATACCCGAACATAAAGATATTAATTATACAGGCTATAATCCTCACCCAAATATAAAAGCGGAGCTATCAGTAGGAACTTAAAACATAAATTATGAAAAAAGCAGTAATAGTGTTAATAACAATTATAGCAATTTTATTAGGGAGTAACTTTTTACAAGGACAATATAATAATCAATTATTGCCTATTGTTAATAGTTACCCTATATATTCTGGAGAATATATAAATTATGGAAACTATAACTATAATTATAATACAAATATATATGGTACGATATCGAATCGTATTGAAGCAACAAATGATTATGATGCTTATTTAAAATATGAATACCAATACAAATATAATTATAGTTATGACTATAATGGTTATAATACACAGATTGGTAAAGGGATAATAAAAGATTTTAATGGAGAATATTATATTATAAATTTATATGAAAAAAAATATTAACTATGGCATTAGCATTACAAACAGGTAAATACAAAATATACCATATACCCGGCAAGAAAGTTGGGTGTACCACTAATATAGAAAAAAGAGTACAAAATGAACAAGGTTATAAAGTGGGGGAATATGAAATATTATTTGAAACAGATGATATAAAGGAAGCATCTGATGCAGAAAGAACTTTACAACAAGACTTAGGATATAAAGTAGATCTTAAACCTTATAAAGAATTATTTAAATCAAATTATATGACAACACATTCATCATCAGAAGCTACTACTACATTTAAAATTCCTTTAAATGATATAGACGCTAGTTTTTTAACTGATTTAGTTATTGACACAACAAGAGGTATTTTTAAATTAGATGCAGTTGATAAGATAGACTGGATACTAAATAATGTACATAGTAGCCAGTTTGGTCCTAGCACTTGCTATATTTATAATAAAGCAATGGCTGAAGCAGGCCCTTTCGAAAAAATGGGGGTTAAAAAAACAAAGAACAATAAAGTATTTGATAACATTAGAAAATGGGGTTTTCAAAAAGGCATACTTCAAGGCGGAGATACAAAAACACAATTAATAAAATTATATGAAGAAACAGGAGAATTATCAGAGGCAGTCCTTAAAAATGATAAAGAGGGTACTGTTGATGCTATTGGTGATATCATTGTTGTTCTTACTAATTTCGCAGAGTTACAAGGGATTAGCATTGAAGATTGTATTGAGTCTGCTTACAATGAAATTTCTGATAGAACTGGCCGAATGATTAACGGAACATTTGTAAAAGATGAATAGAGATAAAATAATAGAGCAAGTAATCAATAAAATCAAAAGTCGTTCTGATGTTGGTTATAAAAAATACGGAGTTACATTGCAAGATGATGATCAGCCTTTAGATGCTTGGTTAAATCATATCCAAGAAGAGTTAATGGATGCGGTTAATTATATAGAGAAAGCTAGAATGTCATTACGCGAAGAAATAGAAGAATGCTATATAAAAGATAGTAAAAGTATAAGTAGATATCCAGAACCAGATAATGCTTTTTTATGGACAACAGATAGGACATGAGGCGGCGATTAAAAAGAAAAAGAGGGCCAGTTCAATCTAAAAAAATAATTGTTGATGGAATACAATTTGCATCAGGGTTAGAAAAATATACTTATGAATCTTTAAAGAATAATAAATTATTTGAAGGATATGAAAATCAAGTTTTCCAGTTGGTCGAAAGTTTTAGTTTTAGAAATATTGCTTATGAAAAACAAGCCAACGGGAAAGGTGATTATGTTAACAGAGGGGAAAAAAATATTTTGGGCATTAAATATACGCCTGACTTTGTTGGAAAAGACTTTATAATAGAATGTAAAGGAAGGGCTAACGAATCCTTCCCTATAAGATGGAAATTATTTAAACTATGGCTCACAAACAACAAGATTGGAAAGACACTTTACAAGCCTCAAAATCAAAAAGAAGTAGATCAGACGATGATTATGATCAAAGAAAGCAGAAAAAAGAAGCGCGTGTAATGTACACTAAAAGATTATTATATAAAGAAGTAAAGAAGTTATTAAGTAATAAAATTATAAAATATAAAGAAATTGTCAGAATACATAGAGAACACGGAATTTACGTTACCTGAACATTACAGAGAGAGAATCGCCCACCATATAAGAATGCTGAACTATTATTTAAATCAACAAAACGATGACAGGATGGGAGCTTAGTATATCATTATATCCTGGGGTTCTTATAGGTATAAGAAGTTACCCAGAGAAAGGTTTTACAGAGCATGTATTATATATACCTTTTATAGAATTATGTTTAACTGTTCATCATGAATAAAATAGAAGAAAAAGAATTTATAAAAGAATATGCCTTAAAACATTACAAAAATCATTTTATTAAAAAATATACAGTGATTGAGCACAGCATAAGAGGTAAAACTATTAAAACTAAATCTAAAGATTTACCTGTTTTAATATCAGTAAAGGCTAATCATATTCAAATAAAGAATAATAAAGATGCCTCACCAATTATATTAAGTAAAAATATATTAAATGAAAGAATCTAGACTAATCGAGATGTCCAATAAAATAGATACTATTGGGGCAGCTTTAAACAGAATTGTACAAGAACTACATAACCTTAAAGACTTATCTATAGGAACTATGGAACTAATGAAATGCTTACCTAATTATGAAAAAGCATTAAAGAAATTAAAGAAAGACTTAACCACTAAAAAGGAAAAAGAAGAGTCTAAAAAACAAAATGAACAATAAAATAATATGGGACTATTTGACAAAAGGATACCATACAAACCCTTCGAGTATCCAGACTACTACACAGAAGGGTGGCTTAAACAAGCCCAAGCTTTTTGGCTTCATACAGAGATACCAATGTCAGGTGATGTCAAAGATTGGAATGAA
>Ga0098059_1001403_pt1 | contig 12154 bp, 8 predicted proteins | sample 20_taG_FD_92580 | JGI IMG/M metagenome (GOLD analysis project Ga0098059, IMG submission 92580) | Marine viral communities from the Subarctic Pacific Ocean - 20_ETSP_OMZ_AT15318 metaG | ecosystem: Environmental > Aquatic > Marine > Oceanic | place: Subarctic Pacific Ocean | collected 2015-01-19
AATGAAACGCTGGACTTCGTCGCCAAACCCACCGTGGTGGCCACCGCCACTGGGCAAGGCGGCAAGGAGCTTGAGGCCCTGCGCGGCCTGACCATTCCCATCGCGCTCACCGGCAGCCTGTTCGACCCCAAGGTGCGCTTCGACTTCAAGGAGGCCCTGAAAACCCGGGCCGTCAACGAGGCCAAGGAGCGTCTCGGGGTCGATGAAGACGAGCTGCGTGACAAGGCCAAGGCCGAAGAACGCCGGGCGCGCGACAAGCTCGAAACCAAGATCGAGGAAGAACTCGGTGACGGGGCGGCCGACGCCCTGCGCGGCCTGTTCGGCGGGCGCTCGCGCGCCACGCCAACGCCAACGCCAACGCCGACCCCCGCGGCGGCGCCCGCGACCGAGGCCACCGAACCCCCAACGTGACCCCCGCGCTGTCATTCGCCGAACGGGTGCTGCAATGGTTCGATGCACACGGCAGGCACGAACTGCCGTGGCAGCAGCCGCGCTCGGCGTATCGCGTCTGGGTGTCAGAGATCATGCTGCAGCAGACCCAGGTGGCCACCGTCATCCCCTACTTCGCGCGCTTCATGGCGCGCTTTCCCGACGTGCAGGCACTGGCCTGCGCCCCGCTGGATGAGGTGCTCGCCCACTGGTCGGGCCTCGGCTACTACGCCCGGGCGCGCAATCTCCACGCCTGCGCCAAGGTCGTCACCGAGACCTTGAACGGGGCGTTTCCGCGCACGATTGACGGCTGCATGGCGCTGCCCGGCATCGGCCGGTCCACCGCCGGCGCCATCGTGTCGCAAGCCTTCGATCTACCCGCGCCCATCCTCGACGGCAACGTGCGCCGCGTGCTGGCCCGCCACGCCGCGCTGCACGGCTGGCCGGGCACGCCGGCGGTGTCACAGGCCTTCTGGGCGCTGGCCGAAGCGCGGCTGCCCACACACCGCCACGCCGATTACACCCAGGCGCTCATGGACCTGGGCGCCACCTGCTGCACCGCGCGGCGCCCGCAGTGCCTGTTGTGCCCGGTGCAGCACGACTGCCTCGCCCGCCAGCGCGGCAGCATTGACCACCTGCCCACGCCCAAGCCACGGCGCACGCGGCCCCGGAAGCGGGCGCAGATTCTCATCATCGAAAATGAGGCCGGCGACATCCTGCTGGCCAGACGGCCCCAACGCGGCCTCTGGGGCGGCCTGTGGAGCCCGCCCGTCATCGACGCCGAGCAGTGCTGGCCGGCGGCACTGGACGCACTGCCCCGGCGTGACCACGCACCGCTGGCGCCCATCGCCCACCGCTTCACCCACTTCGACCTGCAGATGGACCCGGTGCGACTGCTGGGCACATCCCCGCCGGACACAGACCACGTCTGGCACACACCGTCGGTAGCCCTTACCCTCGGGCTCCCGGCGCCCATCCGGCGCATGATCGAACAACTGGTTGCCCAACCTGCAACCCCGCAAGCCTGAGATCCCATGACCAAAACCGTTCACTGCATCAAGCTCGGCCACGAAGCCGAGGCGCTTCCCAAACCGCCCCTGCCCGGCCCGCTGGGCCAGAAGATTTTCGAGAACGTCAGCAAGCAAGCCTGGGAAACCTGGAAAGAACACCAAACCCGGCTGATCAACGAATACCGCCTGGCACTCTCAGACGCCAAGGCCCGCGCCTTCCTCATGGACGAGCTCAAGAAGTACTTTTTTGAAGGCGGCGAGCTGACCAGCACCGGCTTCGTGCCCCCGCCCGCCGACAGCGGCGTCAAGCAATACCCCTGAACCAAGCGCCTCGCGCTTGACGCCACCCCGCCGCGCGGCTTTAATACGCGCCCCTTGCGTGCAATGCGCGACGGGTCAGCCTCAATGGCCAAGTAGCTCAGTCGGTAGAGCAGGGGATTGAAAATCCCCGTGTCGGCGGTTCGATTCCGTCCTTGGCCACCATTTAATCAAGCACTTACGCTAGATTCGGCTCGTTGACTTCAGCCCGTGGTGTAATTCTGGCTGTAATACTGCCAATTTCTGTCGGCCTCGCCCAGCACATTTTGGGACTTACGCCGAGGGCTTTGACCAAACCTCATGCGCAAGCGGCGCCGCATTCAGCAGCGCACGCGCCTCGCGCCAGCCCGACAGTTGGGCATCCAAGATCGCCACGAACCGCTCGCTATGGCTCGGCTCGCGCAGGTGTGCCAGCTCGTGCACCAGCACGTACTCCAGGCACGCAGGCGGCTTCTTCGCCAATTCGGTGTTCAGCCGGATGTTGCCCGTCACGGCGTTACAGCTTCCCCACTGGGTCTTCATTTTTTGGATGAACACGCGTTGGCACTGGACGTTGAGTGCCGGCTGCCATTTTTCCAGCAGCGCAGGGAGGGCCGCCCGGATTTCTTCGCGGTACCAGCGCGCCACGATCTCACCCCTTGATTGGGCATCAGTGCCGGGCCGAACGGTGAGGATCAGGCGTTTGTAGCGACGGGTGACCGACGGAGGCGCTTCTCGCTCTTGCACCGTGAGCAGATAGCGACTGCCCCACAGATAGTGGCTCTCGCGCTCAACGTACTCGCGCATGGGCTCGCGAATCTGGGCACTCAGCTTGGCGCGCTGGCGGCGAATCCAGCCAAGCTTCGAGATGGCAAACACCCGGATCGCGTCCTGGCTCATGCGGGCGGGTGCGGCAATCGTGACCCGGCCGGTCGGGGGGTGAACGCTGAGGTGCAGGTTCTTGATGTGCTTCCGCACCACATCCACCGAGACGTCGCCCAACTTGAGCTCAGTCACCATCAATATTCGGTCTGCGCCGAGATCATCAGAAACAGCCGCTCAACCTCGGTCACATCCTTCAACACCTCGAACATCGCGGCCTTGATGACCTGCTCGCGCGCTTGAACACCGCGCCAACCATCGGGTCGCGCGTAGCGAATGGTTTCGTCGAGTTTGATCGCCAGCGCCAACGCTTCATCCACCGGCTTGCCGTCGTAGTCGGGTGAAGATTCGCGCAGGGCCGACATCAGCGCCGGATTGGCCACGAGGTTGTTGTAGAGCGCGCGCTTTCCGGGGGTGTCGAGTTGGCTCGGCAATGTTTCGTCATGTCCGGCCTGAATTCGTTTGGCCAGGTCGGCGATGCGAATCAGATAGGCCTCGTACTCGTCAGCCTTTTCTTTTCGAAAGCGGATGATCTCGTCCAGCAGCGCCGACATTTTCTCGTAGAACGCCGGGTCGCTGGTTTGTTCCTTGACGATCTTGCTGCGGACGTTGTTTTCGATGGTCTCGGCGATGGCCGTCTTGTTGCCCTTCATGCCGCCCATCTGGCTGGCAATGGTTTCGCCAATGCCGGTCTTCACGATCAGCTCCAGCAGCCCCATGTTGTCGAAGGGCGAAATCTTGCGCGGCTGATCGGCCTCGATGTAGGTGTCGATCAGGTGGCGCATGTCGGCCTCGTAGGCCTTGAGGTCCAAGGTTTCGCCGCTGGCCATGCGCACGATCTCGCGCACGTCCACGTAGTGCTTGAGCTGGCGTTTGATCCGCTCGACATCGCCGGGGGTATATCCGGCCGCTTCCATCTCGTCCGCGATGTTGGCGTAGGCGCGCACCAAGGCCGCTGCGGCCTTGTACAAGGCTGACCGTTGCGGCTCGCGCTCGGCCAGATCGGCCTCGACCTCGGTGTTGCCGCAGAAGTAGTGGATGTGCTCCAGCTCGCCCTTCGGCGGCTCCACCGGCTCGCATAGCAACACCAGCGCCTCGATGGCGGCATCCAGCCGCTCACGCCCCTTCGTCACTCGATCCTGCAGCAACACCTCGGGGTCGGCACCTTCGGCCGCGTGATCCAGCTCGGAGGTGTAGACGGCAATCGCGTTCTCGACCTTCTTGAACAGATCCTTGTAGTCGACGATGTAGCCAAAGTCCTTGTCGTCACCGTCAAGGCGGTTGGTGCGGCAGATGGCCTGGAACAGGCCGTGGTCCTGCATCTTCTTGTCGATGTAGAGGTAGGTGCAGGGCGGCGCGTCGAAACCGGTCAACAGCTTGTCCACCACCACCAGCAATTTCATGTTGGCCGGCTCGTTGGCAAACAGATGCTTGGCCTGCTCCTCGTAGGTTTCGGTGGGGTTTTTGCCCGGCGCGGGCGCCACGTCCTTGAGCAGCTCGGTGTAGGTGTTGTAGATGAACTGCTTGTCGCTTTCAGTGTTGGCGCCGGTTTCTTCCAGCGTGACGTCCCTCGTCATCGGGTTGTAGGAGGTCACCACCGCGCAGCGCCCCTTGAAGGGCGTCTTCTGGAACAGCGCGAAGTACTTGCATGCCTCGTAGATGCTGCTGGCCACCAGAATGGCGTTGCCCCGGCTGTTGGACAGGCGGGGCTTCACGCCAAAGTCGAACAGGATGTCGCTCACCACCCGGTCCATGCGCGAGCGTGAACTCAGCACACGCTGCATCGTGCCCCACTGGGCGCGCAGCTCGGCCTTTTGCCAACTGTTGAGACCGCGCGTTTTGGCGTCGAACCACGCATCGATGTGGTCCTGCGAGCCCAGCCGCTGGTCAATGTCGCGCGCCTCATAGACCAAATCCAGCACCACGCCGTCCTCCACCCCTTCGCTGAACTTGTAGGTGTGGATGTAGTGGCCAAAGACCTCGAGGCTGGTCTGCCGGTCCTGTGCCAGCAGCGGTGTGCCGGTGAAGCCGATGAACACGGCATTGGGGAGCATGGCCTTCATGGTGCGGTGCAGCCTGCCGCTCTGGGTGCGGTGACATTCGTCCACGAAGACGAACACCTCGCCCACCGTCGGGGTGGGCTGGGCCTCCAGCTCCTTGATGAAGCCCTCGAAGTCGGCCACGTCGCGCCGGCCAAACTTGTGCACCAGGGAGCACAGCAAGCGCGGGCTGGGGCTGGCCAACTGTGTCATCAGTTCGCGGCCGCTGCGGCTGCGCTGCATGGCTTCGCCGGCATCGGTGAACACGCGCTGGATCTGCTTGTCCAGCTCGTCGCGGTCGGTGACGATGGCGACCCGCGCCTGCGGGTTGTGCTCCAGTATCCAGCGCGCCAGCAGCACCATGACAATGCTCTTGCCGCTGCCCTGGGTGTGCCAGAGGATGCCGCCGCGGCGCTCCCGCACATGCTGCTGCGCCGCCTTGATGCCGAAGTATTGATGCACACGCGGTAGCTTCTTGATGCCGCCATCAAACAAGACAAAGTGCTGCATCAGGTCGAGCAGGCGCCGCTTCTCGCACATCTTGAGCAGGTACTTGTCGAGCTTGTAGCGGCTGTTGTCGGCTTCGTCCTCTTTCCAACGCAGGAACATTTTTTCCGGCGTGCCGATAGTGCCGTACTGCAAGCCTTCGGAGTCGTTACCGGCAAACACGAACTGCACGGTCGAGAAGAACCCCGCGTTAAATTCGGGCCGCTGATTGGACAGGTTCTGGCGAATGCCATCGCTCAGCGAGACGCGGCTGTTCTTCAGCTCCAGCACGCCGATGGCGATGCCATTGACGTACAGCACCACATCCGGCCGCCGCTCATGGCCGCCCTTGAGGGTGACCTCTTCGGCCACCGCGAAGTCATTGTTTTCGGGGTGCTGCCAGTCAATCAGGTGCACCAGCTCGGTGACCTGCCCGGCTTCGGTCTTCACCGGCACGCCGTAGCGCAGCAGCTCGTAGACCGCCTTGTTGTTGCCATAGAGGCTGCGGTCGTGGTGACCTGCCTCGGTGCGCAGGCGATGCAACACCATGCTGATCTGCGCCGGGCTGTGGCCGCGCGCCAGTAACCATGGGCCAAGCAGGCGCTCTTCGATGTTGCTGTTGTTGCGGTCAGTCCAGTCGCCCAGGTAGCGATAGCCCAGCTCGTCGCGGAACAAGGCCACCACACGGTTCTGCGTGACGCGTTCGGCTTGGCCAATCAGGCTCATGGTTTCGGGCTCCCGCCGCTGGCGCACGCGCTCAGGCGGCGTGCAGTTCCTGGCGAAGCACCTCGCGCAGCTTGCGAACCGTCAACGGGGCGTCGTCGGCTTTCATCGCCGCACGCAGGGTGTCGTTGATCAGCGTCTGATAGTTGCCACCCCCGCGCACCTGTGCCCGAAACCAGGCCAGCACGTCGGCATCCAGGCGAATCGTGATCCGCTCCTTGCTCTCGTTCTCTTTCTGGAGACGGGCAAGCTGCGGCACCCGCTTGGCGCGCTTGCCGGCTCTGAAATCGCGTTCTGGCATTTCGGTCTTCATGGCTTAGTCCTGGTAGTGGCGCGCTTCGCCGGGGCTGGCCTTGCGCGCAGAAATGATGCGAATGACGTCAACCCCGCGCTCCGTCCAAACGACATACAGAACCCGGTCACAAAAACCCCGGCCCATGATGACGAAGCGCGGCTCACCGGTGGCGGCGCTCTCTTCAAGCGTGAGGTTGAACGGGTCCTCCAACGCACCCACCGCGTCGGCAAAGTCGACGCCGTGCTTACGCAGATTGGTCCGCCGCTTGGCCTCGTCCCACTCAAAGAGCATGGATCAGTGTATGCACAGCGTGCATATTCCTCAAGCTCCAAGGGGATGACCCGGGGCGGGTATCAGCGCCGCCTCGAAGCTGGCCTCGGTTGCCCACGACTGGCAAGCTGCACACATGACGCCCCCGAGCAACAACCGTCGCAAGGACAGTGCCCCAGCGGCACTCACGCGTGCGGCGATTGTGCGCTCGGTGGCCAGCTCCACCGCCATTGAGACGGGCCAAAGCATCGCCAGCCTTGAGCGGACCTTGTTGGACAACACCAGCAAGTTTCGGGGCCTGAGACTGGCTGAATAACCGCGCTGGGTCGCGGATCGTCATGTAGGTCCTGGCGGGCGACGGCGGCGACACGGCCGATACCGTCAGTCGGACAGCGTTTGCCATTTCTGGCGCAACTCTCCACCGTCTCACTTGTGGGCTGGTCACTGCGTAGCAGAGGCTGGCCCCATTTTTTGACTTGCGCTTCCCGGCCATCTCGCCTCATGCCGGCTCATACCAGTCGCGTCCTGCCGGTGAGTAGCACCTGCATCATCCCCTGCTTGAGCTGACGCGTTTTCTCACGGCGGGTTTCGAGGGCGGCGAGTTCAGCGTCCATGTCGCTGAGGACTTGGGCGATGGCGGTTTGTTCTTCTTCACTCGGCAGCCGAAGCAGCGTATTCAGCATTGCCCCCTTGGACAGGTTGTATCGCGTCGAACCCTGCGCGAGCGACTTCACCATCTCGCGCCCGGAGCCGCTTCGCATCAGATAGGTGAGAAAAAGTCCGTTGAAGCTAGCCGCCGCTTTCGGCCGAAAGCCGAAACAGAAGCTGTTGAGGTAAAGGTTCGGCAGATCAAAGGTGACCAATGAACACATCGCAACTTCTTCTGGGCTTTCTGACGAACCATTGAACAGCAAGTCGCCTGATTCGACATTGTTCTGTGATTCGAGAGAACTTACGCGAACGCGATCAAGGTCGTTGCGTGAGATCACGACGTTGGACATGACGCCCATGAACGTTACGTAAAAATTTTCGCCTGAACCGAAGTCCTCTTTCGATTTGCCAGTCAATCCGCCGTAGATCATTCCGAGATCCCCCAATCGCTTCACCTCCCAGTCCCCCCGAAAGCCGGGGAGGCGGGTCTGGCCGGTGAGGAGTTGCTGCATGGCGGCCTGCTTGAGGTCGCGCTTTTTGGCGATGAGTCGGTCCAGCCCGTTCAGCAGGGCATCCACATCGCTCAAGGCTTCTGCGATGGCGCGTTGTTCAGCAATTGGAGGAAATTGGACTCGTAATTTAGCCAGAGTGCTCTGATTGAGGTTGACCATCGTGGTGCCAACCGATGAGTCCGTGATTGCTGTTATCGCTTGCTGACTTGAAAGCACTCGCTGCAAAAAATCCGGATCGACATTCAATGATCGAACGATCATCGAACCAGTGCCACACAACCATCCAGCCTCAGATTTTTGAACGACCGCACACCTGCCCATGTCGCCGCGGCGACCAATGACAATGTCGCCCGGGGCCATTCGGAAGTCAGAGAGTTTTGTAGCAGCTTGCTCTGAAATCGTCATCGACTGCGTTGGTTCGATCTTTCCGTCGACGATGTGCATCGGGTTGACTACCGGAACACCGTTGTTGGTGTAGTCAGATTTATGAAGCGCACTGCCGAATGGCCCTGTACGGAACGTGGCGCGCTTTCCCAAGGGCTCCACATCCCAATCACCAGGAACAATCCCAATGTCTGTCTGCTTGTAGCCCTTCCTCACGCCCATGAAACCCCCATCCGGGCAAGGTGCCGCTCGACTCGCGCCGAGAGCGTAGCCACCTCATCGGTGAGCCTGGGCAACGGCGTGTCGTATCGCTCCGCGAGCTCACGAATACGCCCGGTGAGGGTTTGCGAGACACGAGCGAGTTCGCCCTGCACGTCGACGGTGAGTTGCGCCATCCATTTGTCATCGATGACCAGGGCCTTGATGTCGGCTTCGCGGAGGTCGGGGTACTTGCCGTAGGCCAGCGCGTCCAGCTCGGCCTCGGCCGCCTTCAGGGCTTTCTTGTGGGCGCTGATCTGTTCGCTGAGCTTGAGCCACTGCTTGAGCACGGCCAGCTCCTCGGCGCCTTCCGCGTCCTGCCCGATTTCGCGGATGCGGTCTTTCACGTTGGCGGCGTTGATGGCGTCAAAGCCGGTGAACACAGCGTCGTCACCGCTGTGCTCTTCTTCCAGCTCGGTGAGGCTGGCGGTGGCGGTCTCCAGCTCGGTTTGCAGGGTGTCGATGGCGCGTTGCTGGCTCGCAAAGTAGCGGGCGACGATGAGCGGCTTGGGGATGAATTCGCAGACCCAGCCTTTGTCCCTAGTCTGGCCTCTCCTGTTGGTTTCGATGATGCGGGTGGGTGCGGCCACCCAGCCGTCGGCGGCGATGAGGTAGGCGTCGTCCTGCATGTCTGAAGCCCAGTAGTCCATCAGGTGCTGGTAGACGTCGTAGGGGTTGAGCAACGGCGCGGCCTTGAAGGCGGCGAGCAGACTTTCGGAGATGGTTTCAATCAGCGCCTTGGGCTGGCCAACGGCATCAAAGGTGGTGAGATGTTGCACGGCCTGCGCGCGCCAGTCGGTGAAGAGTTGGGTGACGGTTTCGGTGAAAGCGGCGAATTCGGGGTGACCGAGGATGGTGGTACGCACGTCTGCCATCGGGGATTGCAGGTAGACGTAGCCGGGGCGCGGTTCGAGTTCACTGCCTTGAGGCAGCGAGACGTAAGCGGTTGTGCTGCCCTCGGCGACATGCAGTGCCTGTGGGTCAGCATTCGTGCCGAAATCGGGCTGCGGTTGTCGGGCTGAAGCCTGACCGACGAGGCTGGCGGATGGTGTGGCGGCGAACAGGGCGCTGCGCAGTTGGGGCATGAGTTGCCAGTAGTCCGCCAGGGCGTCGACATCACGCTCGGGGATGCCGCCGCGCAGGTGGGCGCTGAGGTCGTGCAGGTCTTCGGGCTCGCTGCTGTCGATGTAGCGCGGCAGGTTGAGGTTGTAGTCGTTCCTGGCGTCGGCGATTTCATCAAACGACACCATGCGGGCGTAGCGCGGCACGTCGGCCTGTTTGCGGAAGGCGTCGACGATGCGGTGAATGTCTTGCTCGCGCAGGCGGTTCTTGGGGCCGTCCTTGGCGAAGCCTTTGCTGGCGTCGATCATGAACACGCCCTTGCGGCCCACGGCGTCACGCTTGTCGATGAGCAGGATGCAGGCGGGGATGCCGGTGCCGTAGAACAGGTTGGCCGGCAGGCCGATGATGGCCTTGAGGTAGCCCTTGCGGACCAGTGCGCGGCGAATCTGCGCCTCGGCATTGCCGCGAAACAACACGCCGTGCGGCAGGATGCAGGCGCCCGTGCCGGTGCTCTTGAGTGAGCGGACGATGTGCAGCAGGTAGGCGTAGTCCCCCTGCTTGGCGGGCGGCACGCCGAAAGGCTTGAAGCGTTCGTGCGGGTCGTCCAGCGGATCACCCAGGCCGTTGCCCCAGCGCTTATCGCTGAACGGCGGGTTGGCCACCACGTAGTCGAAGGTCTTGAGGGCAGCGTTACCGCCCTGGCCGTCCATGAACCTGGGGTCGGTCAGCGTGTTGCCCTGCATCACCAACGCCGTGGGGTAGTTGTGCAGGATCATGTTCATGCGGGCCAGCCCGGCGGTGGTGGCCTCCTTCTCCTGCCCGTAAAGCGTGACCTGGCCTGTGGCTGCGTCTGCCACCTTCAGAAGCAGAGACCCCGACCCGCATGTCGGGTCATACACGGTGGTGGTGCTGGTGGTGGCGGTGCTGCCGATGCCGATGATCTGCGCCATCACCCGGCTGACCTCGGCCGGGGTGTAGAACTGACCTTTACTCTTGCCACTTTCGGTGGCGAAGTGGCGCATCAGGTATTCGTAGGCGTCCCCGAGAATGTCGTCGCCGTCGGCGCGGTTGCCGGAGAAGTCCAGCGCCTTGTCCTCGAAGATGGCGATGAGGTTGGTGAGCCGCTCGACCATCTCCTTTCCGCTGCCGAGCTTGTTGGCATCGTTGAAGTCCGGCATGTCGGACAGCCTGTTGGCGGCGGCCAGTGGCGCGATGATTTTTGTGTTGATCTTGTCGCCGATGTCCGACTTGCCCTTGAGCGCGGCCATGTCTTTGAAGCTGGCGCCCTCGGGCACGGTAATGGCGGCAAAGGGCTTACCGGCGTACTTGTCGCTGACGTACTTGATGAACAGCAGCACCAGCACGTAGTCCTTGTACTGGCTGGCGTCCATGCCGCCGCGCAGCTCGTCACAGCTCGACCAGAGAGAGGCGTACAGCTCGGATTTTTTCAGGGCCATCGGTTTTTCTTTGTTTTGGGAGCGAAGGCCGGTTGCGCAGTCACTCGGCCAGCGGTGTGTCGCGGAAGCCGATCTTACGGTGATGGCGATTTCTGCCCAACCGCTGCCGCCGCTGCGCCCGCGCCGGGTGCGCCGTGCGGCCCTGTCGCCAACCTGCAGGGTCACGCGGCAAGCCGCCGCCGGTGCAGCAGCAGATACGCCGCTGGCAGCACCAGCATGGACAGCAGCGGCGCGGTGATCATGCCGCCGATCATGGGGGCGGCGATGCGCTGCATGATTTCGCTGCCGGTGCCGGCGCCGATGAACAGCGGCAACAGGCCGGCGATGATGACGGCGACGGTCATGGCCTTGGGCCGCACGCGCAGCACTGCGCCGTCGATCAGGGCGGCGCGCAGGTCGGCGTGGGTGTGCAGGGCGCCGCGCTCTTCGCGCTCGCGCACGGCGTTGTCGAGGTAGAGCAGCATGACCACGCCGAACTCTGCCGCCACGCCGGCCAGGGCGATGAAGCCCACGCCGCTGGCGACCGACAGGTGGTGGCCCAGGCCGTAGATCAACCAGAATCCGCCGATCAGGGCGAACGGCAGGGTTGCCATGATCAGCACCGCTGAACTGACGCGGCCAAACGTGAGGTACAGCAGCACAAAGATGATGCTGAGGGTCAGCGGCACGACCACTTGCAGGCGCTGGCTGGCGCGCGCCAGGTACTCGAATTGCCCTGACCAGCTCACCGAATACCCGGCGGGCAGTTGCACCTGCTCGGCGACGGCCCGTTTGGCATCGGCCACGTAGCCGCCCAGGTCGCGGTCGCGAATGTCGATGTAGATCCAGCCATTGGGGCGCGCGTTTTCAGATTTGATCATGGGCGGGCCGGCGGTGATGCTGACCTCGGCAAAGCTGCCCAGGGTGAGGGTTTCACCGCGCATCGTGACCACCGGCAGCTCGCGCAGGTCTTGCACCGAGTCGCGCAGTTCACGCGGATAACGGACGTTGATGGGGAAGCGCTGCAAGCCTTCGACGGTTTCGCCGATGTTTTGGCCACCAATGGCCATGCTGACCAGCCGCTGCACGTCGGTGATCGACAGCCCGTGGCGCGCGGCAGCGATGCGGTCTGGCACCACCTCGATGTAGCGCCCGCCCGAAACGCGCTCGGAGAAGGCCGAGGCGGTGCCCGGCACGGTCTTGACCACCGCGGCAATCTGGTCGCCGATGCGCTGTATCTCGTTCAGGTCGGGCCCGGCGATCTTGATGCCCACGGGCGACTTGATGCCGGTTGCCAGCATGTCGATGCGGTTGCGAATGGGCTGCACCCACACATTGCCCATGCCCGGCAGCTTGAGCGCGGCGTCCATCTCGTCAATGAGTTTTTCGGTGGTCATGCCGGCGCGCCATTGGGCCTTGG
>Ga0098059_1001404_pt1 | contig 12154 bp, 18 predicted proteins | sample 20_taG_FD_92580 | JGI IMG/M metagenome (GOLD analysis project Ga0098059, IMG submission 92580) | Marine viral communities from the Subarctic Pacific Ocean - 20_ETSP_OMZ_AT15318 metaG | ecosystem: Environmental > Aquatic > Marine > Oceanic | place: Subarctic Pacific Ocean | collected 2015-01-19
CAACTTCCCATTGATCAGCCCCACCTTCTGCCTGTTTCTTTAAAACTTTTGCCGTTAAATCCCTTACACTCCATCTTGTCATCACAATAATAATCGAACCACCAGGCTGTAAACGCTGTCTAGGACCTGAAGTATACCATTCATAAATATTATCCAAAGTCGTTGGACTCATGGCATCCTGTTCTGAAACAGGGTCATCAATGATGAGCAAGTCAGCACCACGACCAGCTAACGCACCACCAACACCAACAGCGTAATACTCTCCACCTTTATTCGTAGACCATCTCCCAGAGGCTTTTGCATCAGACGCTAACGAAACACCAGGGAAAATATCGGCAAACTCTTCAGAATCAATCAAATTCTTAACCTTACGACCAAAACCAACAGCCAACTCGGATGTGTGTGTCGCCTGTATAATCTTACTAGTCGGTTTCCTCCCCATCAGCCAAGAGGGAAACAAATAACTCGCAAACTCTGATTTGGTGTGTCGAGGAGGCATATTGACAATCAAACGATTGGATTTGCCATCAGCGACATTCTGTAACTTCTCAGCATAAATCTTATGATGCTTACCCTCAATAAAGGCGGGCCAAACGTGCTTTACAAAGTCTATGAATTTTGTCTGAAAAGTATCTCGGTTGTTTAAATCTTCAAGTCGGGTGACAATCTCACCCAACTTCGTCATCTCATCGTCAGTAAGATATTCTGTGGGTATGTTGAAGTCGTTCATGCCACACTACGTAAAGACCCCAAGAAATTATCTACTGCATTGTCAAGTGTGTTAACCGAACCACCTCTATTCATAGCTGTCGCTGGAACACCCTGTAGTTTAAATAAATTCCTCAATAACTCTGGAGTAATCCCAGAAGGAATAACAGTCGGAGCTGTCGGAGTACCAGGAACACCAAAAGTAGGATACGGTGATATTTTGTTAATATCAAAGCCTGGAATCCTGTCAGAAGGAACAACCGCACTTGTATAATCAGGCGGTGTTGTATCTTCTACTGGCGGTGTAACAATCGGATCAGCAGGTGTCGGAGTCGTTGCTGCAGTTGGTGGCAACATACCAGCAATCATGTCACGTAACCTCTGCTCTTCGGCTAGTTTTCTCTCTGCTCTTTCTTGGTCAAGTTTTCTATCTCCTGCAATCTGTTTTAACATAGGATTATCCAACGTAGCTTGTGTTGCTTTGTAAAAATCAAAAGGGTCTTTATACCCCATAATATTACCTATTTTATTACCAAAATTTGCAAAAGGACTGTCCAGTGATTTTAAATAGCCTTGATAATCTTCATCAGCTATTCTGCCAGGATTAACCATAGCTTCTTTTTGAAAATCATCTTCTCCTATTCCCATTGTACCTGCTTGAGTAGGAGCTTGTCCTGTAGTATTACCTGGATATATAGTTGTAGTATCATAAATAGAATCTAAAGGATCGTAACTTCCTGACAATTGACCTTCGCCACCGCCATAATTAGGTTCAGGAATTGTAAAAACAGGTACGTCTGGACCTGATAATTTTGATCCTTCATCTTCCATTCGTTGTCTTGCCTGTGATGCTGCTATTTCATCTATATTATCAAAATCATCACGACCACTGACATTGCCACCTATGTTACTGGAAAAATCACTTTTTCTTCTTGCATTTGAAATAGCACCGCCTTTACCAAAACCCTGAACAATGCCACCTTGATTCATGTCACTGGGAGCACCACGAAGCCCATATCTCCAATCAAAATTACCTAATTTTGCCATTAAACCTTTTAATAACCCTTCTTCCTGTCTTTTCTTTTTAATCTGTTTCTGTAAAATTGTAGATAAACTGTTAGGTTCTACCCAATTATCAAGGTTTTCATCTTGATTTACTTTAGAGCTAAAACTAAAATCGCCTTCTGGAAGATTTTTATCTGAATATAATCCAGATTTTGGTGTAAATCTTCTTGGAGAAGGAGAAAATCTTTCTCTGGGCCAAAAAGCATCATCAAGTTCTACTCCTGCTAAGTTACTAATATGTTTTGTTGTATCATAGTCATGAGGTGAAAATAACCCTCTATCGCTTAATTCGGGATTAGTACCTGCTAATTCATTTAACAAATAAGCTCTTTTCAATTCATCATTAGTGGGTAAATCACTTCCTTTAGTGGAAACTCCATCAATTGGCTCAAATTTCCAATCACCTGAAAAATCATCTCCTGATATTTTTGAACCAAAAACAGGGTCAATGAATGTCTGTGCTCGTAATTGATTCTCAATTTTATCCAAATAATTCGCATCTTTCTTATCAGCTTCGTTTATTAAACGTCTTGCTTCATCAAAAGGGTCTATTTCTAAAGGTTCAGAAATACTGACTTCATCTGGAAAATTTCTTGTTGATGTAATCTCTGCTAAATTTGGCTTTGAAAGTGGTACTGCAACATTTTCTGCTACTTTTGGTATAGCTGCTTCTTCTACAACATTCGTTACATCATAAAGAAAATCTTCGGCTGTCGGCTTTGATTCTGGGCCAATAATATCAGAAATTTTTGGCTCAATTTCAGTTCTTTTTTGAGGATAATACATCTCTACTGACGGATCAGAAATATTTACTTCATTTGGGAAATTTTTTGTTGATAAATTCTCAACAACGTCACCAAGAACAGCATCCTCAATCACGTTATCAATTTTCGCTAAACCACCACCGCCAGCCGATCTCTGCATATCATCACGGGAAAGTATCTGCGATACCATACGACCCCTGTCTTCATCAAAAACAGATTTTGTCGCAATCTTGCCACTAGGATCAGTTTGTATGACAAAACCACCGTCATCCATGTATCTCGGTTCAAAAACATCAACCATACCACCATAATTATACGGCTGTGGAGGCATCATTGGAGGTTGTTGTGGCATCTGTGGGGGCATCATACCTTGTGGGGGCATTTGAGGAGGCATCCCCATCGGAGGTTGACCCATTCCCTGTGGGGGCATCCCCTGTTGAGGTGATGATATGTTCGGAAGAAGATTATTCATGGTTTTTGACTCTATAGCCGCCTTATAACCTTCCATGTAATTTTTTAACGCACCTCTCTTTTCAGGAGATACATTCATATTCATTGATGGTGTCTGTTGACCCTGTGCAGGAGCTGTGGGTTGTGGCTGTGGTTGTCCACCCATTCCCGAAGCCATAAAATTTGTCATACGTAATGCCCTCTTAATAGCTATTAAGACGACATTACGATATTTTTTTTACTTTGACAATATATTATCTAATTCTTTTATTGCCTGACGACACATTCTGAAAATATGGCTGAATTGAACATCATCTTCGCCTTTTTTTAACTCTTTTTCTATACCATCACGCAATCTTTCCATGCGTTCACGCTCAAAAGACGTTAATTTAGCAAATTCTTCCTTACCTAACTCTTTTTCCAACAAATATTTCATTGCATACTCCATTGAAAGCGAAATCTTTGTATGCCCACTTTCATAGAACCTAAACATACGGGGTGAAACTCCTATTTTCTCCCCCAATTTAGCCTGTGTCAAGTTAAGTTTTTGACGAATTTCACGTAAATCACTCGGTTTCCAATTACTGTACTCGCTTTTGTATCTTCTATTGACTTGTTCCATCAGTTACCTCTCTCAACATACCTGATTTAATCAAATCTTCGACAAAAACTTCCTTAGTATGATATCTAAAAGTATCACCTGACCACATATTTGCTAATTTTGCTGTTTTTCTCAAAAATTCTTTGTCACTTTGAGTCGCAGACCATGAATCTTTACGCATGAAATCTACAACACCACTGGCATTCTCGGCTTCAAACACTTTCAGCCCATTATCCCCATTTTTATACTCAAATTTCCTCATATACACCTCTCTTTCTTAAATATTATTATTTTATGAATGATGCAAAATTAAGTACGGACAATAAGGTGTTCCCTCAAACATATACCCCTCAAGGTCATCAGATGTTGTATTTCTGCTAGTTCCTATGATCATTGCCGTCTAGAACAACTCCCATCCATTAGCCAATTCCATACTACCAAATCACTAGTATATGTTATAAACTCAATTTTACACCATTCATATTTATATATATATGTATTTTGTTACCTAAAGTCAAGGTTGAGATTTTTTTTAAAAAATTTTTGTGAGCGTTTCTCTGAAACTCGCCCTGCGAGGGCACCGAGCAGGGTCCCCCGAAGGGGGGGTATAAGAGGCGAGCGACAGCGAGCCGTTTTTCCGTTCCGAAACGCAGGGTACCTGCCGATTTAAAGCCCGTCAGTTGGGTCAATATCCCGATCCCGTGCCGAAGGCACGGCAAAAAAAAAGCCCTGCGAAGCAGGGCTTTTTTCTCTGACCGCCCCACAAAGTGGGGCGATTTTAAGAGGTCTAGGGCTACGATTGAAATCTTTCAGCCCTCGCGTTGAAGTATTCAAATAAATCATCCTCTATGCCGTACCAGATTGAGGGATTTCCTGCTCTATTTGCTGGCAATGCTGTTACTGCATCTGTTCCAATGTTAAAAGTTTTTAAAATCTTATAACTTGCAAACTCATCACCAGAACCATAGGACCTACCGTTGGCTTGCTGTGTACTTGTAACAATTGCACTATCACCAAAACGTGACCGCATCTCTGAAATTCTACCTGCAATATTTGACCTTGTTGTACCTGTTGCCATCATGAGGTCTTGTACTGAAGAACCATTATCAGACCTGCATAATTCCCAGATTTGACCTAGTCTTGTGCCTTGTGTAAATGGCTGTTCTGGTGTTGTCTCTGTTCTTGCGTTATTTGAATAATCTAGGAATTTATCATCTGTTGTTTCAAATAACTTAGTAATTAACTTGACCCACTTTAGAATTTTATCAGCTTCAATTGATCCAGAATTCTGTCTAAATTCAATTGTTCTTTTGTTATGGTCACGGTTTGGGTCAGTATTTTGAAAGTTAACCGCGTAAAACTTACCGCCAATAACTTGGTTTAAAGCTGAAATACTTGTGGCACGTTTCCAAGTAGTGCTTAATACCTGCCTATCAATTGGTTTGCAATAAGTGTTATTGGTTCTACTATTTGGCAAAAAACCATCAATAATATTTTGATTTAAACCGTATCTATAAGCAACATTCTTCATTAATTCAAACGGCATGATGTCTGTTTTATGCTCTGCAAAAAAACCGCTTTGACCGCTTTCAACGTGTGCGACTTGCAATTCATTCCATTGGTTTGCTGTCATGATGTTATCGTCTAGCCATTCAATACCAAAGTGAACATGACCGCCACATTTATTAGTAATTCTTGCATTAATGCTTTGTAATGCTGTTTGAATTTTATCTAATTCTGTTCTTAACCATGAAGTATTTATATTATTTGAATTTGCAAATGGTGGCAATTTAATTTCAAACACTGTATTTTCTGAGCTTGTCATGTCTTTTTCAACTTGACAATAATTAATCTCTACGTTTGCAAGTGCATTTTTAATCTTTCTAATTCCAATTGTTTGACCGTTAATGCCGTGAAGAGTTGTTTCAATTTCAATACCTATTATTGGTGTTGTATGCTGTGTAAATTTTGACATGATATTTGACTTTCTATGTTGTTTTAATTGTATGGGATTATCCCATACTATATATATAATAGGTAACACGTTAGATTGCAAGCCCCAAAGTCATCTTTTTTATCAATAAAATCAATGACTTATAATTTTTTTTCCAGCCCTGCGGGCTGGACTTTTCCAGCCCTGCGGGCTGGTAAATACGAACAATTGTTCGTATTTAAAAGTAAATTTTTTTCCTGAAAAAATTTATTTATTTATTCTAAATAAATAAAAAGGGGGGCGAAGCCCCCCTTTTTGCGGGAAATCCCGAAAGGAATTTTCCCCGATCAAGTTATTACCCGATCAATTTATTTCCCGATCAAATTATTACTTTTTCTAAACTGTCTAATCGAGTTATTTCTAGTCAACCGATCAAATTGCGTTGACTTGTGATGTGTACGACCAAGTGCATCATATAAATGACTCGTGTTTAAATCGAAATCTTTATACCCTTCAAGAATACAATCGAAGTAATGTAAACTTGGAACGGAAACATCTTTGTGGTTCATTGTATAAGTCATCATCCCATTAATTGTAATCTTGCGATAGAGATGAGGGAAACCTTCATAAATGTCTAAACTCTTTTCACATTTTTCAGTAATTTCCCAAACACCAACGGGCAACAAACTGTTATCCCTAGTAGGTTCAATATCAGCAACCCCTCTGAAAACTAATCTCCAATTCTGAAAATATGCTGATCCCAACTGTCTAGCATTTGGACATCTTTGAGCCATTTGGCTCAAATTTAGATTTGAGCCATAGGCGAAATATAATTTAGTGTTTTTGTTCATTCTTTTTCTTCTTTCTATTAAAATTGTCTTTTTTGGTTACTTGAAGCAAATCGAAAGCAACCTTGTTTTTAAATTTATTAATTGCTTGTCTATGCCTTCTTGAAATTGATTTTACGTACATTTAAACTTTCTCCTGTTTTTGTTTATATATATAATATAGGTATTTCATTACCTAATGTCAAGTGATTAAAGTAAATAAATTCATTTTTTTTATTTTATTCGTAATCATCCAAAACGCACAACATACTCTGCTGTCACAAAAAAGCGACTTGCCAGTTACGAACAATTGTTCGGGTTTGTCTTCAGGACAAGGAGCTGAACAATGAAAAAAACCCAGCGACACCACATCGCTGGGAGGAATGGGAGGAAAATCTCTGTCGCTGGTCAGGCAACTACTGTGTTCGGGGTTAAAATATGAACACATTTCTCAGGCTACAGGAGGATTGACCTCCTGTCCAGCGTAAACCCGAACAATTATTCGGATTGGCACACCCGGGCAACGAATCCCGATGCCAAATCCCGATTATTTCTGTGTTACGCTGGGAATTTCAAGTTCACGCTGGGCGTTTACCCCTCGCACCAGTATTATTTCCCAGACTTTCCCATCTTCTCGCTATTATCGACTATCTCAACCCGAACATCTTCTGCTGGCGTGACGTTACGCATCCTACCTTGAGCTAATTTTTTAAAATCATCAAGTTTCTCAAGTATTTGCTCTCGACTAAGCCCGTTCATGTCCTCGTGCATGATGTGTTGTTTGTTAACCAGTAGTCCAGTTGCCTTCAATCTGAGCTCTTCAGCCCGAATTGCTTCTCCGATCTTGCCGTTCTCCCATGCTTCGTTACGCATCTTCAATAAATCCCGAACAGATTTCTCCACAGTCACCCCGAACCTTGCGTTTGCTTCCATACGCATCTCTTGGTATCTTTCTTGTACCACAGGATTTCGCAACAGTCTTACAGCATCGACAGTCGGATTACTGTATCCCGATTCTCGTGCTGACGCAGTTTGTGTCATATCCCGATACATAAAGTTATCCAAGAACCTTTGCTGTTTAGCAGTTAATCTCTTCCACCCTGCTTTGCTCTGTTCTTTCGTTAGTGTTTCACCGACCTTGCTCATTATATTTCCTTCGCTAATTGTTTATTAAATCTTCTATCCTTTGCCTTCGATTGTTTCTTTTGCTCTTTCTCCCAACCTCTTGACGTTGAATGTGTCTTATCTCTTTTAATTTTATAGGTGCTACTCACGGTGTAAATGTTCCAACTTCATAATCATCAAGCCCGAACAATTTATCGTGCTGGACGCTAAAAAAAATATTGGGGGAGGTGGTGGGTTACTTACCACCCCCCTATACCCCCTATAGGGGGTAAGTCGTGGTAAGTTGGTAAGTAGTAATAAAATCAATGACTTAACAGACATAATTAACTTACCATAACAAGATGTAACCACCGTAACCACTTCCCGATTAATGTAATAAAAACAAACACTTAGCAGGTTACCGACCAATCTACTTACCGTGGTAACTTCGTAACCCGTAACCTCTTGTTCCTGTTTCGTACTCATTGTTCACCCTGTTCATAGCTACAATCAACACAGATATATGATTGATCCTTATAGGTAATAAACCAATCATCTTCTTTCAGTTCATTACATTTTGGACAACGTAATTTCTGGGCAAAAAGAAGTTCTTTTTCAAATTTCTTTTTGCTATTATTCAATGGAAATGCGATCACTTCACCCATATCAATACTCCCAACGATAAAAACAATGTGTATCAATACAAACTGTTTTAGTAAAGGCATCAGCCCATTTTGGGCTAACGTAGTTAGCATGATAATGGGTTGAACCATCAGTAACATCAATACTAATTTTATGTTCCATAACAACCCAAGAGATGTTTTCCGCCCAGCCGTATGCCTGTTTGTCGGTAATATGTTCGGGTTTGCCATCACAGTAAAAGCTGAAAGCACATTTATTCCGAACAATTTTACTGTTATCCCATGAATACCGCAACCCGTCAGTTACGACTTCACATACTGTATTCGGGAAACGATAATCGTTCACCCTGTTCATAATCACTTGAGCTACTGCGATTTGAGCCACTGTAGGCTCTGATCTTGCTTCAAAGTAGATAGCATAGGACATACAGACCAATGCTGTTGCTGTTTCAAGTACCATTTACCATGCTCCCATTAGATTTACCTTTATGTTGCTCTAAGAACGATCTATCCACTTGGTGTAATTCTTTATTCCAACGATTATTTCTAATACTAAACCTTCGCACATAAACATTCTTAGCATGAATTTGTTCTACTTTGCACAATATTCCCGTATTTTTCAAATGATGTTGTGGTTTAAATGGTATTATCATCTCTTCGCCTATTTCCAATGTCATTGTTGCACCTCTCTTTCTCTCCGATTAACGTGGGTAATCTATAGATTTTGTCGCCATGTCTTAGGATGTTCTCGACATTCTACACATATATTAAAACCCTATATAAACACTTTTGAGGGGGATAATAATATCGTGATCTATAGTTATGACATACCCACTTGCCAATGAAAGGAACGAAAGCGAACATCTCCCTCTTATTCCTCAAATTACTAACAAGCTGATACTTGTTCGACATCTTGTCGATAGTTTTTATAAAGATAACTACATACCTTTTTCCAAGTATTTAATTTTTCTCCATCTATATCTCCCGCACAACCATCATAATTTTCATCGTCACAAGTAATTTCAAAATTGCTATCTTCTTGAATATCGCCATAGCAATAGGTTGTACCACCATTTGGTCTTTTATAAATATAATCAGCACTCATTCTTTACTTTCCTAACTTTAATATTTCCATCATTCCAATCTAATCGGTAACTTTGAAATAATGGGTATTCATATATATAATGACCCGAATAAATCTGTTTCCCTAATTGTTCGGCAGGGTCTTCGTCTTTTATTTCTTTCAATCTTTCTTCCGCTTCTCGCCTAGTGTCAAAAGTTTCGTGGGTAGGACTAATTTCCCATTCTCCAACACCATTTTCACAAGGAATTATTTGATATATTTTATATTTTTTCATTTAACACCTCACTTTCTTTCGTTTTCTAATAATCTCTTTGAATTTCATACTCATTCGTGTACTTCTCGTGATCGAAATCGGGATGTGACATACACTCATCAGTATAACAATCTACACATACAACGTGGTTTGGTGACGTAAAAGCACTTGGAATATGTGTAATCTCACTTGTACCTACCCAATCGGGTTTAACGTCTTTCTTACACTCTATGCACTGATACATAAACTCTCCCTCACTTCATCTTTATGAAGTAATTCTGTTGTCCAATAGACACCTTTTGAATTATCGCCTACCCTACGATCTTTTGGTTTCGGTGCTGAAAATGGTTCTTCAACAATAAATGAAGAACCGATTTCATAATCATCAAAATCTTTGTCAATGATTAAATTAAAACACCAAAGAGATTCAACATTAACTAATTTCATTAAGCCACCTCTTCAACTAAAGTGTCAGTTCTAAAGTTTTTAGCATACTCACAGATTTCCATCCAAATACCCTCAAACTGACTTTCTGTAACACCATAAGACAACAAAGCACGTTTCATAATCCTGCTTGCCGTATCTGTCCAAACCAAAGAATGAGCAACCGCAAATTTCCAAGCACCAATCTCTTTTTCAATGGTGTCATATTTACTTGATTGATTGCAACCAATGATATGTCCAATCTCGTGCAAAGCTGAAACATAGAAACCCGTATTCTTTGTTGGTCGAATGCAAATAGTTCTTGTTTTTTGGTTTGCATAATACCTTGGAGTGGCATCTTTTAATGATTGATAAATCACTTGAATTTTATAGTTTGCACATAACTCTTGTACGTGCAAAGCCATTTCAATACGTTTTACTAATGCTTTATTTTGATCAATGTTACTCATTTAAGCCACCTCTCTTTCTTTATCTAATTTTTTAATAAGAAATAAAACCTTATCTTTAGGAAAAAGATTACTAATATCGTATTCAGTTTTACCCTCTAAAAACTTCTTTACATAATCAATTACTTCTTTTGGTTCTTGACTTGCAAAATCTAATTTATAATTAAATTCAAAATCAAGAATTTTAACTAACTCTTTATAATCGTTATTTTCTTTGTATTGTTTATTAAAAGATTTAATTCCCAATTCTTCTTTTACATCTTCTATTTCTTCAGAATAATAATTCTTATACCAATAAACTTCATTATTCCATTCGGCTAAAACATCTTTTTCAATAGAATTAGGATCATTTTTATCATGTTGAAAACTAACTTTATCTTTAAGTTTAATAGCAAATTTTTCATCATCTTCATAATAGCCAATAATTGTATTGCCCTTTAAATCAATATAAAAATCGGGATAACGATCTACTTCAAAACTACCTTTAACTAAAATATCAATTTTATTCATTTAGCACCTCTCTTTCGTTCTTTTGTTAGTGTATGATAGTAATATAAGGAGTACGTTACCTATAGTCAAGTAAAAAAAACATTTTTTTTTATTTTTTTTCTTTTTTTGGACTTTCTTTAGGCAAATAAACGAGTACAAAGCTATCACATTCTGGACATGATAAGTTAGTAACCATCATATACTCTTCATTTTCCTCTTCCTCAATATCGTGATCACCACCCCAAATTAATTCTTTTTTACAATGCCAACAATTCATTTTCTACCTCCTACTGCATAACCCATAAAATTATATGATTGCCAAATTTTAGAAACATTACCCAATTGCTTTAATTCTTCGTTTAGTTCTTTTTCAGTTTTACAAAACATTGAAACAGCCAACTGGGTATCTTTATCCAGAATCTCCTGATCCTGAAAATTTGTTCGCTTTTCCTGAACGTGCATCCTGTGTATGAGTGTCTGGATAATTGTGTTATCAAGATATACTTTCTCAGCGATTAATAATATTGCACCCCGATTGATTCGTTCTTTTATCAACTGGAGTACACGTTTTCTTTTTTCCGATCCGAGAAACTGAAGCGTGAACATAGATATGATTACCGAAATATTGTTCGGCTCTGGTAATATATCTTCGATGTCACCTAGTTTAAAATCAAATCCCGAATGGATTGTTTTTAATTTATTTTTATCAATCCCGATGTAATCACAGTTTTCAGCCTTTGGCATCTGGGATAGAAACCGACCCGTTGAGCATCCGATGTCAATGACTGTGCTCTCTGGTTGGGCATATTCACACCCGATCCCCGTAAATATTTTTGTTAACGAAGAATAGTTCGGGATTGACAATTCGATATGTTTGTCAAAATCATCAATAGACGCAAAATTAAATATTTTATAATGATGTGTCATTTTCGTGTACCTCTTTTATTCTAGTTCCGAGCCATTCCATAACATTGATAGACATAGCCCGACCACAGGCTTCGTATCTTTTTGATACTGGACACTCCTCCTTTGGTTTACCCCGATAAGGTATTTGCGTATAATTATCAGGTAATCCCTGAAGCCTTTCACATTCCAGTGGTGTTAACCTCCGAACAATAGTGTTCCGAGCAACACAGGGCTGTCTATTTCCTCCTGTCATTGCGTTAAGCGTAGGAGAAACCCCTTCTTTTCTCACTCTTGGAGCTCCTCCATCAGGTGATCTGGGTTCAAACACGACACAGGAAGAATTGTTCGGTTCACGCATCAGGACGGAATGATGGTCACTAGCCGTAATCGTATACATAGCTCCATTCTGGTTTAATCCACTACCATTCGACTTTGAATG
>Ga0098059_1001405_pt1 | contig 12148 bp, 14 predicted proteins | sample 20_taG_FD_92580 | JGI IMG/M metagenome (GOLD analysis project Ga0098059, IMG submission 92580) | Marine viral communities from the Subarctic Pacific Ocean - 20_ETSP_OMZ_AT15318 metaG | ecosystem: Environmental > Aquatic > Marine > Oceanic | place: Subarctic Pacific Ocean | collected 2015-01-19
GAACTGGGAACGAAAAGTTGACCGTAAGAATGCGGCAATGGCGTTCCTCGTGACCAACGCATAACGATTTGTTTCGTTTGGGAACATAACACTGCGCGGGGTTGTGCCTTATGGTTTAGCCCCGCGCTAAATATAAAAAAGCATGGAAGAAAAAATCAAAACAACAGACATCCAATTCACGAACTATGCACACAATCATGGAGTGAAAGCCGCCCGCAAGTTTTTTGGTGCAAAAATCGAAGGATACGAAGCCCCAAAAACGAAAGCAAAAACTAAATCCAAGGCAAAAGCTGAGGATGGCGAGGATTTACTGTAAACGGTCATGGCTCTCATAATTGAAGATGGCAGCACCCCAGCAGGGGCGGTTAGCTTCGTTACCGTTGCGGAGTGGGAAACATACGCAACATCACGTGGTGTTGCCCTAAATGGCACAGAGGAGGAAAAAGAAGTCAGCCTCAGAAAAGCCGCTGACTATTTCTTTTTATGGGAGCAAAAATTTCAAGGGTACCGCAGCGAGGAACACCAAAGCCTACCTTTTCCGCGCTACCCTCTTTATGTGTATGGGTACTATGTCGAAAGCACAGAGATACACGAGGCAATAAAAAAAGCACAGTTTGAGCTAGCCACATTCATCAGCGATGGTGGCGACTTGCAGCCGAACGGGACAGGCAAAGATGCCAAAAAAGAAAAAGTCGGGTCATTAGAAGTCGAGTATTTCGAGACAGGCGGCGCGGCGGTGCTGCCAGTACCGTCTAAGGCGCTGCCATTTTTGGAACCATTACTAAATGGCACATCCGAGTATAATTTACACGCCACACGATGAGTTTCGACTACACTGGCCTTAAAAACACAGCGACAAGCTTGATTGATAAGTTTGGCGCGGATGTTTCCTATATTTCGAGGGATTCTGGGGCATACGATCCAATAACTGGTGTGGGTGGGGTAGTTGAGACAACCACCACCACAAAAGCGGTATACCAGACACGCAACGGGCTAGACCGCAGTGAGGGTAAGATTGCGGGTGCTGACATTTTTTTGGTGGCGGGGTCTTCCCTTGCAGCAGAGCCAAAAGCAAATGACCGCATAGACAATGGGAAGGTGTGGAGCATCAGAAATGTGATGAAAGAAAGCCCGTCTGGAGAGGATATATTGTACACTTTGGAGGTTGAAAAGGTATGAGTTTTTCAGATGACATCGACGCCTTTAGTCGCAAATCAATTAACCTTGCAGGCGAATACCGTCGCAAATTGGCGTTTGAGATGTTCCGAAAAACTTTGAAGCGCACGCCAGTTGGTGCCCCGCATACTTGGAAAAGTGGCAAAGCACCCAAGGGGTACCGTGAAGGTACATTAAAAAGGTCTTGGTCTATCAATGGCAGGAGTAACCTAACAAACAATAACATCGTGACGTTGACCCTTAACAATTCCTCGAACGCCCCACTTGTCATGTCCAATAAGCAGCCATACGCGTACCGCATTGAATATGCTGGCTGGTCAAAACAAGCGCCAATGGGTATGATTACACCATCGCTCGCAGAAGTGAAACGGATGAAAAATAAATTGAAATGAGTTTTTACCAAGACATTAGATCGGCGCTTGTTTCGCAGCTACTAGACAGCCCAGCGGGGCAGTTCCCCGTTCTACACGACAACGCCGAACTGGGGGAACAATCGGGCACATGGTTGCAGGCTATTTTTTCCCCATTGACGAAAGAAATTTTTACGTGCGGCACCGCAGGCCAAGATGAAGCGGCGGGGCTTTTTCGCGTACTTGTCAACTCGCCACAAGGCGCGGGTTCTTCTGACGGCCTTGAGGTAATAGATTCCATACAGACATTTTTTGAAGCTGGTTCTACTCTTCGCTATGCGAATGTCACGGTTACCATTTTGTCTGTATCATTAGCGGAAAGCACGTTTACGGAGGATGGGAACACGTACATCACACCCATTACAGTTGAGTGGGAATGTTTGCGGGTGCGCGGGGCGACATCAAATCCACCTTCCCCAAGTTGCCCAGTAATCCCGCCCGATTCCCGCGAGTGGCAAAGACCCGAGCAATGGATTAACTATCTGGATTTTGAAAATGACACCGAGGCGATTTGGGCACTGATACAAGTAATCGAAGAAGAGGAGAACAGGCGCACAAGTTTTAAAATTCGGGGAGCTTACCAAATTGACTGGGGGGACGGTATAGTTGACCAAACAAACTCTGCACAATGGACACACCACAGCTATGATTATGATACGCTCAACGCCCCCGAAGTATCGGCGGGGATCAAACAAATATGGGCGAAGATTACACCGCAACTTGGTCAGCAATTGGTAAGGTATGAAGGGGATGCCACATATTTTGACGAATATGGACACGCAAAGAAGGAAACAAACATTTTAGAGCTTGTTTTAAAAGTGCCTAACATGACTCAGTTCTATTCCGCAGGGTCATCAAACTCACCAAAAGCGAGCAACCTTCAACATGTAAAATTTCTGAATTCGGATTCCTTACAGAATGTAAGGAATGGTTTTAAATTATACGATTTAAGGCAAGTTGAGTTTGTCAATGGCACGCCCAACTTAACAGATGTGTATAGCTGGATGAACAACATACGGAATGATGTTACCATTAAAGGGATGACTATTAAGACACTTTATGGGTTAGGGCGTAGGGCATCTATTTATTTTGACTTGTCAACATGCACTGTTGATTTGCCGAGCAACCCAGACATCAGCCGATTTTCTGATGGTGGGGGGATTTCTAACATAACTGAGTTGTGGGAGCTTATAACAATTGATCGACCAATTGCAATTGATTTGATGTGGTCGAGCACTTATCACTCTCCAGCAGTCATGCCCCCGATGGACATGGTAGACTTCACACATCCCGCTGGGTTTGTTCAAGCATTTAGCAATTCCAATTTTGAAATTATAAAGCCAATAACTAATAGTGGCCACATTACAAATTGGCAATCGGCATTTACTAATTGCCTAAGATTACGGGAGATTCAAGGGGTTGATATGAGTGGGGCAACCAATGTGACAAATACGTTTATTAATTCTAATAACCTCTATCGTTGCGCCATCACAGGTATAAATGTAAGTTTTAGCCTAGCGAATACTTTGATGGATGTGGTGGGGATGGAGGAGCTTGCAAATGGTTTGCCTACGGTAAGCGGTGGGCAAGAAATTAATATAAACAATACACCCTTTGCGTCCAACGCAACAACCGCAGACTTGCAACGGTTCACTGACAAGGGGTGGACACTAACATTTTAACATAATGCCATTTTACAAAATAGACGAAAACCAAACGCTTTATGAAATAAGCTCAATGTACACCCCAAGCGGGTACTTGGGGGAAGATACCCGTGAGAACTTCGACATCCCATTCAACGGGTGGTATTGGTTTGAAACAGAGATTGAGGCATTACAGCAGCTCACAAGAAATGACAGCCCAACAGAAAGCGCATTGAAAGATTGGTGGGGTTCTCTATCTTCGGGGGATAAAAGTTTAATTTATTGCTATGCATCAGACGCTTTGCTAGCATGGGAACGGATGGAATACGAGGTCATGTTTTCCCTTATTGGTTCCAACAACGCCCCACAACTGGCAAATCTTAGAGATCAAATTTCAAACCTACTAACAAAATAATACAATGGCTAATTCAGCACAACATTCATTAAAATACGTCGCAGAGACACAATATGGCGTAACCCCGACTTCGCCCACATTCAAGGAACTAAGACAGACAGGTTCGACACTCGCGTTGACTAAAGATGCCTTGATTTCTGACGAACAAAACAGCAACCGACAAATTCGTTCTGCCCGTCATGGGGCAAGAATTGTTGGTGGCGATGTTTCCTCGGAGCTTTTCTACGGTGATCTTGATGATCTACTAGAAGCGGCACTTGGGGGCACTTGGCAATCGGACACCCCGCAAACAGGAACCGACGAGTTGACAGCGGGCACGACCCGACGCAGTTTTTCAATTCAACGCTATTTTGGGGGCTTGCAGACAGCAGACAAACCTTACCACATGGCGACAGGTTGTGAGGTGCAATCGATGGCATTGACAATCTCAGCCAATGCATTGGTGACCGTGGCTTTCACAATGATCGGCCAAGATTACCAGCCAGCTGAAACTGAGCCATCGGGTTCGATCACCACAGCCGCAACCCTTGTTGAATCATTTACGGGGTTATTTGGTACGATCAATGAGAATGGTTCGCCAATCGGCACTGTAACCGAGATTTCATTGACCGTTGACAATGGCGAGGAAGCCCGCAACGTGGTTGGCACCGACTTGACATTGCAGCCAAAAATCGGACGATCAAACGTGACAGGCACACTTACAGCCTATTTTGAAAATTCATCACTCCTCGAAAAATTCATCAATGAGACAGTGACCAGCGTTGACTTTTCGCTTATTGATCCAGATGGGAACGAGCTTAAAATTGAATTGCCGCATGTCAAATATACAGGTGGAAATGTTGATGCGAGTGGTGAAGATTCCATATTATTAGCACTCCCTTTTCAAGCATACGCAGACCCCTTGACAGACAACAACATAATCATAGAGCGGACTCCTATCGTATAATGAAATCAACTGACTTTTTCAGCACAGAGGCTATAGCGGATGGCAAGAAAGTACCTCTGTTTAAACAGGACGGCACGGACTCGGGACAGTGGATTCACTTAATCAGTGCTGAATCAAAGGAGTCGGCGCTTCTCGGCGCACGTATGTACTCAGAGCTTGCCAAGTGTGACGACAAAGACAAGGGCGTATTCGAGAAACGCCTAGACATCAATATTGGGTATTTAGCAGGGCACGTCAAAGATTGGAGCTTCGAGGAGGAATGCACAACCGAGAATGTATGCGACACACTGCGTAACTCGCAACGGTTCCGTGATGAGATAGCAACCACAATTGAGAACCGCGATTTTTTTTACGGCAGCTCGGAAAGTTAAAAGCCCATTTAATTTCTGAGCTCAAACTAAGCAGAAAAGTCGAAGGCTCGGAAACTAGCGTTCGCGACAATTTAGTTCAAGTATGGAGAGCCACTGGGAAAAAGCCAAAGGAATTGGAAGAGGCAGAGAAATCGATGCTTCCGCAGAACCTTTCAGCACTTTGGTCTTATTTCTTGGAACTCTCACACTCGGAGATAAACTACCAAGAAGTCAAGGCGTGGATGGACTGCACTGGTCGAGACCTTGACCCTTGGGAATGTAAAGCAATAATCGAACTTCACAAAGCGCGGGAAATTTGGACATGCGACAACCAGAACAACAAAATTTAAAAAAGCGAAGTGTTTAAAGTTATGATGTGTGAAGTGACCAACAAGGAAAGGGAAAAAAATGGCAAGTGTTGATGTCACAGAATTACAAATCCGCGTCGAAACACTTGAGGTCGACAAAGCGGCTAGGCAACTTGGGAGACTTGAAAATCAATCTGTAAAGACCGAAAAATCTGTTGGCAAACTAGGCAAAGCCTTCAAATTTGGTCTCGCCACAGGCATCGGGGCTGCCAGTGTGGCAGCAGCGAAAGGAGCTAGGAACCTCGTCGCATTTGATAAGCGCATGCGCGAGGTTTCAAGCATCGCAGATGTGTCAAAGGCACGTATGGCGCAGATGCGTAAAGAGGTTTTGCAATTATCCATTGCAATGGGTACTGATGCGACCGACTCAGCCGCCGCGCTGTACCAAGCACTCTCTGCTGGTGTCCCCCAAGAGAATGCAATAAACTTCTTAAAAACGGCAAGCCAGTTTGCGATTGCGGGGGTAACCGACACAGCGACGGCTGTTGATGGACTCACAAATGTACTTAACGCATACAGCCTAGAATCCGATAAAGCGGAGAGTGTAAGCGATGACCTATTTACAACAGTAAAACTAGGTAAAACCACCGTTGCGGAACTTTCTTCATCTATGGCACAAGCTACAGTGCCCGCAGCGCAACTCGGGGTTACATATCAAGAGGTGCTTGCCGCGACTGTGAGTATGACAAAGCAAGGTGTTTCGACCAGTGAGGCAATGACCAAACAAAAGGCGCTTTTTCAATCACTCTCTAAGCCATCAAAAGAACTCGCTGCCGCTTACAAAGCAATGGGTATTGAGTCGGGGGAAATGGGAGTTGCAGCGTTCGGGTTGATTGGCTTCATGGAGAAGCTCAATAAACAGTTTGGGGGCAATTCAAACTTGATCCAGAAGGCATTGGGGAGCAGCGAATCATACGGCGGCATGCTTTCGCTTGTCGGGGAAAAAGGCAAAGAAGCGAGCGCGGCACTTGATGAGTTCGGTCGAAACACTGGTGCAGCAGCAGCGGCAGCGGGAAAAAATGGTGGCACTATTGAACAGTCTATGAACAAGCTGAACACTGCGTTGACGTTGGTGGCCGAGACTGGGGAAAACACATTTGGGGTTTTAGAAAAACTTTCCAAATACTTAGGCAAAGTCGCTGACGGTATGCAAGTGGTTGATACTTTGTGGGGCGGTGGTCTCGAAAAGCAGGCTGGGGAGTACGAGCGGGCTTTGCAAGCTTGGGAAGACAAGAAACGCGGGAATGTGACCATGTTTGATGGGAGTGCGACTGAGGAGATCAGAAACGCAAAAGGGGAGTTGATGGTGTATAATGAGATTTGGGGCGAAGTGACCAAGAGCCAAAATGATGCTTATTTAGCGGCGCAACGACGCGAGAAAGCAGGCTACACACCAGAAAAAGCTGAAGAAATCCGCAACCGACCAACCAAAACAAAAACAACATCCGAGAATAAGCCAAGTGCAGTTGCGGGGGGAGGGAGAGGTGGATTCGGCAGACAAGACCCGAACGCACGCGATTTGGGGATGATGTTGGGTCTTGGTACTGACGAAGACCAAATCCAAGCGCGTTATGAACGCGAGCGGGAATTGATACTTGAAAACACAAGAATTACCGAGCAACAACGCACGGACTTGATGGTCGAACTTGGAGAGAAGCGAACCCAAGACCTAGCGAGGGTCGAATCGCAAAGCCGCATGATGATTCTTGGGGCAGCATCGCAGACATTTGACGGGCTGGCAGGACTAGCACAAACATTCGCAGGTAAACAGTCAACCGCCTACAAAGTGATGTTTGGTGTGTCGAAAGGTTTTGCTCTCGCGGAGGCAGCAATTGCTCTTCAACAAAACATTGCCAACGCTTCAAAATTGGGTTTCCCCCAAAATATACCAATGATTACAAGTGCAATTGCACAAGGTACATCCATTGTGAGCAACATTTCTGGTATCAACCCATCATTCCAGTATGGGGGGATCGTGGGCGGTTCCAGTTTCAGCGGTGACAAAGTGCAGGCGAATGTGAACAGTGGCGAAATGGTTTTGACCACCGAGCAGCAAGGCCGCTTATTCAAAATGGCGAACGGTCAAGGGGGAAGCAATGGAGGCAATGGAGGAGTGCAAGTAATCGTCAACAACTTGCCAGCGCAAGATGTGGAAGTGACTGAGAAGAACACGGAGAATGGCAAACAGCTTGAACTCACAGTAAAGAAAGCGGAGCAATTTATTGGCACGAACATTCGCAAAAAACAGGGCGACGTGTGGCGGGCGCTGAATCAGACAACTAACACAAGACCTAAAGCGAAATAATGCCCTACACATGGCCAATTGAAATCCCTCCCCCGTCCCAGTCATTCACGGGCGCGGCAGCTTCTAATGTTTTACGCGACAACTCCCCGAATGGTGTGATTGACACTAGATTTCGCAACAATGTAATCACGCGCACATACCAATTGACATGGGAGCTCCTAGATTTAGAGCGCGAAGCGTGGATCGAAGCCTACAATGCAGCAATCAATGGAAACGGTTTTGTTTACATGGAGTTGCCATTGCGAGGTTCTATGGAGGTTCACAGAGTGCGCTTTTCCTCTCAAGGGTACACGCAGTCACATGGCTCTCATTTTAATTGGAATATATCGCTAGATGTTGAGATATTTGATTTGCAGCTACTAACAAGTGACGAGATTGAATCTTTGGTCACGTGGGAAGAAAACAATTACCCGCAAGAATTGCCACTGCCCAACGCAGCGCAAGATCAATCCAATTATTTGGGAAACAGCCGCACGGATTTTGATAATACTATGACGCGGCAGCGGCAAAGGTTCTCAAAAGAACTACGTTCATATTCATTGTCATTCTTCTTTACTCAACAAGAAAAATACATCTTTGAGAGTATATACCAAAACAAACTGAAAAGTGGAACTCTCGGAATGGGTATTACATTACCAATTAGCAAATTAGACCGATGGTGTGATGAATGCATTTGGGGAGGTGCTGCGATATGGGGGAAATACGCGCCCATTTTTCTGCGCTTTGGGCAAAATTATTCTTTTGCAATGGAGAGTGCTGACAATTATACTCTTAGTATAAATTGCGACGAGGATTTAAAATCCCCAATTTCGCCCGTAACAATTCAACGCTAGAACAATGCCACAACAAACTTTTCAAGACCGCCAAACTTTTGAATCAATCCGCTTGCTATTAAATGGCAACGCCACGGACGCAGAGGAGAGGTTGCCCCAAAGCGGCACCACAGCCGAGCGACCTGCACACATTACTGGAAAGATCCAAGTTTTCTATGATACGGATATTGCCAAATGGGTTTGGTCAGATGGCGCAACTTGGTCTAATTGGACAACAGCCGCGAGTGTCGATGAGGCGGGCGCAACAATGAACACAGACACCGATGTGTCTGGAAATGGTTGGGTACTTGATGAGGATGGGATGGCATCTGACGACAATACCAAAGTGCCAACGCAGCAAAGTGTAAAAACATATGTTGATAACGCGACTGGGATCTTTTCACCTTCGATTTCTACGCTACAAGCAGGTGAGGTGATAGCCGCAAATGATATTTGTTACCTTGACAATGCAACAGGAAAGATGTTCAAGGCGACAAGCTCAGACCCTGCGAAGTATTATGTTGCTAAGAATGCAGCGGTACTAGATGAGGACATTGATTTCTTCACATTTGGGGAGCTTGAAGGGATAAATTTTGAAAGTGGCCAAGCGTACACAATAGCCGCACCTCTTTATGTTTCCACCACCGAGGCAGGAACTTTGACGCATGTTGATTCTGGCTCTGGTGTTGTAGGGTACGCGATGGATGACCCCGACAATTGGTTTTTGAAAATGTAATACAACAAGGTTATGTTGAACTTGGATTTTTTAAGGAAATGGCGAATTAGTAGAATTTTACCAAATAAAACAAAAAGTTGGGCAAAAAGTCGAAGGTTGCCAGAGCCCCCGAAAATACCGAAAGTACCAACTGGCCAAAAGTTGAGTTGGTGCCCTTTTGCATTCAAAGGTTTCCCGAGGGGCGCAACAAAAGGCACATATCCTTTTTTGTACCCACAAGGTGCGGTTATACATTTTACTTCTCGTAACCAAAAAGAGCGGCTTGTTGACGCCGTGAGACACCAAAACCAGAAGCGGCACTTATATTTTGTGATTTCAGAGGATGGAAGCATCTCACAGAATTTTCCTTTAACCCATTGGGGTTACCATTCGGGCGCGTCAAGCTGGGGGTGTATAAAGAACAGTGTCGATAGATATTTAGTGGGTATTTCAATTTGTTGTGCTGGGAAACTATCAAAAAAAGGGGTGCCATGGTTTGGTAATGCGCCATACCCATTGGACACGATACGCGTGGTCGAAGAAAGGGACAACATAGCGGCGGGCACATATCAACGATTTTCATTGGCACAAGAGGAAAGCATAGTAAAACTTTTGAAATGGTTAAAATCTAACAACCCAGAAGTGTTTGATTATACAATGGTTTTAGGACACGATGAAGTTAGCCCAAAGAGGAAGAATGACCCAAGCGGTTCGCTCTCCGTAACAATGCCAGAACTACGTGAACTTTTAAAAAATGGATGATTTTATAGCAGCTAAATTTAGTACCCTAGTACTTGGTGCCGTTGGATCTTTGGGGGCAATGGTGGCCGCTGGTGTTCAGAATGTCGCGCCGCCCGAATGGATACAAGGTGGTGCGACAGCATCACTTGTGGGTTTCTTGTCTATGGCCACAATAAAATTGTGGAACACAAACCAAGATATGCACAGACAGAACTACAAAGAAGCGCAAGAGCGAGAGGCACGTTACAACCAGACGAACCAAGAATTGATAGCCGCGCTCAATGCTTTAAAAGATGGGGGAGATAAATCTTGAGCTTCCCTTCACAGAATGCTTTAATGCCTAATGGGTATATATACGGGTATTCCAAGAATTTCGGAGGCTTCTTCAGAAACCCATTCGGGAACCCTGCGGGGGGCAGCTTTCGGTTTTTGCCGAGTTTTGATTTTGTCTGTGAAGAATTAGACCCATTAACGGCTTATAAAGTAAGAATGGTGCGAGTTACGGGGCGCGGAGGCACCCAAAGTGGCTCAGTCTACCCGTTTGCTTACAGTGACCGCACATTCACAGGCTCAAATCAGACCTACGAAATACAAGTTACCAGTGATTCAAATGGCAGAATTGAAGGGGTTTTAAATCCTACTAGCAGCGACACTGCCCCCTCACTCTACTATCACAATGATAGATATTATTCAAACTCCAACCAATGGCTTGACGTATCTGGGAACCCAGACCCTAACCGTGAAATGGTGGGCAGAGTGGCGGATGCTGGGGGTAGGCAAGTAATGCCGTCCCCTTGGGGGGATTTTGACGCGTTGCCAGTAAAACAGGAAGTCATTTATTATCTACAAGTCACGAATATATTCAATAACCCTGTACTGAGTTCAAATATTACGACGCAACTTGGGTACGCTGTAGACGTGTCGCGGAGCGGTTTCCCAAGTGCATTGCCTTTTGGTGAATTAGTAATCCCAGCCAACTTGAACCTTCAAACACAATTCTGGACACCCGTGCTTGACCAGAACTGTGATCAACCAGTTCCATCGGAGCCGTTCGGCTACACAGACCTAATAAAGCGTGACTTTGCAACAGCCGACACCCGCAACGTGCAGATCCACACGTTGGAAATTTTTTGTGAGAAAGACCCGCTCAATGAGACATATTTCCTTTGTAACGACACACAGAGCCATGAGTTGATGGTGGATGGTGTGACTCAGACTTTCCAAGCTGCGAATTTCAGCTTTACGTTGCCACAGACAACAGAAGATTCGACACCAGAGATGCAATTGACAATCTCGAATCTCGATGGTGTGGCTGGTGAGTACATTGACAGGGTGCGCGGCTTTGGAACAGTTGCGGTTAGGTATTGTGTTTACCTAGCGAGTGACCCAACACAGTCGCAGAACCCCAACCCGCTCACCTTGTACTTAACCGAGGCGAATGTTGATATGTTTCAAATTTCTGGCCGCCTCTCACTGACCGACTCGCTGGACGCGAGGTTCCCGTCTGAGAATTACAATGTTAAAAACTTCCCCAACATATTCGGCTAATTCAAGAGAAGAATATACTAGAAAATTAAAATGAGCTTACCCAACGCAGCCACCCTTATGCCAGACGGATGGATATATTTATCCAGCGGTCGTATTCCCCGCACGGGGTTCTTTACTGTTTACAACCCCTTTGGCAATAGCAATGCGGCTTGTTGGGCTATGGCTCCATCTTTCGATATTGTCGCGGAGGATCTAACCGCAGGTAATAACTACATTGTCGAAATGGCACAATTGAGGAGTTTCGATGGTTCTGGTCTTGGTAATTACCCAAAAACATACGCTGATATTGTCGAGAATAATAGGAAATACCAAACTATTCTGCAAGCGGGCACTGACGGCAGAATAACAGGGAGGCTTTCCCCCTCAACATCTAAAAGGGTTGCCCTGCGCAGCCACACGGATTATTTTTTAGACAGTGGGAGTTATACAGATTTAACAACATGGTCTGACGACACCTTTGGACCAAGCCCCGATCCATCACAATATATGGAGGGTAAAGTGAGCGAAGCGGGGGGCATTAAAGACGTTGAAACACCATGGGGCGTGAGGCGTCTTATGTTCTTAAAACACCAAGTGCGCTATAGCTTATCACTTAAACAAAGCAATGGGCTTTATATAAAAGGCACCAATATCACAATAGAATACGGGCTCGCATCTGATCTGAATAGGGGTTCCAGCACAACAAGCATGGCAATTGATGATTTTGTAGCCCCAGTTGA
>Ga0098059_1001406_pt1 | contig 12140 bp, 5 predicted proteins | sample 20_taG_FD_92580 | JGI IMG/M metagenome (GOLD analysis project Ga0098059, IMG submission 92580) | Marine viral communities from the Subarctic Pacific Ocean - 20_ETSP_OMZ_AT15318 metaG | ecosystem: Environmental > Aquatic > Marine > Oceanic | place: Subarctic Pacific Ocean | collected 2015-01-19
GATCTGAATCTAGCTAAAGCAGTTTTCTCCATATCCGCTGGACTTACAATGTCAGGGGAAATAGCTCTTTTGTAAGCCGCTACTTGTGCATCCCATTGCGGAGTACCGAGTGGAATGTCAGCAAACTCTATGCCTGCCCATCTAGCAACTTCCTCTGGTGTAGGTTCTGCGGTAATATCTTGGTGAATGCTATGAACAAAGTTGCCTTGGATATCTAAGGAAGGTTCTTGGCTGCCAAACTGACCTTTCATTTCTTGGGTCGGATCTGCTCTCAACCCTTCCTTAGAAATGCCTGACCATAAATTAATGTCTGAATCAATTACGTCAGATTCTAAATGAAAGTTTTGATCATAAAGACCTTCTCGAGTTTGCCACGGGCCTTTGCTCTTTAATACTTCTCGCCCCATGGTAGATGCGTGTGAACTTGGATCGCTATATCTTCCGCGAGAAAACGACTTTATTGACTCACCAATATTTATGAGTCGCTCGCCTTCAGCTTCTAATTTATTATTTCCATTTCTGCGGCCAGATTCTTTTAGCTCATACCCCAAATCGGCAATCTCAAAACCCTTTGTTGGATCCCAAAGAGCCATGATGATATTGTCAGCTAGATTTTTGAAATCAGCAGGGTTGCCGTCCAACTTCTTAAGTGGAGCGAAGACTCCTGGGTCTATCCTTCTACCTCTAGCATCAAGTCTTTGGTTAATGCCTCTGCCATCTAGTGTGCTTTGAAGTAACTCAACATACTTAGATAAAGAATCACCTTGAGCTCTTTCAATTGTTACTACGCCAGCTCTGCTTTTAAGATTTTCTAATGCAGCATTTACTCTTTTGTCTACATCACTCGTATCATATATGCCATCAACAATACCAGTCATTAAATTCTTATAAAGAATTTGCCTGGTGTTACTGCCCTTCTTCATGTTGGCGCCTGCTTGGAAGGCAGTTTCTTTTGCCTCGGCAATGGCATCTTGAACACGAAGCATTTCTTCGTAAACAGCGATCTGCATAATCTTCAGAAGTCGGTGTTGAGTTTTAGCTACTTCATAAGACAGATCAGTTTCAGGAGAAGATTTTACTTCTGGGCTTCGAGACTGAACTTGCCCCCTCGCATAGTCTTCAGCTATGTCGGCAGGTGACATGCGATTCCTAGCAGATAATTCCATTATCTGTTGAGGGTTTAATAATTGTGGTGGTAAGTTGAGGGTCGATCCAATCCGTTGTTGGATTTGAGGTTCTTTTGGTGGTGTTGGATCAAAGTCTGCAGAACTAGCGTAGCTAGGAGGTGGAACTACTTGCTGTCTCTCTCTATTCCTTCGTCCAAGTGGTCTCGATTTAGCCATTATTCAACCCATCCTCCAAGGCCACCTAATCCCGGCACAGAAATGTCACCGACATTACCCATTAATTGCTGCAGTAAAGTACCCATGAAATTACCTTGGATACCTAGCAGGTTAAGTCTGTTTTCTAACTGATCCAGATAGGCTTGGACTTCAATGTCTTTGAGTCCTAATCCAACATCAGTGTTGATTTGCATTCTGTCTCGCATCCAAGCAGCTAGCTTATTAAACTCATCGGCTTTGGCAGCTTCAATTTGGTTTCGATACTGCTGTGCTTCCGCTTGGTTTGTTACTTCCTGCTGTGCTAAACCGCCTGTCATAGCAGCTGTTCTTGCTGCGTTATTAGCGTTATGCAAATATTGATACTGAGGGCTTCCAACGCTCATGCCTGGCCGAACGGCATTAGCTAAATTAATTGTAGGACTACCTGATTGCTGAGCTGCATCTGCAACAGCCCAGTTTTTAATCATCTGGTCATCACCTTCATTAAAATAATTCCTATCCCAAACCTGATGTGTTGTTTGTATTGGTAAGAAATCATCTGTGCCAGAAAAACGAGTGATCATTTCCGGTACGCGAGTTTCAATATCTATTGGCGCAGGTATTTCTACATCTGGCAAATCAGACGAAGTACCGCCTGGGCCACCAGGAAGTGTAGGATCGTCATTAGTCTGCGGAATTCTCGGATTCGGCGCGATTATTGGTGCCCAACTCATTATTTATTATCCTCCATAATATTTTCTGCTTACATCTACACCCTTGTATTTGGTGTAAGGATTGCCTCCAGTCATGTCTACGATCTGTTGTATTGTCCAACCATTTCGTAACATGTTGTGAGCTTGCGACCCAATTTTAATTGAGAAGACTCTGTTGATTCTTCTATTGCCTTCTTTGACTCCGCCACTAACCATAATTACATTATTTCGGTTTACACCCAATTCACTCAAGGCTGATTCTAACCAGCCTCCTCCGCCGCCTGATTGATCGTTGTACAATCCTAGAGCAGACTGAACTTGAAGACCTATTGGAACCTTAAAGCTCTCGCCTGGATCCCAATCATGCAGTAAGTGAGGGTGGTTTAGAGCAGTAGCCGACCCCATTCCTATACCGGCTTCATTTATCCTGTACTGGAATAGATTTCTTACGGCTCTCTTTCCGAGTTGTTGGTCGGACATTCTAGCGGCATCTTTGGCTTTGACCATAGGCATCTTGGCATTTCGCCAGACTTTATCGTGAAGGTTGCCTACGTTAATGCCATGATTCTTAAGTATCTTAGCGTACCAAGCACCAGTACCTTTCACCTGGTTTAGCTGCGCTTTCAAACGCTGTCTCTTTTCAGGGTTAGTTTCATTATTTATTGCCTGCTGGATATAGGCTGCCATTCCTTCTCCGGCAGATATATCAGCTCTAATTTGCTGTTGAATCCACTCAGCACTAGCTGTTGCCTGGCCCTTGATTATCTTAGCCATCCAGTCTTCAGGCATCTTGTCAGTTGGTTCATGCACACTAAAGTCATAGGCTTTTGGATTGCCATAGATCTTAGTGTCCATTCCTTGGTTTCCACCAGTATAGTTTTGCCAAGTCTTAAAGCCACCACGGTAAGTATCTACGAGCTCTTTGTATAATCTGTCACGGATAGCATATGTTTGTTCCCAAGTTAGACCGTTATCAGCAGCAATCCTATCAAACTCTCTAACATTGTCGTTATACTTGTCGATCATTAACTCAATGGTTCCCTGTGCAAGCTCTCTCATCTTGCCTGGGAGATGCCTCCAGTTATCAGCTGTGATATCGTAAGCACTTATGTGCCCACCAGGAGGTGTTCCTCCACCTAGAGTGACCTGATTGCTTTCATACCAATCTAATTGAGCTTGAGTAATTGGGCCTAAGCCTTCACCCTGATCTCTCCATGGATCTTGATAGTCTATATCTGGAGCACGGTATTGATTTCCTGTTTGATCAGATGATGCAGCAAAATTCCTAATTTGACTTTCTGCAGAGGAACCCTGTGTAGGTGCGAATGACATTACGCCAGAGTTATTTTGCGCTACTCCTTGAGCTACTCCCTGAGCTGAGCCTTGGTTAGCGCTTCCAAAATAATTATTTTGTCTAGCGTGATCTGAGTACCAATCTATGCTATTGCCTGTGGCTGTAGATGCTTCTCCTTGTTTGTTCTTACGTAGATTTTTAGCTGGTTGCCAGATCATCCACGAGTCAGCCTCGTCCTGTGGGCCGAAGTTATAAGGCCCACCAACATTGAACCATTGACGGCCAGTTAGAATTGCTTTTATCTGCGCATTGCCAGCCTGATTGAAATCAATTTCTTGCCACCAAGAATGAGCACCCCATCCAGACATGCTATTGTTGCGATAATATTTACCTGTATTCTGGTCTCTTCTTATTTCAGTACCACGATACATACCAGCAAGTTCTAGGTTCCACTCACCATCTGGCCCATTAGGATGCAATCCTGTTCGTTTATATACTTTGTTTAAGGGCTGCCAGTCAAACTGCGCCTTGTATTCGTAAGACTGCCAGTTAGCATATCCTTGAATACCCATAGCTGCTGCATGTATATACCAGTGATTCGGGTCAGTAATTCGATGGCGATTTATCTTATTCCATCTTTGCCCATCGTGATAAACAATATGACCCTTAGCGTGACGAACTTCCATTCCATTCCACCAACCAAGCAGCTCGTATCTTCTAGGTTCAAAATGGTTGTCATGAGTTCCATCAGCAACACCCATGTCGTATTCTGACTTCATCAGAATTTCGCCATAAGGACGTTTTGTTTGCGGGTCAATTACAGGGCCAATGTATTGCCCTGACTCATCGAAGGCTTTATCCATTCCTTTTCGGCTAACGCCTTTATAGAATGTTCCGTCATCATTACTTCCATAAATAACGCCGTCTTCAGTTACCCAGACAGGAGTTCCATTAGCCGCTGTAGCAACTTGATAAGCCTTAAGTTCTTTCTGTTCATATGTAAATGGATCGTTGTTTCTTGTTCCATCTGGATTTACGCCACCAGTAATTACAGCCTTAGTGAATGTTGTTGAAGCATAATTTGAATCCGGCGTTCCAACTTCTGCTTGCTCACCTTGTTCGTCTTGCCCTGCTGGTGACTGGTCAACTACTCCAGATTGATCTTGGGCTCCGGTTTGAGTTCCAGAATCGACTTGATCGCTAGTGCCGCCAGTAAGAGCGTCTGTGACTGGATCAACTGTAGTGCTTTCTCCAATGTCTACTTGGTCTACATCTACCTGACCGCTTTGGATTTGCTCTACAACTTCATCTGGGAATACTTGATCTCCACTGTCAGTTTGATCTGTTATTGCATCTTGTATAGGATCAGTTTGGCCTTGGTCTATTACGTCTTCGACTTGAGCTTGGCCTCCGCTAAATTGTGTCGTCAAACCATACAGGTCGGCAGCACTTTGTTGCTGGGACTCTGCCAGTAAAGGATCGGGGGATTGGAAGTTTTGCGGAAGTCCTGCTTGCCAGCCAGCATCTGAATACACTTGGCTAGTTGGAGCATAGTAACTTGGCCCTTGGTAATACTGTTGATCTTGAGGGTTTTGGTAGCCAACTAAATCTTGCTGAACACCTGCTGGTAGCTCTGCTTGTTGTTCTGGGTGTTGCCATTCAGACCAGCTTTGGAATGGATTAGTTGAAGTTACTTGCGGATCTTGAGCTGCACCTACATTAGGATCGCCTTGTCCATATATATCTTTGAACCAATCAATGAACACTTGGAGGTCTTGTGGATTAGCAGTGACACGCTCCATAATGGATCGCTGCATATCTGTAAGAGGGATGTTAATGACACTAGTCTTTAACGTCCGAGGAGTCCAATCCTCCATGTTATTAGGATCGCCACCTTCTCTAAGCTGCAAGAAATTCCATTGAACAGGATTTTGCAGTGCATATGACGCTGTTAAACGTGGCGACATGTCGTACATTAACTGACCAGCATCTCTGGTTCCCCAGTAGTCTTGGCCATAGATAGATTCTATACTCTTAATGTACGTCATTAACGTGTCGGCATCTCGTCGAGTCATTGAGAGACCGGCTTGCGTTGGATCTAGATTCTGAAGTTCTTGTATATTAGCTGAAGTTAAGCCGAACTTCTGTTGGTCATTAAATACCCCTAACATTTCCTCGGAACGGAATGCGTTGGCCATGTGAGTAGCATACTCACGTATTTGATTACCTACTTGACCCACCATTAAGTTCTCAAACTCAGGTGAACTAGGTAGCGTAGCAAACAATACTCTATTAAGGTCTGGATCAGTACCTGCTTGGTACCCTAATGCACCTTGGCCGAACTCTAGCTCTCGTACATTAGATCCGTATTTACCCCCGAAGTATTGTTCCATCTCCGTTGGAATCATTGTGGCTGCTAAGCCAGGGTATTGGTTCTGTATAAAGTCCTGAAAACTCCCCTCAAAGTTTTCGTATGGGCCAATAACTACCGAGTTGGGATCATTTACATTTGCAGCTGGTGCTGCTGTTGTACCCCATTGACTGTCATAGCCTGAATAAGGCTCCGTTCCCCAAAGATAATCTAAATAAGAACCTTGTGCTTGCTGAGCTTGCTGAGTCTGCGCAGGTGGGCCTGCCTGATATCGTTCAGCCGCTTGTAGTATTGATGCCAGTTGGCCTGAATCACCATGCTGCTCACGCAACGCAGCTTCCCACACTCTAAGCTCTTCTAGAGTTAGAGTATATTCGCCAGCCCGAGCATTTATCCCGCCATGATTATTTACTCTTACTGTCCCATCAGGAAGAATATAGAAACTTCTCCTCGATGAAACTTTCATATCCCCAGGAAGTGATGACGCACCGCCAATATATTGCTGGCCGCTGTTGTATTGATTCGTTAGGTTAAGTGAATCAGCGGCAGTTACATAACCATCTCCATTTATGTCAAATGCACCAAGGTCATGAATATCTGCAGTTTGACCAGAATTTATAAAGTTGTTAATTCCTGCAATGCGATCTTGTATAGGATCGTTTCCGGCTAATTCCTGCTTCCAAGATTCCCAATCTGTTTGCTGGGCTTGCTGCTGCCCGTGCCCTTCTTGCACGGCTTTAGCAGCTTGATCTACATATTCACCAAAGGTTGTGTAACCCATTTTGCCAGTAAGAGTCTGGCCTAAGCCAAGCTCATGCTTACCGGAAGCAGAATCTAAGCCACCATAGAAATCTTTGATGGAACTTTTTTGTTGATCTACAGCATCACGCCAACCTTCTTGGCCTACACCTGTTTGATCCGAACGTACAGAAAACCCCATTTTAGTAGGGTCGCCATCTTCATCTTCTACTAAATCACCACCAAAGGTTTGCTGTTCAGCTTGAAGACCATGAAGATAGTCTTTAGTCATTGCAGCTTTAGTAAAATCTGCAGCACTAAATTGATCGTCTTCAGAGCCTTGCTGAATACCTCCAGAACCAACCTTCTTAAAAAGGTCTGTTAGCTTTTGGTCAGAAAACCCCCTGAAGGGTGCTTTGAATATTGACATTTTTACTACCTAATAAGCTCTGAACATTTGTCAGAAACTAACTTAAAGCCTGGAATAATGGAGGCATTGGGCCACCAACCTGCTGAGCAACCCATGGTGCAAGTGGATCAGCATCTGAAGGCATTGACCATCCAGCGACATCTCCTAAACCTGAATCATAAAATCCGAACGGAACTCCTTCTAGAGAATCTTCATAGCTCCAACCTTCGGAATCACCTTCAGTATGGATAATGTTAGGTGTCGAAAATCTCCCATGCGGGTCTCGCAAATCCATCGGTTCACTTGGAGGCAATGGTGGATCTGGAAATTCTGGTGGATCATCTATTGGTGTATCTGGTGGATCTGGAAAAGGTGAAGGACTAGGTTGTGGACTAGGCTGTGGATTAGGTTGTGGGTACGGTGTTGGTGGGTTGGGATTAGGATATGGAGTAGGTGGACTAGGAGGCGGCAACGGTGGATCAGGTGGTGGTTGAGGCTGTGGTGGCGTTGGTGGATTAGGTTGAGGAGTCGGAGGTTGCGGTGGATCTGGGAATTCTGGCCCCGGTGGCAACGGTGGATCTGGGAATTCTGGTGGATCTGGCCCATCTGGGTTCGGTATTTCAGGTGGAACTGGCGGCTCTGGGTTCGGAGGTTGCGGAGCTGGTTGTGGGTTAGGGTTAGGGTTAGGATTTGGATTAGGATTTGGATTTGGGTTAGGGTTTGGATTTGGATTTGGGTTCGGATTTGGATTTGGGTTTGGGTTTGGGTTTGGGTTTGGGTTTGGATTAGGATTCGGGTTAGGATTTGGATTAGGATTTGGATCTGGGAATTCTGGTGGATTATCCTGTGGTGTCTCGTCTTGCCCAGGCATTCCCATGGCATCAGATACAATAACCTCTCCGTTTGGCCCATAGTAGACTGGTGCTGTCCCTTGACCTACATTAGGCAGTCCATGACCTGGTGGTAAGACACCTCCGGGATCTGGTATGCCATAACCCTGTGCTATAGCAGCGATAAGCTGTTCTGCATTCATCATCTTAGATGTTTCCTGTTGTCTGGCTTCCCCAAGTTGGTAGTGTTGGCATTCCGCCGATTACTCCACCAAGTTGACCTAATAAGATATTTGCTAGTCCTGGGCCTAAAGCATTCTTACCTTTCATAATCTTGCGATTAATATCAGCCTTCTTAAGAATGTTCTTACCTTCATTCTGATAAGATTTCTGCAAGGTTCCGAGTGCATTTATATTAGCACCAGCTCTAGCTTGCAGGTTTTCTCCCTTAAGCTGACGAGCTACCTTGTTAGCTTGAGGACTTATCTTGCTTTGAAGGCCTTGCTGAAGCGCTCTTAAAACATCGCCGCCCTTACCTTGCATCTTTGCAGTACTAAATTTCTTGCGAAGGTGTGGCTCTTTAATGCCTCCAAATGCCGACATGCCAGTGTCTACAACTGCTGTACCATCAATATTGGACTGAGCTTGAGATCCATCGGTGTTTTGGAACCAAGGAACACCCTTAAAGATTTGTCCCATTCCCGAAGCGATATCGCCATAAATCCCAGACAAAGTACCGCCAGGACTATACATGCCTTCCATAATATCCAACATGCGATTTTTGAAATCCATATTGTCATTATGTTGTCGCTGAAGGAAGTTATCCATCCAGATCTTATCTTTACGACTTGCATTCCAGCGATCATAGTATCGCCAGCTATTCTGCAAGTTGTTAATCATGTTAGGCAAAGCAGTATTAAACTGTTGCCACATCCAGTTGGCGTGGAAATTTTGGCCGTAAGGCGTTTGGTAATTGTAGTATGGCCTGTTGTACCAACTGTAATAAGGATCCCAGTATCCACCACCCATTGGGCTGCCCATTGGAGTTTGCATAATTAACCTACCTTGTTCTTTGAGTTATCTAATCTTTCGTAAGTAGCTACATATACAAAGGGTGGTATTGTAGCTGCTGTGGGACTTCCACTACCCGAAGCCCCTGTAAAGCTAACGCTAATAGTCCCTAAATCCACACCTGAATCTCCTGTCGGAGTACTAGTAATAACAGTCACAGTGCTTTCGCTTCCTGTGCCGATAGTAGTTTCTTGAAGTGTGTGACTATGGTTGCCTATGTCATTAGCTGTAAAAGTTCCTTCTATTGTCAAGTTTGTAGCAGCAGCGCCTCCAGTACTACCTGCATTACTGCTACTACTCCATTGTCGCAAAAACTTATCTCTAGCGTCTATACCAGAGCCGCCCTTGGCTATTGAATTGTTTGTTCCATTCAATAAACCCCAGCCTTTGGTCTTTTCTTCTATACGTGTGTTGTTTTGTAAGGAACCAATGCGGGCATCCCCATAGCCTGAAGCCATATCAGTACCATCTTCGGCTGTTATAAAGTTAATAACATCACCAGCTTCTAGGTTGGGATCCTGTGAGGGAGATACAGGAAGATAAATCTTCCTTAAGTCCCCTACCTTGTTTTTCCCCGAAGAATCATCGCATTCATGAGCGTAAACAAATGCCATGCCACCACCTTGGCTAGGTGGCAAAGACACATATTCCCAGTTTGTATTGCAAATAGCCCATTTAGAGGCTTTTACTGTGGGGCCTTCAATTGATCCGGTTAGCTTTATTACCCCGTGATGCTCTAGCTCGATATCAGGGTTAGTTAAAATGGATTTTAATACGCTTACCTGGCCTACTGTCATACCCTCAGTTATCAACCTATCGAATTGAAGTGCGTGCTTACTAAACATTAACCTTCACCACCCCCAACTCCACGTATTTCGATTGCATTAATCTTTTGTTGTTCGGCAGCAGAATAACCCCGCATTTCAACAGCTAGCTGGTGATCGTGGTACCCCATAATTGATGACATTCCATCGAAATTAAAGCGTTCTTTCCCCACTGATTCCTGCAGCTCGTTGTAGTTCTTGCCTATATTAAATACAACATCCTGTCTGTTCTCATAAACTATCTGAACAGCATCACCAAGCTCTTGAGCTGTCTCAAAGGTTGAGGCTGTGTCTTCTTTGTTGTAGTAAAGCCTCACATCAATAGTTTGTGCATTGGTAGTGGGCTCGAAATTAAGGACAATCTCTCGGTCAGATCTTTCTTCCGACTCTTGGAATTCAAACGTAGATGTCTTCCAGTTCCAAACTACCGCACCAATCACATATTTGCTTGTTGTGTCAGGATTTGTAGTCCATGTAGCTACACCGAGGGTATGACTACTGGCAGTAAGGATTGTTCTTCTTTGACCTTTACCTGTCCCGCCATAGATATAGACTGACGCACCTATCATGCCACTAGTAAATGTTCTAGAGCTATCGACTAAAGTGGTATTAGAACTACTGGAGCAAGTACCTTTGGTTTCCGATGTAACAACGTCCGTATTGCCTTCATCGGCAAGATATAGCTTTTCGTTTTCCGCACTAAAGAGGAGTCGAGACTGGCCGTTCTTTTCAACTGACGATGCCGAAGTTATTTGAACCGGATAGTGCATGGGATCGAACGACTCTCGTTTAATATTATAAACAAGCGCCCTTTGTGGATAGTTTCCTGAATCACCCACAAAGCAAACAAAGAAATAAACTTTCTCTTTTGCCCGGTCACACTTAACAAAAAAGTTCTGTGACTTTGTTAAGTCTATTCTGTCACCATCAGAGTCAGGTCTAAACATATTCTGAATGGTATCGGAGATGCTAGTTGATTCAGATCCACTAAATTTATAGCAGCCCGACTCGTCCATTAGAAAGGCTTCGTTACCGTAATAATCCCAGCAATCGTGATTGAAAGCCCCTCTATCGTCAATGTATTTAATTGACCCGTCTCGAATAGGATCTTGGCTATACGAAAGAGCATACTTGTGCCTTTGAGATAGGATGTAAAGATATGGGCCATAAGGCATTGCTCCTATAATTGCATCGTCGTCACCGGAGTTTTCCTGCAACAGCAAAGCATTGCTACTGGGAACGCTTTCCGGCTCATCCTGGTAAGAATAATATATTGTTCTCCACTTAGATTTCTCTGGAGCAATTACATAGGACTTCTTGCCGCTGTCCGGTATAGCTAACCCTAATACTTCTTCAAGTACGATAGTGTCTGCGTCAGTAACAGTTTCTATTTTTACTGACTTGTTTGTTCCCGAAACTTCTATGTATCGGCCAACCATTTCCGAAGTCCAGCTTGTCCCGTCACCTGTAATAGTTTTGTTATCAGCATTATTGGCGTTATGAATAGTGCCTTTGTTGTAATTAACTGCGCCAAAATAAAAATATCTATCCTGGAACATTACACAATAAGCCATGTCAGTCGGTGGTGGCTCAAATCTACGGCCAACAATGGTATTGTCCGTGGGTGGGTTGGCTACTATTAGCAGCACGTTTTCGCTATCAGATATATTCAATGTGTCGTCATCAACATTGTCTATATAGCCAGCATTAGTCCACGTTCCTCCTGAACCAGAATGACTTCCTCCCGTGGATGCAGTGGCAGTAGTTATAGTAGTGTCGGTTACTGCTGTAACTTCGTGCGTTGCATTGTCAGCACCTACAGAACTACTAGCAACTGTGATCTTTTGGCCAATAACTACTCGATGACCTTCAGGTACAGTAAATATTATTTTACCGCTACTATCAGCTGAACTAGTTATATTGCCTGATGCTCCAAATTGAGCAATCTTAAAATAAACATTAGTGACGCCAGCTGTGGTTCGCCATAGTTCTATAGCATCCACTCTATTTTCAGAGGAAGCGGGCGGTGCAGCCCACGTTAAATCATCTGCTGTTAAGGCCGTGACTTCCGTTCCAGGCGATAGAGAGCTGTAAATAGGAGTAGATTGTAGATCGACGTACCTATAAGCACATAGATAATCGCCTTTGGTAGTTCCTGTTCCATCTTTTGAGCACGCTCCTCCAGCAACATATGCACCTGAAAACTCAGTATCGTTTAAGTCAAACTGAGTAACACTTACTTTAGTTATTTCAAACTTCTTTCCATTGATGTCTGCGGCCATGGCACCCGTACCAGTAACATTACCAACAAGTACCGTATCATTGGTCTCGAAGCCATGGTTTGTGCTTGTTGTTATCCGATATTCTCCACCAGCGGAACCACCATTGCTATCAGCAATGGCCGTTATCACAGTAATAGCTGCTCTTGTGATAGTTGGCGTTACAGTAGGTGCTGTAATTCCAAGAGGTACGCTAGTTGGAGAAACACCATCCCAGTAAAAGCCACGATTCAACCCATTTACGCCGACAACCTCCCCTTTTCGTGTCTTGCAAAAACACATCTTTTGA
>Ga0098059_1001409_pt1 | contig 12131 bp, 7 predicted proteins | sample 20_taG_FD_92580 | JGI IMG/M metagenome (GOLD analysis project Ga0098059, IMG submission 92580) | Marine viral communities from the Subarctic Pacific Ocean - 20_ETSP_OMZ_AT15318 metaG | ecosystem: Environmental > Aquatic > Marine > Oceanic | place: Subarctic Pacific Ocean | collected 2015-01-19
ACCCTCGAAATTGACGAGGACACCATCCATATCGCTAAAGACTTGGTAACTCATAGGAGCACCTCCCTTCAACACTATAATACCATATGTCTTGATTAGGTCAAGTAATTTCTTACTTGTTTTTTGATTTTTCTTTTTGTATGTTTGTGGCGATGGCGTATGCTGCGCTTTCGCCTTCTTCTTTGCCGTATTGTTTTTCGGTGCTTTTCATTATTGACTTAGCATCATCATCACGACCTTTGATTTGCTTCTTGGTAAGTTTTGCCTCTCCCATAACATGGTCGTATTCAAGATAGTGTTTGACCGCACCGATGTAGTCTGCTATCTTCGTCATCTTGCTCTGAATCCAGGCTGGGAACTCTTCATTGTCTTCGATCATATCAAAAATGGCTGTGGCGTATTCTGCTGTTTTATACATCTGTCGTTTGGCCATATTACCCTCTTGATCTTCAGAATGATGATCAACACCCATAGAGATATTTGTCTCTGGGCTGTTGCACCCCATTTCGGATATTTCGCTTCGATTGGCGGGGCTTTCGGCGGCAGCTTTTGATGCTCGGTATTGTGCCTCAGCATCACTCATAACAGCCTCGGCGTTCATCTTCTCTGCATCGAGCCTGGTCAATATGGCGGCGATGGCGGCGATCGCATCTGTTTCCTCTTGTCGCATTTCTTGAAGAAGGCTTTTTTCCATCTCTTCCTTGATTAATGCTCGGATTATATTAGTCGTTATTTCCATACAATATGTAGTTTGTTAATCTATTAAAACTATTTTTTCTGTAAGGAACCCTTTGTTGTCCTTGTTCTTAATAATATACTCTCCCGCCCTCGCTATCACTACAGCGTCTGCTCGGTCGTCGGTTCCTTTTTTAAAGTTCTTTCCACCACGAGCCATCTCATATCTGAAAGATGTCTTTTCTTTCTCTATAACGGCTTCAATAACCATCTTCTTCCTTTGAGGTCCTTTTGTGCCTCGTGGGAAAGAAAGTCCGTACATTGTTCTTGCCGTGTTAACATTTATAAACGACGGGGTGAGGTCAAAACATTCGTAACACAACCAAGAAACAACGCCATTAAATTTAGCCAATTTAACAATTGTATCAGCACGGGACTTTCCTGGCATAAATCTTTTCAAGGCTGTCTCTATAAAAACATTTTGAATATCGTATTCTGTTCTTATGGCGTATAGTTCTGCACCTACAGTTTCTGATTTTTCGTAAAAGTTATCGCACTTAGAAAGGTCCCAGCCATCCACCTTTATAAGTGTACCATCATCAGCAACAATTGCGACGCCGATCATAGAAGTTGATATATCTAGCCCTAGTATCATACAGGGATTATATCATAGATCAAGTTTTAATTTAAAGGTAAAGGAGTCACTTTCCTTTTTCAGGACTGGGTTTGCCAATTTGGCGATACCAATAAGGTTTTTCTTTTCATCAAAAATACCCACTTGACTTATAAAGACTTGTTTCTCGAATTCTTCATTATAATTTTGGTATTGACTCTTGACAGTGTTTTTTATTTTTAAGAATTCAGGCTCGGCGTAAGTGCCGCTATCGTAATATATACTGTTTTCTCTCCAGTTTTTTATTGATAAAGAAGGAGTTGACCCCGTAGTCGAGGCGCTTAACCAAGTCATGTTTTGAGAATTGTTTAACTCTCCAGCAGGCGCATCAGCAAACATAGTCATATTTGGTATTGGATTTATCCCTTTGTACGACAATGAAAACAGGCTTGACGATACAGTAGAACCAGAAGCATGAGTCGAACCCGTAGCGTATGATCCAAAATAAGTCCATCGGGGTCTTTTAGGCTGTGCTGGGGTCCCGGCAGTATAGGTATCTTGCTCGCCGCCTTGACCGATTATAGTTTCATTTGTTAATAAAACAAAACCCTCATTATACAAAACAACCCCAACAGATGAACCACTAGTTGGACCCCTTGTTGAATAAAGAACTCCATTGTTGTTTTTGTCAATTGCCTCGTCCACCAAAGATCCAGTAAAGTAAAATTTTAAACTAACACTGCCCTTTTCTATATTTGATCCGTAAGCGATCGAGGGTATACTTATCATGTTGACTGCGCCGCACTGATAACTACCTGTAAACTTAAATTCTGGACTCAGTTTTTGATAGGACTCCATGGAGTTTCTGAGAGGTAATATTCTTTTCCGGGATTCCCAATAAAAATTTTGTCGATCTGTGTTTGCAGCAGATTTTAATGTTACGTTCGGAAGCGGGAGCAATTGACCCGGAGGTGTGACAGAGCCGCTCAAACTGTCATCTAAAGGGAAAACATACTCACGGCTTATAGAAGAGGTGTAAGGATAAGCACCCGTGAGTTTTGTCCCATAAGTCTGTTCGTCAAATGAACTGGTGGTTACTGAACTGAACCTCCACATATCCCCGTTTTTTATAACATACGGGTTTATTAATCCGGTACCACGATCAACATTCATTTCAAACAGGTTTATGGTTCCAGTCTTTATGTCAAAGCCTGAAAATCTTCTATCGTTTAAATATATGTTTCCACTCAGCATTATCCACTCAAACTGTGGATAAGTTACCAGTGTATTTACTAATACATCTTCCTGTTCGAACGTTCGGAGGTATGACATATAGCCTCCTAATAATCTAATCTAACCCTTAAGGTATAATCGTTGGAGGGCGTCTTTTTAAGAGGCTCGCTTAACTTAGCAACTGCCAACAACTCATTATTGTTACTGTATAATCCAACAGTTGTAATATAAGACACTGGCTCGTCGGTTTGGGTTGTCTTAACTCGCATCTTACTAGAGCTTATATATGTTGGATTACTGCTGTAATTAAAGTCATTACTATTCACTCTACAGAAATATATTGTTGAGTTTAATTCCGTTGTGTTGTTGAATGATATATTTTGGATTCTGTTTCTTATTGCGTCGGCAGACCCAGAGATAGAGGAAGATACAATAACATCATCCATTTCATACGATGATCCACTTATCATTATCAATCCTCTGCCAGCAGTTCCGCCGCCGACCACTAAGTCGTTACTCAGCAAACCGCCACTGGACTCCACCTTAAACAAGGAGGACGTCAAGACAACAATGCCGGCTTGGTAGTATATAAGCCCACAAGCAACATCAGGTGCAACCAAGGTTCCGGAATAATCAACCCCTGTAGAAGAAGTTAAGTAAAGAATATTATATTCTCCAGCCGGGGAGTTGATCTTGTAACTATCTGATCCGCTTACGTCTCTGACTACAAATTGCTTTAGTGGCGATGAGCCAAGACTACCTGTTGGATTTGCTCCAAAGGTCATCTCAAAAGATCCTTTGTCGAACTCATCCTTTGTCAAGAGCCTAGACATGTTCATAAAATAACATTCTTTTATTTTCTCACCGTCATTCAATCTTCCGTCAGCATCAAACTTTCTTATACTACCCGTCTGATCTGTGCCAGCCAACACAAGAGCCATTTCATTATACATTTGCTGCTTTTGTGTCATCTGTAATGTTGCTGAAGAAGATAGGATAGAGCCTGAGGCGACGCCCAAGGTCAGATCAAAAATATGATTCGCAGATGAACTAAGATAAGGATAGTCAAAAACGGATTGAAACATTCCGTGAGAATAATTCTTAATGTTCTCGTCTGCGTATGTTCCAGAGATAATAGTCCCAGTTACAGGAAGTGCCTCGTGGAGATTAGTCCTAGTCGCCTGAACGTCGTTATCATGTAAAACTTTGAATGTTCCAAAAAATGAATTTGCCATTTTGTTACCTTAAACCCTTATACTTTTTTAATAAATCGAAGTGGTATATCGACTCGGTGGCCGGTTCTAAAACCTGTCACCCTGATTGTTGTGTCAATATAATAAAATTGTGCTCCCGAACCCAAATAATTTGAGGCAGTTGTACCGCCTAATTTTGTGAAGAGATATGTACTATTTGCCAGGTCCTCTGTAGCCATAATAGAGAAGGCAAGCCTCGTTCCATATCTACCACCGTTTGAATTTCCTATAACAGTGGAGTCTGCTTTCGTTAACGAGCCAGCATCGCCTTGGCTGTTGGTATTATAGAGACCTACTCTTCGTGTACTTCCATCTGGAGCAGCAAAATAAGAGGAGTCCGAATTCAAGGAGAAATAATATGTAGCAATATTATCGTCATCTACAAAAGAAGAAGGGGTTGACATATTTGGATCATCCGGACTAGCGAGATAACATAAGCGATTATCAAGCTCAACCAAATATTGATCTTCTCTTAGGGCGTCGCCAGGTTGCAGTTTCTGTAATGATAATTCTGTTGTGTCGAGACCTTGATCAAATGCGATCGGACTAGAAGAATTAGCAAATGGCATTCTCCCCTTTATAACGCCGTCTTGTGCCGCTGTTGACCCAAGAGCCGTACCCGCAGTAAAATTAGAGGGGTCAGAGGTTGTTTGATCGCTGGTTATAATATATCCACCAGCCGGTATATCTGTAGAAGAAACTCCGCTATTTTTATCGATAGTAGGGAATATCACATCATTACACTTTATGACAGGAAGATAAAGAAGATCTTTTCGAGTATAAGACACAAGTTTAGATTTCATTATGCTTGTGTTGTTTGTAAATGCTTCTAGTACCGGGCTTTGCAAGATATTCAAGTCATAGTATGCAGAACCACTGGAATGATTTTTGTTATATAAGGTGTAATCTATTTCATCATCACCAAGAGCAAATTTTACTATTTTAAAACTGCCGTCGCCAGCAGCCATACGCATACGCCCTGTATCAGTCAACACAGCGTCTAATACTATGTCTCCACTATTATCTAAAAATGCCATTTGAATATTTCCCCGAGAGTATCGTTTAAGACGATTACATTTACTTAATTAAATAGTATGAATAATCCTTTTTTCTTAATTTTGCGTGCGACCGTTGCCAGTCGCCTCTACTATTTTGTTGTCGGATGTTATTTTTTGTTTGAAATTTAAACGAAGATCTATTTTTCTTCCTGTATCAGTTGATGTCAGTCTGACAACAAATTTGTTACTCTCAACTCTGTCGGAAGTGTTCGTCACTACACCAATTGTTTCTATCATCCTACCGTTTTCTGTTGATTCTCGGACGATTGGCTCCTTCTGAAGATCTGAGGGAGATATCTTCAAATATCTGACCATTCGCTTCTTCGGTGCTCGATTGACAGGAGTGGAAGGATTTAAAATTTGTATAATGGGAGTAAAGATTCCTGAATCGTTTCGAAGTTCTACAACATGAACCATACTTGGATTAGAAAATAATCCACTGGCATCAAATGCCCTGAATATGTAATAGTACTTTTGGTTTGGCTCCAATTTATCCACAAAATCAAACGCCTTTGCTTTGCCAAATACCTCATCCCCAAACTCGCTGATATCAAGAACCTTATGCAGATTGCCATTGAATTTTTTATAGATTGCTCTAAGATTTGTTGTATCAACATCCATATTTTTAATTCTATAAATCTCTATACGTCTTATTTCTTCTTGGTTGTTTGTCTCAAACTCTAAAAAACCAGATCGCAAAGTGGGGGATACCAGTGGTCGAACTTTTTGTTTTCTTGAGATTTCTTCCAGTATCTCCTCCTCTCTGGTGTTTAATCCATAATATTTAAGTGCGTTTTCGCCCACATACTCATTAGTTGAAATTTGAAAATTAAAAAGAACTTCTGTAGCGTTCTTATCATATGGCAATATAGAGACCCCAGGAGGTACTGGTGGGCGGTCCATGACACTGATAGGGGGATAAGACAGAGACCCATTCAAAGAATTGTTTGTAATAAGTTGTCCCTCTCCCCTAGGAACTGACGATGGGGCATATCTCCACTTTTTTGACAACAGGGGATATTCCACTATTTTTGGCGTTGCTTGCGTCTCTACATTAAAAGAAAAGTATATTGGCATGCTTGCGGCAAAGTCAGATTCTCCGTCAGGCGATACTCCGTCATTAAAGTCCCTGTTACGGAAAATAAATTTAGATCCGTACACCAGTTCATAAGCCGTTACCTCATATTCATACAATGTATTGAGTTTTACCTGAGTGTCAACGTATTTTATAATATTAGAAAAACTTGAATTCGGAAAATAAAATGTCTGAAGAAGTGTTCTCGATGATTCCGAAAAATACTTATACTTCTCCACTTTGTACATTAATGTTTCATTTTCACAATAATAGGAAGTTCTACTTGTTATTGGGTCGAATCCGGCACGCTGGGTGTATTGCAAGGTCAGCAACTCTTTATAGTCTATTTTCAATTCTTCGCATCTTTGCTGTACATAGTTATTTATCGATGTGACAGCCTCAGTCGAAACATTCGCTATTTCGTTGGCTGTGCGAGTTATCATTGTGGGTGCCCTGCGGTTTAAAATTTCAGCACCACCCAAGGGCTCAAGGTGGCTCATCCAGTCAGAGAAATTATATACCTTAACTTCTCTCTCATTTAAAAATGCCTTTGTAAAATTTGCCACAGGAGCATCGTCTATACTGAACGGATTTTCATCTGTACCATCGCAACGAATTCCGTTACTCTGGAAATGAACTGGCATTATACTATGAGGCGCTGCTTTAAAAGCATTAATCATAGAAGTTGAGGTGTAGGTTTCCTCAAAAAGTTTGGATACCTCTGTCTTGCCGGAGGTTGGAAGCTCAAATTCGATATATATTGGGAAGAATGATTTTTTTTGATTTGCCTGTCCAAATATATCATAATCACTACCAGCAACAGCAAAAGTCCGGGCTTGGTCCTGTAAATTAGAAATAAAATCTACGCCGAGCGATGAACTGGCTACCGAAGTCGCATACATCCGTAAGTATTCTTTCAGCCCATCCTCAGACAATGTTGGTATGAGCCTGGATTCAAAATCACCCATGGTCATAAATTCGTCGTAAGCGGTTTGAAGATCCTCTCCTACTTCTGGTGATCCTTCCCAAGATTCTCCCTGATATACTGGAAATCTGTTATCAGAAGCAACGATGTCATAAATGTATAAATTTGGTAAGACTGCCTCCGGCAGAGCAGGGGATTGAACGGCTTTCATATAAGATTCTTGCCATGTGTTAAATTCAGACCTCACTGTTCCCAAAGGCATAACACCATCTGGACGAGATAAGTTTGCGTCCAAAAGACCGGACTTTACAGAAATGTAATCAACAATATATGGCGCTTCAGTCCTAAAGTTAAAATATTCAAACTCCAGTTTTCTATTCTCGGATAAAGCAAAATATGTTTCATTTGGATAAGCCGCTAAGGCCGCTTTGTTTCTTCTGCGGTCGGACGGCTCAAGACGGTCATCTACTACCTGTTGAACTGCGTAAGCTGAGGCTAGGGCGATCCAAGATTGCCTACTAGACATCGTAGAAAAATTACCTATCCGCTCCGAGGCTTCTGGTAGCCAATTTTGTTCAAATTGCTCCTTCGTTATTCCAAGAGCCGACAGTTGGCGATCAACCCCCTCATTATCATACGGAACAGATGATAAAATATCTCTTTCTTGTCCAGATGGGAATCTTTCAATTTCTAATGCTCTTGCAAGTTCTGTAATCTCTTGTGCAAAATTAAATTCTGCTTGTGTGTCCTCGGGTAAAAGTGGTGCAAAAGAGCTACGACCAGATAAATAAACACTCTGGAAGTTTAAATCGCCTGATGGAGTATTGGTCCCAGGTCCAACCGCATCTTTCCAAGATTTTACTAATGCTCCCTGGGCAGTTTGTCCTATGGACATAGGCATTAAAGGTCCACGAGTTATTTGACCGTCTAAAGTTTCAAATGCCTGCGGGAAACCAAAGCCGCCATGAGACCAATGAACATTTATGGATCCTGAATTTTGAAAACTTAACTTCCTGCTTCCGTTCTGGTTCGTAAAAGTAATTTCGCCGTGCCTAAAATGGAAATCATTCTTAGAGGGGTCGTCAGGCGCTTCGATAGATAAAGGAGCCCTATTTTTTGACATATAATATTTTAAAATAGGGTCTAAACTTGTTGACGACCTCATCTGATTAGCATATACCAAACGTCTTCCAGGGACTTCCGCCAAATCTCTAAACTGTGAATATACACTTCTTCTGGCGTTGGAACCCACGAGCCTTGGGCTATATATTGCTCCTGCTGCTTGTTCTCTTGGCACTACATGTTCAGCATTTTCGTTGTCTTCTTCGACTTCAGCGACCTGACCGTCTTGGTCTACATTTTCAAGGCTCTCTCCTAAGTCTCCGAATTCCTCCTCTACCTCGGCTTGGGCGTCCAGTTCTTGCTGAAGTTCACTGTTGGGGTCTGGCATCCCTTCGAGTCGCTCTTCCTCTTCCTCTACTCTTTGGCGGGCTTGTTGAAATTCTCCCTCACCGCTACCAGGCGGCGGCCATTGAGACTGACCTCCTTCTTGACGAGGAGAGGGTCTGTTGTTATTATGAATGCCCCCTGCTTGGTTGGCATTTGGAGGTGGTGGATTTTGCTGCTGCTGTTGCCCCTGTGCTGCCGCCTCTCGCCTGGCTCGGGCTGCTGCTCGGCGAGCGGCTCGAAGCTGTTCTTGGTTCATTGGCATCTGACATGTCTCCTTACCAGCCTAAGCCTTTAAAATAAAATACTCATCGTATAGAGGTAAATTAAATAGTTCTTTGTGTGAAAATTGGATCTGTCGAGATGGTGCGGCGTCGGGGGATAATGAGATGTTCTCCTTCTCGTTTGCCAAGCGTACCCTACATAAAACATTTTTACCTGCCAGTTGCTCTACAGAATCAGGAGTTATTTTTTCCCATACCTCTTTTTTTCTTATAGTAGAAAAAGTTTCACTGCGAGGAGAGACACTATCAATATATTTTTTTACAAATCTTGTAGTTTTTCCATTTTCAAATCCAGATAAATATTCTACCACACATAAGTGTCGATAATTTAACCAAAAGGCAGTCATCTTAGAATATACAAGCATTGGGTCTAAAGTACCTTGATAAGGTGGAAATTTCTGCGCAATGGATGTTGTGCCTATTGATTGTTGCGGGTGTGCTGGTTCCAGGTCTGTCGCTAAGTTTCTCACTGCGTCAATTCCATCCCCAAAATCTTGACCTTCCATATCTGTTGCCACTATCAGCATTGACTTAATTTGGTTTGGAATAGATATCAATTTAGATGTCAGTGTTTGCTTAATATTATCCCTGGTCAAAGTAAGTTTATCAGCGTCTTCTTTTATCCCAGGTACTGTCAACTCCATCTGCCCTAATATAGAAAAAGCAAGTTTAATTGGTTTATTGGATTCCTCTAGTCCTGGGATAATATCAGAAGGGTCTTTAGTTAAATCGTCTTCGAATCCCTTATTTAATATAGTGTTTTTCTGATCATTATAAAAAGAAATTGTGTTTGGTGAATCATCTTTCATACCGCCTAAAATTGACGGTAAAACACTAACTGGGGAGTTTTTTCTAAGTTTTATTTGCGGGGCTTTTGTTGCTGTTGGGGTATTAGATTTTCTTTCTGGCTTTGGAACTGGGAAAAAATCAGAGATTGATAGATCATCCCCAGATACAAGACAATCCTTACTAGTAAGAGCGTGAGTTAAGTTTTCATAAATTTTGCCGTTTGGCGACGTTGCGGTGCCTTGGTCAGTTACCTGCAATAAACGATTTTTATTGTTCTTAAGAGTGATCAAATCCATCAGAAGATGGGCATATAAATCCAAGTCGTATTCGGTCTGGTTTGAATCATCACTTATGAAATTGTTTTGGTTGATGGTTTGTCTGCCATTGATATATATTGTCTCTGGACTGAAATATGAATACGAGCCTTGCCTATACAAATCTCCAAATATTTCCTCGCCAGATAATTGCTTCCCACCAGTAAGAGAAAAATATTTCTTAAATTCTTGAGATGCCCTTGATTGTAGTCCCGAAGGTGTCAGTACCCCCAGAGAATCACCGTCTTCGGGGCTTACAAAACAATACCCGGTTTTATAGGTCTCCCTAACATCGTGCAGATCATCAAAATAATGTGTAATCTGTAGAATATTGTACTTTCTCTGGCAAAATCCCTTTCTTTTTAATACATCTGGTTCAGTATATCGATCATCATGGTATCCGTTCGGGAATTGAACCTCTAATATCTGTTCTAATTTTTGCCTAAACTCTGCTATTATATCTGTTATTCTGTGTAAGTTTTCCATTTCTGGCTCGTTCGCAAAAACAATCAGATTATCTATCAGTCTATCTATGTTAGCCAAGGATGGAACGAATATAGACATAGACTTTATATAAAATCTAATTGCATCAGAAACTAAATCAGACGCCGTGGAGCCGAGCATAGATATGTTTTTCAAGGGCTGCTGTCTTTTATCAGTCGCAGCATTATACAGGACAGCACTTCCAACATTTACAGTTAAGTTTTTTGGGGAGGTCCCGCCGGAATTTATAATATAATCAGATATAGAATTGAGATTTCCAATTTTTTCCTGCAATCTTTCCGAGATCGACATCAGGTACAGGGGCGCAGAATCTTGTAAGTAGAACGTAACACCGTATTGGTATATCGCAGAAGATTGCCTTTTTAGTTCCTCTTGGTATGAATCAAACCCAGAATAAAATTCAACACCACTATTGCCAACAGAAATTCTTTCTACATCGGGGTTTCCAATTATCTTTTCTTGTTCTCTCTCATTGTCTTCATATGGCTTACGTCTTGCCATGGTACCTAAACTATTTGAGGGAGTGATTTTTCCCCTTTGCACTCTTCGGCGAGTCATTTTGATATCTAATATTTTCGACGAATCTTGGCTTGGAAGACCTTCACCGCCAGACATCAATATCCGGGCGATATTATCATTGAGATAAAGTTGAGAATACATGCTGTTTTCTCTAAGAAAAGATTGCTTGTCAAACGAAAACATATATCTTATATTTTCTTGTTTATCTCGTGAAAGCCATAAGTTAGAGAAGTAGTTTTTATATTTTATTTCTGATGCCATCTCTTGAGAAATATTACTGAAATTGTTATTTCCCTTGCCGGACATAATCATTGAATCATAGAAATTTTCTGATAGAAGATCGAATATCTCCATTCTCTTAAGATAATCAACCCCCCTCATATCGGCAAAGATATTATTATCCGGACTCTCTTTTAGGACCGAGCCTTCTTTGCTTAAAATGTTTCTATCAAGAGATCTGACAGGATATATACTCTTGTTACCTAAAACGGTTTTTGAAGTGATGAAACCCATCCCTGACTGTAGCGGTGTTGTGATTTTTTCGCCATTTGGTTTCTGAAGGTTATTCTGTTCCAGAAAAACATCACTATCATAATATGTAAAAGCATAGCATGATAATTGACTCAAGTCTTCATTCTTTGCTAGAGCACCGATATTAAAGTCAATCGTGTTGGCTAATATCTCTATATTTTTAAATTCAGTTACTTTGCCTGACGGTGTGGTGGCGAATACCTTGCGTTGCTCATTATTTAGTAAAGCCTCACCTTTGCGACCCTTCATAATGACATTTGACAAGGAATTGTCATATACAAACACACCCTTCATACCAGGAACCTTATAGGTGACTATATCACCTTTTTTAGACTTAATTTTCTTTGTTAAAAAGTCTGTGTCCAGGGGTCCATCCGGATATGCGGACCCCATAGTCTTGGAGTCTGTTTGCCTTGAAACACTGTCCAAGAACTTGTTTATTTTTTTGACATCCTGAGGAGCCGATTCTAGTGCTTGATATTCGTTATATCTCTGCGCCATATAATCCATAACATCTTGTGCATAGTCTGGATTTGTACATAATATCACTCTCAAACGCATTTGGTCTACTTTTTTCCTGTCATTGTACCAAGGATTGACAGGGTTTTTTGATGCACCTTGCTGAATAGAAGGGGCGATCGTCACAATTGTGTCTCTTGCTGTAGACTTTTCTTTTACACTCTTCCCTCCGGTTTCTATATCTGGGTCCTTATTCTTTAATGATACTTTTCCGATTGCTACAGATGGAGCAGCCGCACCTTTAGAAGTAGGAGGAACTAAGTTATTTGGAGGTGGATTAAAAAGTTTTTTCTTCATCTTTAGTCCTCACAGGGGTCAGTCGGAGACCCTGTAGATACATTGTTGTAATAGCCTGCCATTGTTTTAACAAAGTCAATATCACTTATTTCATTA
>Ga0098059_1001412_pt1 | contig 12104 bp, 2 predicted proteins | sample 20_taG_FD_92580 | JGI IMG/M metagenome (GOLD analysis project Ga0098059, IMG submission 92580) | Marine viral communities from the Subarctic Pacific Ocean - 20_ETSP_OMZ_AT15318 metaG | ecosystem: Environmental > Aquatic > Marine > Oceanic | place: Subarctic Pacific Ocean | collected 2015-01-19
CTTTTTCAAGGAAGACACCTATGTAACTAACAAAACAATTATAAGTGACTGGGTAGATCACGCTGGAGAGGCTAAAGAACACAGTGTTATAACGCTTAATCGTCCTATCGGAACAACTTGGTACAACGCTCTAACAAACAAGGTTGTGGATGACATGGCATATTCGCCGGGCAATGGTTTGACTGCGCAGGTGTTAGTTACGCACTTGTATTTCGACCACAGTGTTTTGCAATTCTCTGACCAAAACCTAATAACAGGTATAAATATAGTTGACGACATGTTATTTTGGACAGATGATAATACTGAACCAAAAAAAATAAACATACCAAGATCGATAGAAGGAACGCGACCAGGGGAAGTAAGCCATACTAGACTTATAAATAAGCCAGATAATATTACTTTCAGTTCAGGTATAGATATTAGAGAAGAGCATATTACTGTTATAAAACAAGCTCCTAAATCACCACCCACAATAACCGTTCAAAGTGGTAGAGATGAGAATCTTAACTATAGTGGTGTTTTTTACACTCAAGAGCCGGGTTCTCTAGATGATAGTTCTTTTCTTGAGAATAATGGAACGCAATCTGCAAGAGAAAACTTTTCAGGGTTAAACGTTGGGGATCACTTTAGAATTAGGTTAGAAGAAAGAGTAGATGGCCTCTATCCTTTTAACGATCCAGCGAGTTATGGTTTTAACACAACTGCTGGTGGTGCCACGGGATACCCGATAAACTATGACACTTCGGTTAACTCTGACATTATAATAAGACATTGTAGTGATATCGATGGTACAACTATACCAAATTTGCCTTTACTTGACAACTGGGTATTGAAGGGAAAAATAGTACCTTGGTCGAAAAACAATTTCGCAATAAGCAGTGCAACCCCCACTTCGACTGATGGACGTATCGCTTTTAAAGTAGAGATAGTAGCTATAAACGAATCCCCTTTAGTGGCTGATCCGATAATAAATGGGGGAAGGTTGAACTACGTTGTTGACCTCTTTGATAAGACGGAAAAAATATTTGAGTTTAAGTTCCCTAGATTTGCATATCGTTATCAGTATGAAGATGGTGAGCTTTCTACATTTTCACCTTTTTCACAAGTTGGCTTCTTACCTGGTGGTTACACGTTTGAACCTAACCAAGGTTATAATTTAGGTATGACAAATAAAGCTTCTTCTATAGATATAGAAAACTTTAAAACGCAAGACATTCCTTTAGACGTAACTAGGATTGATTTGTTGTATAAAGATGATGCTTCACCAAATATATATTTAATAGAGTCTATAAAACCCAATGATCATAGAACTATTCTGGATGACGGTGTTTATAAGAATGCGTGGGAGATAGGTAAGTACACTATTACAGAAGAAAGCATATCAGCGGCAATACCGTCAAACCAACTATTAAGATCTTGGGACAACGTCCCTAGAAAAGCACTAGCACAAGAAGTGAGTGGTAATAGAATTGTCTACGGGAACTATCTGCAAAACTACAACCTCACCACTGCGGAAACTGGAGGGAAGAGTAAGTCCTATCCCAGCTTCAAACACTCGCTAATTCAACACGAATCCGGTGACATTAGATCTATAAAAACGCTAAGAGAATACCAGTTAGGTGTTACTTTTTTGGACAAATATGGTAGAGAAACTCCCGTGTTGACAAATCCTAATGGATCTTTTAAAGTGCCTAAATCAAGCTCTACTGATAACACTAGATTGAAAGTTGGGCTGCGAGGCACAACAGAGATACCAGAGCACATGACTCATTTTAAGTTCTATATAAAAGAAACTTCCAACGAGTACTACAACATGGCTATGGACAGGTATTATGATGCTGAAGATGGTAACGTTTGGTTGGCGTTCGCATCTTCTGATAGAAACAAGATAGATATTGATACATTCTTAATACTTAAAAAAGGAGTTAGTTCTGACGTTTTAGTTAAAGATAAAGCTAGATACAAAGTGTTGGCTATTGAAAACGAAGCTCCAGATTTTATAAAGACACAGAAAATTTTTATAGCTGGCGCGGTACAAAAGGAGTTGAAATACGACAACTCTACTAGTACGTGGATAACAAATGACGAACCTTTATTTGACTTAGATAGTATGGAGGGTTCTCCTGCGCAAGGTGGTAATAGTTTTAATATGAACTGGCATCCATTCAAGGGTGGTTCTGGTAGAAACTTAGACAAGGTATTAGATAACGCTAATGCACCATGCGAACTTTATGTTGATTTTCATAATAGACAAACAGGTGAAACTTCACATAGATATAGAATAGCGGAACTAACAGCTGACTGGAATGCTGATGGAACTTCTGCTGGTCACTTTATGGTTAAAATAGCTGACGAGGGATTTGGTACGGATGTGAACTTTACATGTGACACGCCTAGTGATCCGGTTAATGCGCAGAATATTGTAGACAGTATTCAGGTTAGGATTTACAAATATCAAATAGAAAACAAACCACAATTTGATGGTAGGTTTTTTGTTAAAATATTGGTAGATGACGTTTTTGATACAGCTATAAAAATTGTTCAAGATGGTAATGTTGAGTATATTGACTCCGCGGTAAGAGAGGTATATTACTTAGGTACAAACGACGCTTATATGCAAAAAACGGCACCCATAAGATCTCTTTGGGGTGGTCATAGTTTCAACGGATATAATCACTCATTCATAGGAGATGAAACTAGACTTGCTAGATACATGGCATATTTCCAACCAATGATCCAAAGGTATCCTGGCCATACCGTCTTATACTCGTCCGGTGCGCACGAATGGGTTGACTCAAACAATAATAGCTATTATGCTCCCCACGGAAATCCTTGGTCGGGTTCTTATATTGACAACTCATCTTATTACAATTCGAGTGGTTATTGGGCTAGTTCTAACTTTTGGACACTAAACGAAATGAGTGGATATGCAAAAGACAATGTAAATTGTGGTCCAACGGGTTCTACCGGTTATTGCTTGGGTGGTTACAAGTGGGACGTGCAAGGTACTTGGTATATAGATGGGTCACAGTTCTATGGTTCAAGATGGAACAACACGTGGTACCAAGCCCAAGACGGGACTGGGTGGACTGTTGCCCCGTCTGGAAGTCACGGGTCAGGAATATCTAACTACGCTCGATATGACTTGGCATTTGGTGGTATAATAGCGCACCCTTCTACGTCGGGGTCCTACACAGCTGACACCGGCCCCGTATCTACAATGTGTTGGCTTCATGAGAACCCAACCAAAGAAGGTAGCGCCTCCCCAGGCATGCCTTATGCTACGCAGTGGGATGGTGAACCTTTGTTTGATAACAATGGAACGGGATATTGGGATCATCAAAAATGGCTTAATCTCTCGGGTAATAAACATGTATCAGATGACATTCCTGGGTTTTTCAACATAAAAAGTACACCTGGTATTTATTCCGGGGACGCACCAAATGATTATCATGATCAATCAACAGATTTTCCTGATCTAATTGCAGCTGGTAAATTCTGGAGATGGGAGCAGGATCCCACTAATATGCTAACGGAGATAGTTGGTATTGTGGAAGAGAAACAAAGGAATCGTAATCCCGCGGTTGCAACTACATCAAGGAATTTTAATAATACTGGTGAGGCTGGTTGGGGTGGTTATGGCTCGCATCAGGGATTCAACAAAAGATATGCTCACAACGAACTAAGGCCAGCTAATTATTCAAAAGTTTTTAGATTTTGGACTTACGACGATACGGGGAGCAGTATAGTGCATTGGAACCCAACAGCTTTATCAGATCAACCAAAACACGGTCCTATCCCTAATGGTGTAAAAATGGGTACATCGGACAACCCGTTGTCGTACTTAGCAGGTAAAGAAATCAAGATTAAGGGGGCTATAAATACTAATAAATTTTCTCAAGCTCAAGTTAGTACATTATCTACTGATGCTTGGGTAAAGATTGATAACAACTTGGGGTACTGCGTTAACAATGGCACACCTCAAACTATAACCCACCAACATTATCTTATCACGAAAGTAGGTTCAACCGCTATTACTAACAGTAATTTATTAATAAGAAATGTCGTGAGCTCAAACTCAGGTGGTGTTTACACTGGAATTTGCTATATAACTGGTTATTACAAACAGTTAGAGCAAACAGATTTCCCTACGTCTTACAGTATTGGGGACACTCTTGAACTACAACAAGCTTGTATGAATGGTTTGTCTCAAGATGCTGCTGATTCTATAAATGAATCTGGAAATGTAGGGGGTAAAACTATTGGAGCTGTAGGTTATACTTGGAAATTTCAAGAAGCGCTAGAGTTTGTAGAAGGCGAGTTTTTACCGCCAGATCCAGCTGTGTGGGAAACAGAACCAAAAGACGACGTTGACATAGATATTTACTACGAAGCAAGTCAACCGATTCCCGTTAACTTAAATGACACAACTATACGTACCGCGTTGCCTATTGGGACGACTCTGACAGCTCAAGGCAATTGGTTTCCTCCAGAACAATCTGTAGTGAACAACTACGATAATGTCGTGGAGGTTTCAGACTGGTTTCCAACACACGCTACTGATTCAACTCAAGGTATGTTGGTAGGAGATATAATACATGGTTTGTTGCCAGATGGAACCGACATGGGGTATTCAATAGTTGGTTTTTTATATGAAAATAGTACTTACCCTGTGGCGGATCACATTATCTTAAACAGCAGTATAAAATCATCTAATATTAAGTTAAATTGGCACAATTGCTATTCTTGGGGTAATGGCGTTGAATCTAATAGAATTAGAGACAACTATAATCAACCCTACATAAGCAACGGTGTTATAGCTTCCTCAACTTTAGAGGAGTATGCGGAAGAGCGAAAAAAATATGGGTTAATACACTCTGGAATATACAACTCTATTGGTGGTGTTAACGATACCAACCAATTTATACAAGCAGAAAAAATAACTAAAGACATAAACCCTATATATGGTAGTATACAGAAATTACACTCAAGATCAACCGCTGATGGGGATTTAATCACGCTTTGTGAGGATAGGGTATTAAAGATATTAGCAGATAAAGATGCTGTATATAATGCCGATGGAAACACTAACTTAACGGCTTCGGCTAACGTGTTAGGACAAACAATACCATTCTCTGGTGATTATGGTATTTCAACAAACCCAGAGTCATTCGCCTCTGAATCTTACAGAGTGTACTTTACAGACAAGGTAAGAGGAGCTGTTATGAGATTATCTAAGGATGGTTTAACGCCTATATCTAACTATGGTATGAAAGATTGGTTTAGAGACAACTTGAGATTAACTGATAGAATATATGGTAGTTATGATGATAAGAAAGAAGAATATAATGTGACACTCCACTTCCCTGGTTCGGTTTTAGATGAAAACCAAATCAACCACACTACGCTTTCATTTAGGGAAGACGTGAAAGGTTGGGTTAGTTTCAAGTCATTTGTATCTGAGAATGCTTTAAGTTGCGCTAACGAGTACTATACTATAAAAAATGGTTTAGTTTGGCTTCATCACGTAGATTCATCGACAGTTGATTGCAACACGTTTTACAATGTGTTTACTCGTTCTAGCTTCGAGGTTATTTTCAACGAACATCCAGCCGCTATAAAGTCATTTAAAACATTAAACTACGAGGGCACTCAATCTAAAGTGATACAATCTATTGATCCCATCACTGGAGGTTTGCTTCAAGATGGGCTGTATCACAATATTGCTTTCGGGGTCAATGGTTGGTATGCCGAATTTATACACACAGAACAAGACACTGGTGTTGTGACAGAGTTTATAAATAAAGAAGACAAGTGGTTTAACTATATACAAGGTGAGCAGCTAAACATAACAGCTTATTTTGCTGAAAATTTTGATAGTGGAGATTTCGCGCACCAAGGAATTGGTAAAACTCTGGGTAACCCGGTAAACGTGGCGGTATTTGGGTGTACTGATCCAACGGCATTTAATTTCGATCCTTTAGCAGACTTCGATGATCCAAATAATCCTTGTGTCCCTATTTCCTTTGGGTGTATACAGCCTGGAGCTGACAACTTTAATGCCAGCGCAAACACAAGTAACGGTACTTGCATTTGGTCAGGTTGCACGGACAACACAACTCCCAACGGGTGCGGTGTTGGGTGTGATGGTGCTCAGAACTATAACGCACAAGCAACAGTTGACGATGGAAGCTGTACGTACTGTGTTCTTGGTTGTACTGACGCTGCGATGTTTAATTATGATCCAACAGCAACATGTGATGATGGAACTTGTTATCCTTTCATTCCTGGGTGTATGGATACTTTTAATGCCAATGTTACAAATTACAACCCTCTTGCAAATATAGATGATGGGAGTTGTAATTACACTGGTTGTAATGATGAGACCGCTCACAATGGACCTTCTCCTATGCCAGGCGGTTGGCAAGGGTTAACAGTGGCAGAGCTAATGATTGATCGTGTGAGTACAGCTTGTTATGCTAATTATGCTCCTCATAACACTTATCCTTATAGTGTCACTCAAATTGAGCCTTATCCAAACCTTCCAATGCCTAACGAGAGTTATTTAGATAAAATAAATGATACGTGGTTAACTCCACAGACTCTTCAAAATATTACATTTATACCACCTTGTGCTACTATAGATGACGGTTCGTGTGAGTATGAAGGGTGTATTGATGACGGTTCGCTAACGGAGAGTCCTTACCCTCCTTATCCTGCTGTGAATTATGATGCAACAGCAAATGTACAAACACTTACAAACTGTCTTTACTGTGGAGATGTTACCGCTATGAACTATGACCTCGCTGATGTTAATGAAAGTTATGATGCTTGTACCTACTGTCCTGATATTCAGTCGAGTTTGGTTGTTGACAATGAGCAAGAAACATCTTTTGACGTAACTTGGACGGTACCAACTGGCGTTACATTGCTCCCAATGTCAGGGACAAACCCCGGTGATTCTGGGATAATGAATATTAAGATTTTATGGGGAGTATCTACTGAAGTCCCACCTTACACTGCTGGTGGTGGTGTGAATTATGGTGGTGGATCTTTCCAATATAGCCCAGGCGATTTCGCAGCTACCCCGTCCAATTGGCCAGCTATAACGGATAATGGTGACGGAACGTTTACTATAACTGTTGAGCTGGGGAATTTTGCAAACGGAGTATTGGTGGGTGCGCCAGGCATAGCCCCAGATACACAATACAGCGTTGCTGTTGATACTTTCTGTTCTAACGAACCAGATGACGGTTCAAATGCGGTATACCCGACCAACTTCCAAAACAGTAATACAGTTTCTCAGGTTACAATAACAACTTTACCAACTCCAATACCAGATATTTACGGTTGTTTTGTTGATCCAGCGGCTATTAACTATATGTGTCCAGCGCCAGGTTCGCAGCAGTTGGGTTTACCCGGGTCTGGTGCAATGGCGGGGAATGCTGGCTCTCAAATACCATGTACTGGAATTGCTAACGGTGGTATAAATCCTGCAAATGGTTGGATTGTTAATACAGATGATGGTTCTTGTGTGACTATGGTACCTGGTTGTATGGATGATGGTTTATGTGACGATGGGACGTATTCCACTTATACAAACTACCACGAGTGTTATAATTCTAGTTACATTAGTTACCTCAGTCCTTTCAATGGCACACAAGCTGATAACTATAACCCAGCGGCTAATAATGATGATGGATCTTGTTTATACTCTGGTTGTACAGATCCGTTAGATTGTGCTTTTGATGCCGCGTACAATGTAGCTTGTGTTGATGACAATGGTGTGACTAACGGCTCTGGTGGTAACTGCTGTGGTGGTTGTGGTGATATGCTTGCTCTTAACTACGCTGGCGTTGTTAACAATAGTTGTACCGCTACTTGCGAATATTGTACAGAACTACCTTCAACACCGGGAACTGATGCATCGGTTGGGTTGGGATTAAATGTTGTGTTGGACGGAACCACAGCTAATTATAGTAGTAAAACGTGGGTTGGTATTAACGTAACCACGAGTTTCCCTCTAGATTTTGATTTTTCTACTGTTCAACCTGGTAATGGCTGGGCGTCATCATATTATGACATTAAGTTAAAGGTTAGAGAGGTCGGATCATTTGGATTTAATACTTATAGCCTTCAAGTACCTATAGCAACTCCACCTGCTCTTGGAACTTCGTGGACTATTAATCTCCCTCCGCATAATGGTGGTAGTGGTTATTTCTCACCTCAGCTCGAACAAGGCGTGGCATATGAGCTTGCGGTTTCTGTTTATTGCGCAACTGATAGTGGAGGTACCGTTGGGGCTAGTGACGGTCTTTGGTGGAACTTCCAAGCTTAACAGCGTGACCTATACACTTACTAAAAACTAAAACTTAACAAAATGCAGCACTTACAAATAACCTTTAATAGCATAAACGTATCCGTTCAAGTTGGGGACTTGGTGTTTTACGTCTCTACTTACCCAACAGGTAAGGGTTTCGAATTTTCCAACGATCAAAAAAAGTACTTTGGACCAGTTATGGAGGTTGATGGTAACACGTTGGTAGTTGAATATGATGACATAAATAATCCGCACAGTCCACCTTTAACGAGTGATTATATAATGTTCGCGAAGGACCAAGTTGTTAATAAATCTGGTTTGAAAGGCTATTACTTAAGTGCAAATTTTATAAACGACTCAAAAATACCATCAGAATTATATTCGGTTGGAACAGAGGTTTCAGAAAGTAGTAAATAAAAATAATAATCAATGGCAATTAGACACCCAGGAGGTCCCCTTATTTCAAGACCAAAATCAAAAAATGAATTTGGTTGTGCTCGTCAATATCAGACTGATCCAAATTTACCATATTTTGGTTGGACAGCTACCAACTACTTAGCGTCGAACCCTGGTTGTGACAATGGTAGTGGCGTAGCCTTGATTACAGATACGACTTGTTGTAATTGGGATACGGTAGTAGGTTTACCTAAACTAGGGCCGGGATACCAAGCTCCTTTAATATGGGAAAAAGGACCAAAGGTTAGATTTGGTTGCGCTCAAGAATACCAAGGAGATCCTAACCTACCGTATTACGGTTGGTATGCATATAATTATGATCCAACGGCAGATGGCTGTGATAACGGTAATGGTTTTGCTGTTGCCAGTAATACTGACTGTTGCATGTGGGATATCATTGTGGGTAATCCTAAGTTAGCGCCGGGAACTCAAGCGCCTTTAGCACCTACAGAAGGTGGGAAAACTAGACTTGGCTGTGCACAAGAGTATAATAACGATCCTAACTCCCCACAGTATGGTTGTTATCACACTCCGTATTTCCAAGGTTTATTTCCATATAACAATCCGATGTATTACAGTCCTTTGAATGATGGCTGTCCAAACGCCGCTGGTTATCCAGTTGCTAGTAATATAGATTGTTGTGAGTGTGATGCTGGGCTTGGAGTGCCAAAACTAGACCCAAACTATACTACAGAGCATCAAATTCGTGACAAAAAGAAACATGCTAAGAAACCAGGTTGCGCTCAAGAGCAATGTAACGATCCCAATTCTCCAAATTATGGTTGTTACCACAAACCTTTTTATGGTTTAAATGCTTGGCCATATGATAACCCATTATTCTACCACCCTTCTAATGATGGCTGTCCAAATGCAGTTGGTTTCCCTCAATATGGAAATATAGATTGCTGTGAATGCGACACGCCTCTTGGTAAAGTAGGTAATAATTATCACCCACCACTCCAACTTGACACAGGAAAGTGGGCTTACGGTTGTGCACAGGAACATCAAGGGGATCCGAGTTTACCGTATTATGGTTGGTACGCTACGAACTACTCTCCAAACTACCCGGGTTGCGATGATGGTACGGGTTATGCTAGCCCAACAAATACTGATTGTTGCGATTGGGATATCATTGTTGGTTCACCAAGGTTGAGCGTGGATGGGACAAAAACCGCTCCGCACGGTTATCACTTCGCGGTTGATGGTAGTATTGTATCTAACGCAGATCACATTAAAAACGAAATCAACAAGAAAATGGGGGCAAACAATACCAAGGAGGCTTTTATAAATACGTTTTCCATAGACACAGGTAATATTCCCATAGTTGGTGGTAAGAGGAGTTTTACCGTAATAGGCGACGACGAAGCGGCTTTCACTATAGAGGTTAAAGATGACGCGGGCTTGTACTATAACTTCTTCACTGAAACTTGGTCTTCAACTGCTAGCAGATCAAATAGAAAAAAGATTGGACCAGGTAGTTACGAGGGTTTTATTAATTTTTCTGAAGAAGCGAAACGCTCGGTAGTGACATATACTATTCGGTTGTTTGCTGAGAATACTGATTGTGCTGAAACTAAAATTAAACTTGGAAGTGAAGTTAGAAATGCAGACGGGTCTTTAAATAAAAATTTAAGCGGAGCGTTGAACGAGCGTCTTATTGAAAAAGAAATTCTTCAAGAAGCTTCTAAAACTGTCTCGCTGTCTTGTATAGCTCCCAGGGCTAGTGACAGTGGAGAAGTTTGGGATGGCGCAACACCAAGTGCTAGTGATGCTACTGGCGCTGCTGCGATTCGTTTTAAAGAAACTGAAGCCGATGGAAAAATACCTTTTACTATATCTATAGTTGCTGCTTCTGGAAAATCTATAGCAATAAATCGTCAACCAACCGAAGATGATTTTGTTATGACCAAAAGTATAAACATCGGTAGTAGCCCAGAGCTTATACCAGGAGAAAATATATATCCAACTATTACTACAGCAGCGGATTCTACTTCGGAAGGAGGAACCACTGTTAATGGAGCGAGCACCGGGACGACCGTTACAACACACGTTGCTTCTGCGACTATAGCCACTGTGGGTGATAGAGTGCTTGGAAATGCCGCTTTAGCAGCTGCTACTGTAACCGTAGAAACAGTGAGCGGTGGTAATACTTTCACTATATCCGAAGCGATTTCTATAGCGGACGACTTGCCATTAAGTTTTAGTAATCACGTACAATATAGATGGCCGGTTAGTGATGTTGCAGGACTTTCAGAGGGTATGATTTTAGACCCATCTAGTACTAGAGGAAGTAATGTGACTGCTGCAACTGAAATAGCTAGCTACCTAGTAAATGGAAGTTATGATGTTATTGGTAGTAGTAATTGTGAGGTTGAACAGGAGACGATAACTTATAAAGATACGTTTGTCAGCGGTGTGGTTGCAACTGGACCTGTACTCGCTATGAATTCGGGTGGTGTTGTTACGCAACAGGCTGGTACTCTTACTTTTAACAAGCAGCAAGTTGACGCTTTAAAGAGTGATACTGGTCTTTACGTTTATGGATACGGACCTGAAAACATAACCGCTTTAAGCTACGGTACCGTGGTTTCTTTTAGTGATTTAAAAGCTGAAATACTAGCAGAGAATGTGGTACAAACAACAACAACAAGTGACACTAGTGGGTCTGCTAGCACTACTATTGGGGTTAGCGAACAAGACGGAATACTAGACGATACAAGCATGTTAAGCGGTGTGGGTATTGGTGGCGACGTTTTAGTAACAAACAAAGCGGCTGCAAGTGGCCATGGAATTATTACAGTAGAATCAGCAAAAGCAATTCAAAGCGGCGCCGTCTTAACGTTTAAAGGCGCAGCTAAAACTATCACAGTAACGGGTTACGTGCAATTATCAGGTCAATTGCCAGAGAGCAAAACGATATATCTTGACGTAGAAAGATTCTTAACGTGTGCTTAATTAAAAATTTAGCCAAAACTGTGACTATTAACATATATAAAAATTAAATTATGGCAAATCAAAAACCATCACCAAATAAATTTCTTGACTTTCTAACGGGAGGCGCTGCTAGAAGAAGCGAACAGAGAGCTGCGTCAAACGATCTTGAGAACCAAATGGCAGATTGGGAAGACACTAAGATGCAAAATCCTTACGCTGGGGTGAAAAATCCTTACGCTAATATGGAGAATGTATATGAAGATCAAACCGTGGATTTAAAAGCCGCTGAGTTCGCTAAAGAACAATCTCAACAAAGCGCGGCCAACATAATGGCTAACATGAAGGGAGCGGCTGGAGGGAGTGGTATCGCTGGATTAGCACAAGTATTAGCCAA